>Ga0208407_1000570_pt1 | contig 17243 bp, 20 predicted proteins | sample ETNtaG_9_FD_185775 | JGI IMG/M metagenome (GOLD analysis project Ga0208407, IMG submission 185775) | Marine microbial and viral communities from oxygen minimum zone, Eastern Pacific Ocean - ETNP201406SV69 (SPAdes) (version 2) | ecosystem: Environmental > Aquatic > Marine > Oceanic ...
TATTGTGTACCCAGATACATTTGATGTTGCTGCAACTCATGTACATGGTATTACACAAGAAATAGCCCGTGAAAAGGGTCAACCCTTTGGTTATCTCTATGCATCTTTCAAGGAAGCTATTAGAGATACAAAGATTCTCGTTGCGCATAACTCTTTTTTTGACGAAAATGTGTTCTTTTCTGAATGTTATAGAAGGGGTTTTGATACCGATATATTTAAAGACGTTATGTTTGTCGATACTTTAGATATGGCGCGATCTATATACCCAACTTTGTATAACCATAAACTTATTACGGTATATACTCATATTTTTGGTAAAGGTTTTGATGGTGCACACGACGCACTAAACGATTCGCGCGCATGTGGTGAAGTATATCCAGTTATGCGTGATAAGGAATGGGATTATAAAGATATAGGAATTGAAAAGGTTATACTGAAAGCGTCTGATATTGCGGCAATTGTTGGTAAAAATCAGTATAAGAAACCTTCGGAGATTATTGATAATTTATGGAGTAAGTATAAACCCGAAACCTTCGAGGGTAAGACGAAGGATCAAATGGCAATGTATGCTATTGATAAGTGTGATTTTACGAAGAATATATTGAAAAATGCGGAGACATATAAATCGTTCAATTCGACGGACGTCGAGCGTAAATTTAAAGCCGTGAGTAATCAGATTGATTTATATTCCAAGTTAAGAGGTGATGATAAGAAGAACGCGATAGATTACATGCGTAAAACTTTATACACGAACCATGGTACACGACACGAAGATACGACTGCGTGTAATTACGATGACCTTGAGATTGACGAGAACTTTTATACATATAATATATGTTCCATTGAGGGTACAACATATGAGATTGTTGGGCGCATCGATAGGATGAGAGAAAATTACGACGGTTCTAAAACCATTGTGGAAATTAAAAACCGGTCACGTGGTTTGTTTCGTAAAGTTCGTGATTACGAAGAGATTCAGTGTCAAACATATATGGAAATGCTTAATGTTAATGATTGTGAATTGATAGAACAGTATAACGATTCACGATTAGGATATAAGATACCTCGTGATAACTTGAAATGGAAGAGTGATATCAGGCCAAAAATTATTAATTTTTGCAGACATTTTCACAGTTTACTTTCTAAATAATATTAATAATGTTGTATATGTTACCATTTCTATTTGTACCTAAAATTATAGATAAAAAAATAAATAAACCTAGCAAACCACCTGTTCACGATACAAAAAAACGGTGTTGTGGATGTTGGTTATTTAATTAAAATGTAATGTAAATATAAAAGTAACGATGAGTAACGAAAATAAAAAACGTTATGAACAATATGTTAAGATTATTAATAAAGAGCTTGGAAATATTCCCTCCCCGAAAACAGTTAGAAGGCAATTTAAAAAAGCAAAAAACGAAGAAGAAGAAAGGCAAAATAAAGCTAGAAAATCAATGAATGAAAAAAAGAAAAAAACTGTAAAACCACGAAATTCCTGTTCTATATGCTCCCAATTTGTAACGACGACATCAAAAACTAAAAAAAATAATAATAATAAAAAGTAATAGTAATAATGAAAACGTATATATTTCCAAAGGTATACTTAGCGTTTATTTCTACCATGACGTTAATATCGACACGGTCGTATTGTAAAACAGTTAACTACGATTATGAAAATAGGTTAAAAATAAGGAATCTTTAAGAATAAAAGAATGAAAGAACTATTCTTAAAAATTTCTGCAATGTCCGTAGCTTCCTTTATAGGTTCATACATTGGAACGCAAAAATGGTTCGATAAACACGAAAATAAATAAAAAAATATTTGTTAATAGTAATATGCGAAACGTAAAATTAACAAAAAATGCTGTAAACTTTATATCATACGATGGATTTAAAGTTGGGGATACAGCCGTCTACATAAAACGTAACGATAAGTATTTAACCCTAAAAACATTTATAAAATTACAGGAACGAGATGAGTATGGAAACACGGGGAATTTTAATATAAATCAAGGTGAGATTTCCAATACTATTTCAAATTTAGAAAATATGCAACCCACAATCGCTCTTTTACGTAAAAACCCATTCGACCGACAAATACTTTACCGAAAAGATATTGAACTTGTTAAGTTTATTTCAGCAGTTGGTAAAGTGTCCTTAAACAATAAGGGTACGGTTAAGATCGGTAAACGAAAATGTGAAGGGTACAAAAAAGCCGACATTGTTAAGGTTGCGAACGAGGAAAATGTACCATTAACGAAGGTGGGTGGTAAAAAGAAAACGATAAAGGATTTGTGTACCGATATGAAAGTTAAAGCAACCCTTTCGAGAAATAGAAACAAACTCGTCAAAGAGACGAGAGAAAAAATTGGCAAAATTAAAATCAAAGAGTCGAATAAAACAAAATTGAAATCGCGAATGAATAATGGCGAAGACCCTAAAAAGATTTTGAAAGTCGCGCGACAACTCGCCAAGTTACAATAAAAATAACATAATGTACTTATATATGAATAAATCTAAAAGTGTTGCGTTGGGTGTACTTGCCTTGACTTGTTTATCAGGTGCAGGTATAGGAGCTGGTACGGGTATATGGTTAGGTTACGTACTCGATAAAGAAACACAAATATCTAAAGGTAAATAAACTGTTGTATTTAATTTAAAAAAATAAATGACCGTAAATAGTATGTTGAGAACCCCACTTCTCTCATCTTCTGTTTTTATCAGTCCACGTTCTAAAAAAACATCCAGGGTGGTAAAAAAAAGCGGTTTTTTAAATAATAAAGACACGGATGATGTATTAAAAATACAAATGGATATAGAAAGAATGAAGGCTCATTGGGCGCATGCAGAAGGTCGCCAGGAAAAGGCGTATATAAAAATTATAATTGACCTTGAGAAAAAAAGGGACGCTTTATTGGATATTAAAGAAAAGGAATTATAATATTATATAAATGAAAATGAATACTCTGTGTATACCGAAATTGAAAATTGTATGTAAAACTCAATGTATAAAAAAAGAAAAAAAGAAAATGCCTAAATATACGACGCATAAGGATCTTAAACATGAAATGAATAGAAAAAAGACTAACGATGATAATAAAGTTAATTTTTTGAAAAAAATTCTTACTAGATTCTTCGGTGAAGAGATTGATTACGAAAAGTTTAATAAGGAATCTCGATTCGCTATTCGAATAGAAGAAGATGAACGTAAAACAAAAAAATGGTAATACTATTAAAAGGGTAATGAACAGAATAAAAAATATAAATAATCAGATAAACCCTAAACTTTATGAACAAGATGTTGCTAAGCATTATAAGGAAACAGATTGTTGGGTTATCATAAACAAAACTGTTTATGACGTAACTAATTTTTTAAATGATCATCCAGGTGGTAAAAAAGCTATAATGCTTTTTGCTGGTAAAGATGCAACGGAGGAGTTTGACATGTTACATCCACCATCTGTTCTTAAACCGGGTAAGTATATACCCGCCGAGTGTATAGTTGGAACTATTTATTATTGATTATTTTTATTACGATGTTTGAATAGCACGGTAATAAAAGTGTTTTATTTTTTTCGTCTTTTTAAGGGTGTTTGTGCAGATTTATTTGAACGTGTAGGTGACTGTGTTTGACTTACTCTATTATTGTTAAAGTTTCTGTTTACGTTACTATTCGTTTCGTTTTGGTTATGAATTGCATTTACAGATTCGTCCCAAAATTGTTCAGCTATGTTATTTCTAAATTGCCTGTAATTTCTACCATAACTAGAATGGTAACGTCTAGCTAAATTTCTCATTCGTGGTGTTATTTGGACACGTTCGCGACGCCTATTAAAACGTGGTAATCTTTGGTTATGAACTTCATACGCGTCTGGATATATCATATTAGCGATAACTTGTAAATTGTTTCTATTTATTGTATTCCAATTAGAACCTATTTTTTCTAAGTAATTCATTTTCCAAGGCTCGCAAATTTCACATTCTCTTAATGGACGTCCGTGTGGACATTCATTCATTTGCTGAGGAGCCATTTCTATACACTGATATTTTTTCCTCAGTATATAAAAATGGCAGGTTTTGAAGTAACTAATAACAATGTGAAAAAGCAAAGAGAAATAGCTCGTAAAATACCAAATTCTGAAAAAAGAAAAAGGGCGGAAAAGGTATCCAAACTTATGAAAAATATATCTAATCACAGTTCTTCTGGTTCTGGTTCGGGTAGAAAATCAACGTCATCGAATGGATCAAATACATCTGTAAATAGAAATAAGCCTAGGACTAAATTACCTGAAGGTGGGTTAACAATAGCATTCCGTAAATTAAATATTCCACGTCCCAGTAGTCCTGTTGAACTGGTTGCAATGAAGATAGACAATGCAAATACTAAAAACAGACAAGACCTAGTTTTGAGACTAACAACTAAATTAACTCGAGGTCTTTCGACTTTATCTAGAAGTGAAAAGTCGAGACGTTCGAGGGTCAAAAAGAAGTTATTAAATGCTATTAATAATAAAAAACTTAATACTACAGATCTCAAACTAATGACTAAAATGAATGTAAATAGTTTGGTAAATGCTTTGGAAAAAGAATTTCTTACTAATTTACCAGTTTATATACCTGAGAATAAGGGGAGTGCTATAAAACCGAAACGACGTTAATAAAATAAATGTTTACGTAAAGTAAATATGGACCCGCGTTTATTTATACCGGGTTTTGCTATAAGTTTATCTAACATACTCGTCACACGGGAGTGTGGATCGCTCGTTCAATCGGCTATTAACGTTCCACTCAGACCACCTGGGTGGGTTTTTGGTCTTGTTTGGCCAATACTTTACGTAACAACGGGACTTGCTTGGTCATGGAGTAAAAGGGATTTACTCTTTTCAATGATCATAGCCTTATGTTGTTCATGGCTTTACGTGTATACGTGTATGAAAAATAAAAAAGCGTCTGCGTATATTCTTTTATCGACAACGTGTTTAACATGGTACCTTGTTACACTTTTATCAGGAAAGACACGAAACGCGCTCGTTCCGTTAGCTGCATGGACAAGTTTTGCGACGTATCTTAATACCTACGATGCCCTTGGTAAATAAAATAAAATTTATATTATAGTGTTATAATGTCAAATAAAAAACAACAAATATTAAAAGATCTAAAAGGTAATGCTAAACAGCTTGAAAATAAAATTAAGAGAAACATATCTAAAAAATATAAAAATGATCCAACTTTAACGGCATCTATAAATAAGCTCGATAAGGTTATTTTGAATAGAATTCAAGCAGCGATTAAAAAGTTAGAAACCCAAAACGATGAAGCGGTTCCTATGAATATTAATAAACCTTATAGTCCTCTTAGTGCTAAGTTTACACCACGCACAAGAAAGGCTGTTCAGAATGAGATTAATAATCGTTCTAAAATTTCTACACCATTAAAAGAAGCTTATAAATTACAAAACATGCTTTATGGGAAACGTGGATATATGTTTAATAATAAACATCGTTTAGAATCAAACAAAATTGTTCGTGAATTAGAAGAGAAATACATAGCTTCCTTGGGACGAGGGATGGCCGGTGTTGGTCGAGCAAATGCTTTTGGTTCGGAAAAATTGGGATCTACTACCAAAAATTTAAGTTCTTTGTTTAAGAATTTAGGTATTAATAAAGTTACTAAAAAAAATAAAGGAATATAGTAATAAGTATGAGTTCTAAAAAAAAATACGTTTCTAGTCAAAATATGTACGAAAATATACAAAAAAGGATTACAAATATAACTACTAAAATTGATAAAGAACACGCAAAAATTCGTGAATGTATATCTTTGATAGAATTTAGTAAAGAAAAAATTAAAGAATTGGAAAAAAATAAGATAAATTTACAAAAACGAGAAATACAGATTGTGAGTGAAAATGCGTTAAAACGTGCTAAAAGAGCGGTTTATAATAGTAATAATAATAATTCGAAAGCAACGCCACCCATTAAACAGTTGAGTGTCAGGAGAAGAAAAAAATAATTGTTATAAATAAAGACGATGAAGACAAATACTATTTTACTCGCGGTATCTGTCGTACTTGCAACTGCTATTATAATGAACGTTAAAAAAAATAAAACTAAAAAGAATGGGTGTGGGTGTGGGTGTGGTAAATAATATGTAAGTATATATAAATGGGTAAACGACGTGATTCACTACATTTATATATGCTATTTTATGGAATAGCTTTTTTTGTTGTTTTCGGTGCCATAACTACATTTGTTTTTTCTGCTTGTACAGGAGGAACTATGGATAGTGGAGATTGGGATTGGAAAAACTGTACAGGTAAAGATGATACCGATACCGATACCGATACCGATACCGATACCGACGACGATGACAATTCTGATATGTACGATGGTAAAGGTGATTTGTTTAAACAAGCGGAAAAATTAGAAGTATCTGGAGCATTCGACAATTTGAAAATAGGTGATCAATTTAGATGTAAAAAAAACTTTCCAGAATATAAGACAGGAGTGTCAAGGCGTGATGGATCAAACGATGGTTTTGGTGAATTAGATAAATTTAGAAAATCGAGTCATTTGGGGTACGCCCAGTATTTACCTACTGATTTAATTGCAGGTTCTTGGGCTGAAAAAGATACAAAACTAGGAATTCTTGATAATTGTGCGAATATTTCTTTATTAAAAGATAAATTCCAAAGGGTATACACACACAATGAAATGGCTCAACATTATGATCCATATGACAGGATTGAAACCTGGAAAGGCAGAAACCAAGAACCAATAGATGATAGATACGTTCATTATGATAAAGGATGGCATATATCAGATGAGGGATGGAAGATTATCTACGATGACTTTACAGATTTAGTATTTAATTACGCGAGTACAAAAACTGTAAATAATGTTAAATCTTTTTTGTGTATTCTACATAATTGGACAAACCATACACGACCTGTAACAACCCCCGGTGTCCAAGACCCCGGTAAGCCGTATAAAGGTTCTTTAAGATTAATTTTTAAACAAGACACGAATATTCCTACTGTTTTCTATAGCGAACCTTTTGTTAATGAACAACACATTATGATCGAAGAAGACACGGATTATGATGATAAGATGCTGTATTGTATTAAAGCTGAATGGTCGAGTGGATATGAAAATATTGATCTCATGACAGGTACGTATACTTTATGTGAACAAACCAAAGATTTAGATGGGACTTATTCTGATAAGGTACCCGTTGCTAATACCAATGTTGTTTTTGACCCAATTATAGGTCGATTAACTGGTGATGGTCGTAATTGGCCTGGTGGGAATAAGGAAGATCCAGTCTACATATACGAAGGCGACGACGTCTTCAAAGAATTTAATCATTTAACAGATTTACCCATGCAGAACAAAACTATCTGTAATTCTGTGTATAATTCTTCGGATATAAATACCAATACAAAATCCTGTGCAAAATCAGAACTTGGCGGTTTCGAAACCTGTTGGCCAGGTGATGATGGTGATTGTGATATCAAAAAGGATTGTTGTAATCAATATAGTACTCCGTATGAGAGTCAAAAATGTTTGCATTTCGGCTCGACGATGTATCCAATAAATTGTGTAGATTCAAATTCGTGTTATGAACAGGAATTTGATTCAGGTGCCACCCCACAATACACATTGACCATTAAAGATTCGTGCATAAAGGACTATGGTGTATAAATAATTAAAATGTGAGTGTATAATATAAATGTCTAATTCGAATAAAGGATTGTATATGATATTTACATGTCTTTTTTGTCTTATAATTTCAATGGTTTTTGGTATTGTATTTGGAAATGTATGTACAGACGGAACACTTAATATAGACGATTGGGATTGGAATAGGTGTATCGGTTTAACACCGGATGACGAAAGCGACAACAACAATGGCAATAGTGGTAATAGTGGCAATAATACTGATAATGCATTTATTTCATCAGATGATTGGACATCTCTTGGTAGCGGTAAACATTTTACGTGTACTAAAAATAGCCCGAAAAATAGAGATACTTTATTTCGTAAAGTGGATGATGATGGTAATGTTCAGGCATATGCTTCTGATGCCATTAAGAAAACGTGGGTTCCTGAAGGTTCTAACGTAAAGAATTTTCCAGATTGCGAAGGTGTTACTTTGGAAATAAATAATATTAGGTTACCTCCAATAGGTGAACCTATAAAGTGTAAAACGGGAGATCCGAAAGGACATAGCTGGCCGAACGAACAAATTTATAGAGTTATGGGTACACAAACGATAAGTCACTATCCAAATCATGGAACGGCAGGGCACAAAGACCCAGATTGGCAAGATACGGTTATTAACGTTGATTGTACTGACCTTACATTAGGTGCGGATATAGAATAAATAATTAAAACGTTTTTATACACAAATCGAACTTTGTATATAAAAATGAAGTCTAATACTTTTATTAATTCATATTTTTAACGTATGATGGGTAACGGACCATTGGTGCATACGCACCTTGGGCGAATAATAACGCCGTGAGTCCTCCGACAAATACGAGCGTGAATATCCAACCAAAAAGTGTTTTTCTGAGTATTTTATAATTAATACCGTGTATACCTTCTAATAATCCAACACCGACAGTTGCGCCTACTTGACAATGCGTCGTTGAGAGCGGCCAACCAAGACGACTTCCCATTATAATAACGCACGCACTTCCTAGTTCTATACACGCCCCGCGACTTGGTGTAATTTTTGTAAGTTTAGTACCGAGTACATTCATTATTTTATACCCGAACGTTGCTAATCCAATAACGATACCAGTTGCACCTAACGAAAGTATCCAGTATGCATCGTTACCGAGATCGTTTTTCTTTTCCGATAAATCCCCTGATTTGTATATGGACCATATAGCCCCGAATGGTGCTATTGAGTTTGCGACGTCGTTAGCGCCGTGTGCAAATGCACCACAACACGCCGTTATGATTTGTAAATACCGCATGGATATTTCTGCATTTTCATCGAATTTTTCGGCATTTTCGTGTATATCCATTATGGTTTCATCTTTATTTACGATTTCCTTAGGGTCCATGTTTATAGCATTTTTAATGTAATTATAAATGCGTTCGTGTATTTTTATATCATCGTAATTTAGTATGATTTCCTCTATTTTTTCTGTATCTTTTAATACGCCATGATCGTTATTTTTAGATATTGCGCGTTCAGTTACTTTTTTCAAATAGGGCATAAATAGTGACGCTAGTAAGGCTATACCTCCGCCCATACCGAACGCCCACGCGAAAGCAATTTCGATTGGTGTGTCATCTAGTTTTAGAAACTTAGCTCCTTTATAAACTATAAAAAACGTGTTGATACATATAGTTGTTCCTAATAAGAATGGAAATACCCATAAACTTCTTTGGTAAGCGTTTTCTTTTCTAAGAACGACCGTTCGTATAATATAAAAAAAGAACGATGTAAATATGGAAGCTACGAATGGTGATATCAACCACGAAGTAATGATTGAAGAAACACCTTTAATGTACGGGAATTTATTAGTTGATTTGTTCCATGTAACACAATTAACACCTCTTGAGACCATTGTCATACCAATCATACCACCAACGCAACTATGTGTTGTACTTACAGGCATTTCCAAATGTGAAGCTAATATCAACCACACTGACATGGATAAAAGAACACACATACACCCGTACATTAGTATAGACGGATCATCCTCAAAACACGAATAATCGGCTATACCTTTTCTAATTGTGTCCGTGACATGATTTCCCATGAGAAGTGCTCCTGAGAATTCAAAAATACTAGCAAATAAAACAGCCTGTTTTATCGAAAGAGCACCAGAACCTATTGAAGTTGCGAATGCGTTTGCAACGTCATTTGCACCTATACCGTAAGCAGTTGTAAATGCGAAAAGACCACCGAGACCAACGATCCATTCATACGCATGACGATCCATAAACCTTACTATAAAATTATAATTTTATTTACAAAGTTATACTCAGAACATTTTGGTAATCATTTCATAAAAAAAATAGTATATTATAATAGAAATGTTTATATTGTTTACAACATTTGGTATTATAGCTTTGATTGCTATTATATTTTTAGTGGGTTTGCTTATATTGGGTGATATAAGACAAAAAAAATTTAATATGAAGACGTTGGCAAATGATGCAAAGGAAGAACTGTATACTTCTGCCGCACTTCTTGATTTTGATAAATTTCAAATTGATATAGCGAGAGAAGCTGCATTAAAAATGTTTGGGTGTCCTATTCCTCCTATATACGAAAAGGAAAATGAACACGATCCTAATTTGAAGAAATGTCCAGTAGGGACAACTTTTACTGAAGAAGAAGATTGTTGTCAAGTTGAAGACGTTAGTAAGCTAACTGCTTTTGAACAAGCACTTAAGATTGGTGAAGTACTTATGTATGCTTTTATTGTTGATTATATATTTGCTAAACTCTTGATCCATCTTCATAACGGTATGAGAACACTAACTGGTGTAAAATTAGCTACGTATAAAAAGGCATTAGCAAAACTTAGAAGTTCTCCTGCAAAGCTTGGTAAGTGTTTAGGAAGTTTCGCGACTCGTGTTTCTACAAAATTCACTACGACATCGGCCATTCGTGCAGGTGTTCCTGCTACAAGAGTAAGTATTCGAGGTATTGCGGGAGCGACTTATCGTGGTATTAAAACTGCTGCTGCTGCTACGAGAGCTGGTGTTGTGACTATGAAAACGGGAGCGAAAGCGGGAGCGAAAGCTGGTGTGGCTGGTGCAAAAGCCGTATTATTTCCAAAACTGGCTTCGAGTGGTCCGTTGATAGTTGCAATGTTAGTTTTTGAAGTTATAAGTTTGACGTTGGATATGACAGATGTACACGGTTACGATACATATACGGCTAATTCTGAAATTATGAAAATGAGAAACGCACTTGAAGTTTCATTGCAAAATAAATTGATAGAAGGAAACGAAGAGGAAGATGTTGCTGGAGAAAGATCATATCCGATGACATTTCCAGTATTTCATGCGTATCCGGATGTTGCCGATGAGTACACGAAAGAACTTTTGGGAAGTTCTAAAATATTTCAGGGGGCTTTGTCTAGAATGGAAACTAAGTATATGATAGAATTTCTTGTAAATGCTTTAGCTGGTTTATCTGAAGACGGAGCTGAAGATGGTGGAGACGAATTGAAAATGTCAGAGGAGGCTGAAGATAGTTTTGCCATGGCTTTAGAAGCGGAATTAAGTTATCAGCATTTTGAACGCGATAAGATTATGATGAGAGCTTTCAAAAAATTTGAAAATGGTAAATTTAAAGAGTACGTGAAAATGCACCGTATAATGTCTTCACCAAGTAGACCTGGTATAAGTTTATCCGTTAAAGGTGCCGATGAATATAATAAAAGACAGGAGGAAAACCATCTTATATATTCAAATCCTACTATTGAAATCGATGCAGATGATATACCCGACGATTATAAACCTTTTGTTGCTTCTTACTCGAATAAGTATCGAGTTCTTGATAAAACAAATCCTGGACCTAAACACAATCCTAACGTGATTGAAAAGCGATTAATGACATCTGTGGTTTTAGCACAACCTTGGGCACCAATAATAAGTTCATGTTCACAGACAAAGTTTTCTAAGGATTCAAAAATAGGTAAATTAAAAATTGTAAAACACAATTATTTCGGTATAAACCCTGCTGAATTTGGTACAACGTTTGATTATAGTAAAGGTAAATGTAATTATACGAAAGAGTATTGTGATAGAATGGGTCTTAAACATGTGAACCGTGGTGATTGTGAATTAAATAAAGGTCAAGAAACTGCCGAAATGATATTTGGTACAACTATTACGCGTAGTACTATACGTTCATGGGAAGGTCGTATAGATGATTGGAAATCTGGTGATGCAAATAGAATAGCGTTGGCGACGGCTCGTTTAACTGCGGATATTTTTACATTTGGATTATACGGTGTTTTTGGTGAAATGCTTGAACGTGATTTAACTAATTTTATTAGGAATTGTAGAGGTCGTGGTATAGGTTTAATACCTAGAAAGTGTTCAAAAAGTAAAGAGAAGAAAGGTCTTTTGTGTTATAACAAGTGTAGAGATGGGTATGAAAGTAAAGGTTTGATGTGTAAAAAAAGATGTCCGGCTGGAAGTAAGTCTATTGGTTTATTCTGTCACAGTACTTTTCATAATTATATACCGAGCAACAAAAGTCCATATTTTTGGGAGAAAGGCTTTTATCAACGAAAACCGTGTAGAGATGGGTATAAATATTGTAAGAGTGGTTTGACGTGTCAAAAAAGGCAAATGACTCCACTTGCTCATTCATTAGGACTATCATGGGAGGAAGCGAACGCTCTAAGGAATAAGGACAAAGATAACAATGCAAAGTCTTTCAGAGACGCTTTTATCAAGTACAATAGAAACTTATCAGAGAGTGAGAAGCGCGATACGAGTGAGATTGAACGGTTCTTGGCCTTCATTAAAACAGTGGAACTATCAGGTGATACCAAATGGCTTAGGAACTCCCCGTGTCCGGAAGGTTTGAAGCTAATGTCTTGTGCGGCGGGTACAGGATATTGTTCTAAAGAGCAAAACCTTTATACGAGATGGAAAGGTACAGCACCTACAGAGTGTAAGGGTAAATGTGTATTCAATGGTGAAGACCCTAAATGTTCAGAAAAAGGGTTACAACCTGATTGTGAGGGTCAAACGGGGTGTCGATGGGAACCAGAAGGTACTCACAACATGATGGGAACTTGTATAGACAAGTGTAGTGATCATAATAACTATAAATCTGAGTGCCAGAGTCAAGATGGAAATGCGTGTAAATGGGATGGAAGAACAAACCAGAACGGTTTATGTTACAAGAGATGTCCAGATGATAGACCTCGCGGTCGGGGACCCATGTGTTGTTCAGCGACAGAAAAGGGTGGTAATTAAAATATTACGTAAATGTATAAAATAAACATGGTGTTGGGCGCTGGAACAACTCTAAAAAAGGGTGATGAACTTTTTGGCGCATTAAGAGGAGCGGGGAAGGCGAATTGGGACGATAATTTTTTTAAATCGCTTAAACTTGATTTTAACGAGGAATGGGTAAAAGGTATTAAATATACTGATTTTGATGATGATTTTGTGAAACTTTTAGCTAAGAATGTATCCGCAAGTCAATTGAAACAAATAGAACCTGAAAATCTTGTACACATAAGTAAGAAACTTGAAGGTGATGATCTTGCAGATTTTGCTAAGAAACTTGATCCTGCTACCCAGGAAAACTTATTTAAAAAATTTGATTTAAATAAACCCGGAGATTTAAAAGCGGCTAAAAATTTGGCTAACAATTTAGACACAAATGCATTAAATAACTTGATTATTAAATTTCCAGGTAATCGAAAAATGATAAACAAAGTTTTTAAAAAGTCGAAAAACTTCGGTGGTAGTAAATCATTAAAAGACGCCAAAAAAGCAAACGAATTAAACAACAGTCAAATTAAAGATCGAGATAGTTTGACAAATTATGCTGCACCAAAATTTGCTGATTCGAAAAACGCAGATACTATGGAAAAAGGCGCAAAATCGAGAGATGGTCTTAACCAAGAAAATTTTCAACGAAGAGCGCTTGATAATAGTAAAAGTGAATTGGCAACAGATATTTCAAAAAGACAAGATACGATAAACGTTTATAACTCGAAACCTATGAAAAGTAGTATGAAGAAAATAGGTCTTGTGGGTATCGGTGCTCTTGTTGGTGTAATGATAATGTACGGTGAGGCTAATCCTTTTAAAGCTATTCGAAAGGCGGGTGAAGACCTTGGTAAAGTCATGACAATTGCGAAGGATGCTGCTATATCAACTGCTCAAGCTGCAGGCGATACCGTCGGTGGTTTAGCTAAACTTATATCATGGATTACTAAAAATGCGCACATTCCTATTGTTGGATCTGTTATATGTGTTGTTTTAATGCTTGCAATGTATGCATATTCATCTTTTTCTAAATGATATAATTAAAAAATACGATTAAATAAATAAAATTAACTTCTGAAAATATATGGTGTTTTAAATATCTTTTCAAATTTTAAATAGTTGTTAAAAGTAAATGGATAATAGTGGTTCGGCTATTGGATTTTACGTTATTAGCGTATTTATAATGATAATTATATTGTTTTATATGAACAGTACCATTATATTATCGAATGTAAATGTAGACGATACTGTTACTGAAAGTAATGAAACGGATGCAGGCGGTGGTATAATAATATCAAATTACACAACACCTATAAACAGTGATGGTGAATCTAATCCATCCTTGCATTATTTAGATAGACACGACGTGACGTGTGGTAAGAGACCAATAAACGGTTTTGTATTGGTGAGTAGTAGAGATACGTCTGAAGCCCCTGATTCGACTATATATTACGACTATAATTGTTTAGATAAAGAGGATGAAAAAGATGAGTTTAATTCTAGTAAAACAACGTCTTATATGTACGAAAATGTGAATGATGATCATAATGATGTGCGTAACTTGAGTCACCACACTATATCGTGTGGTACTAATCCTCTTTTACGATTTCAACTCAAAAGAATTGCTGACGGTGATAATAAAGACAAAGTATATTATAAATACGAGTGTGGTGATACGTTGGGTGTATCATGTAAAGATGAATATACTGATTATATTCAAACAGAGGGTAACAATTTTGATTTATCTAAGCACGAAGTGTATTGTAAAGATGATAAATATCTCACCGGTGTTCAGATGGAGAGAAAAGTAGATGACAATGATAAAAACGTAGAACGTATACGGTATAAATATAGTTGTTGTAAATACGGCGACGACGATACTGACGACGATACTGACGACGAATAAAAATATAATGTTAATATAAATGAGTGATTATTTTACATTTTCATCTCACGTATATGTTTTTTTTATAATATTAGCAACTATATGGTTTGCATATTTTACATGTACTAATGGGTCTTATGATATGGCTAATTTTAGTTTAAAAAAGTGTGTGAACATAGGATCTTTTAAAAACGAGGAAACGGATACTGACGACGATACTGACGACGATACTGACGACGATACTGGTAATGATACTTATACAGGCGGTAGTAGCGATACAATTCGAGATGCTAGAGGGTATCAAAGTATAATTAATACTAAAAATATATGCGGTGTAGATTATTATGAATATAGTAAACTTTTAAATACAACGACTGATAAATTTGCATCGCTAGCAGGTAAACGGTGTAATGCTATTAAAGATAAAGCATCCTGTGCGGGTATATGTACTAAGAAAAATGAAACGACAGTGGAATGTAACAAAATGAGTAAAGAAGATTGTGATAAAACCACGGGAGACGACTATAAGGATTGTGAATGGGATGCTAGTAGTACATCGGAACTTTTTAAAAAAATTGAGCAGGGTGATATATCATATTGGAGTACTTTAAACTCAGACTATAAAAAAATAAAATCTGAAGAATTGTGTAGATGGTTTAACGATAGTACAGAAGTTGAAGATAATAAAGTTGCTGGTATAGGAAAAATCAAAGACGATAACGATTTTGATGGTATAATGAAAGATAATGTATACGTACCATATTACATAAACGAAGAATTACAGCAATGGGTAAAAAAGATAGAATATGATGATGGTTATAGATATATATTTACTAATAAAACAAGACTTAGTGATGCAATAGATAGTTGTAATTTTATAAATGAAAAACTTTCGAATAATAATGAAAATGATGTAAACAGAAATTGTATGGGTATAGGTTTAAGAAGATATGACCAATTTGATATTAAAAGTGATGTCGTCGATGACGGTAAACCTTTCGGTGGTACGGTAAACGGCTTGTGGGGTGGATTACATTTTTATGCTATATCGGGATCGTATTTGGAAAACGACCAAAAATTATATTGTGATAAAGATCATACAGACCCTGATTCAGTAAGTAACTGTCTTAAATATTTAGGAAATGGAGAGACCAAACACAACGTAACCCGATCGGACGAAATTATAACAGTTTTAAAACAGTCTGATAATTATTCACTATATTTTGAAAAAGAAATAACAGCAACCGATAAACAAAATGACGTTATTCGGAACCTTCAAACTTACGATTACGGTTTGACCAGCGATATGAGAGATGTACGCATTAGACAACAGAAAAAAATGGTGTTACAGGATGCTCTATGTGAATGTAGAAAAAGTAAAACGTGTCGATATGTAGGTAGAGATCCCAATAACTCTACAAAATTTCATTTATTGGGTACTAATCCAATTAAACCGGGTGGTGGTTCCGCAGACCTAATGTCATTATTACAATATGGGGAGGGTTATTTTATAGATGTTAATCATACATACGGTATGTTTAATAGTGGGGTTGATGGTTATGCAGGCAACGAGTGTGTTACAAAAGATGGCGAATTCGAAAGAAATTGTATTATAACCGGACATGGATATTGCGGCGATGGAGCGTATTTTGAAGATTATTTATATTAAATAATATTTATTAAACTAATGATAATAAAACAAATAACAAATAATGATAAGTTTAAAAATTAGGAAATTTTAATTATATAATAGGTATATTTTAGACATATTTACTATATAATCACAAACCCTAACGTAAAGTATACCCTTCTATATAAATATCACCTTCTTTTGCTAGTAAGAGTATCAGGGTATATAAAATTATTAGTGTATAGACGATTGCTTCCATACTACAGGCGAAACGATGTGATATTTTCATTGGTGAAATGAGTACCAATATCAATGACATAAACATTACGGGTAAGATTGTTAATACAATTTTCATTAGTATTATTGATTTTATTACAAACTAAAATTTTAAGTATATTTAATCCCCGTTTTCTAAACAATTCATAGATTCAAGAATTTTGATATTTCTTTCCAGGCCAAATACTTTTTCCCTGAGAAATGAAACTTCTTTGGCATATTGACTCTTTTCTTTCCAAGATTCTTTCAATAATTTTTTCAATTCCTCTATTTTTTCTCTTTCCTCTACGGTTGCATTTATTTTTATTGTTCGTACAATATTTTTCCATTCCATTTCAAAGTTTTCCATTTTATTCATGAAAATATTCTAATATTTAACAATACTTAGGCGTTTTTTTCGTAAAAATTATTTTCTTAGCTATATATTGAGAGAAAAAAGAGAAAAAAAGCTCCC
>Ga0208407_1000571_pt1 | contig 17231 bp, 9 predicted proteins | sample ETNtaG_9_FD_185775 | JGI IMG/M metagenome (GOLD analysis project Ga0208407, IMG submission 185775) | Marine microbial and viral communities from oxygen minimum zone, Eastern Pacific Ocean - ETNP201406SV69 (SPAdes) (version 2) | ecosystem: Environmental > Aquatic > Marine > Oceanic ...
GTTGAAGTAAATTAGATTATCATTATTAAAGAGAGAAAAATGGAACGAAAGTCAAGTTTCACAAGAAAAGATTTAATTAACAGCGGAATAGGTAAATTATTTGGTAAAGATATGGGGAAGCTTCCAACACCACCAATGTTAATGATGGATCGTATCCTTCATATATCAGATACAGGTGGTAAATACGGGAAAGGTGAGATTAAAGCTGAGTTAGATATAAAAAAATCTTTATGGTTTTTTGATTGTCATTTTAGTGGAGACCCAGTAATGCCAGGGTGTCTAGGCATGGATGGGTTTTGGCAATTGGTTGGCTTTTTTCTTACTTGGGCTGGTGGAGAAGGACGTGGACGTGCTTTAGGTGTGAAAGAATTAAAATTTAAAGGTCAGGTGCGGCCATACCATGAAAAAATCACCTATAAAATCGATATTAAAAAATTTATTACCAGACCTACTCATATGGCTTGGTGTGACGCTGTGCTAGAAGTAAAAGATAAAGCCATTTACTTTGCCAAAGATGTTCAAGTTGGTTTATTTGAAAGTCTGACTTGGGATTATGGTAAAGATCCTGCTCTTGATCCATTTTAAGATTTATTTCTTAAAATTAAATTATTAGGAATTAAACATGTCACTTAGGTGTGGTATTGTTGGTTTACCTAATGTAGGCAAATCAACTATTTTCAACGCGTTAACAAAATCTTCAGTTCCATCTGAAAATTACCCTTTTTGCACTATTGAACAACATGTAGGTATTGTTTCATTGCCAGATTCACGCTTAGATAAATTAACTAAAATTTTTCAACCTGAAAAAGTTACACCAGCTACCGTAGAGTTTATTGATATTGCCGGTTTAGTAAGAGGAGCTAACAAAGGTGAAGGATTAGGAAATCAGTTTTTAGGCCAAATAAGACAGGCCTCTGCTATAGTTCATGTAGTTAGATGTTTCGAAAATGATAATATAACTCATGTAGAAGGATCAATTGATCCAATTCGCGATGCTGAATTAATTGAAACAGAGCTTTTATTGGCTGATTTGCAAACAATTGAAAAAAACATAAATAGATTAGATAAGCTGGCAAAAAAAGAAAATAATGCTCAAAAAGAATTAAACGTTCTATTGCGATTAAAAGATCACTGTGATAAAGGAAAAATGGCAAGAACATTTTATACTGAAAAAGAAGAGGTTAATTTAATTGAATCACTGTTTTTATTAACAGGTAAGCCCATACTCTATGTAGCCAATGTAGATGAAATAGAAATTGCCAATAGTAAAAGAAATAATTATGTAAGTAGTTTATTTGATTTTGCAAAAAATGAAAATAATCTTGCAATAAGGCTTTGTGGGAAAATAGAACAAGAAATAGCAGTTCTTAATAAAGAAGAAAAGTCCCTCTTCCTTGATGAATATAACTTGCTTGAACCGGGTCTAAATAAATTAATTCATGCTGGATTCAATTTATTAGATCTAGAAACATATTTTACTGGCGGCCCTAAGGAAGTTCGAGCTTGGACTATTAATAAAGGTTCAACGGCACCTCAGGCGGCCAGTGAAATCCATACTGATTTTGAAAGAGGGTTTATTAAAGCTGAAGTAATAAAGTATAAAGATTTAATCAAATATGGATCAGAAAAAAAAGTTAAAGATGCTGGCCTCTCTCAACTGCAAGGCAAAGAATATATTGTTGAAGATGGGGACTGCATTTATTTTCATTTCAATGTTTAGGTGAGAATATGTGGTTTTTCATGATTTTATCATATGTGATGGTTTTTATTTCAGGTATTGGTTTATTGCTTATAGGAATCAATCATTACATAAATTTTTGGGCGCAAAATCATATAACATTGGATTTGCTTGTAAGTATTATTTTTATCGCAAGTCAGACATTAGTAATGTTCTTTTTTGTAGGGACTGGAGTTAACGTAAGAGAATATTTAGAATCTCATAAAGAACTAGGCGATGATCTCTATCATCAAATGTTTGCAATAAAAAGAAAATTATATCCACCTACAATGATGGTTACCATTCTTTTTATGGCTATGGTAATTATTGATGGTGCATTTTTCATTGGTAAAGTCTCTGAATGGTGGTTTCATATTTTATATTTATTGACACTTTATTATTATTTTAAAGCTACAATAGTTCAACATCATTCCTTCAAGGATAGCACCAAAATTGTTATAACAATGACTAAATCAGCTAGAACCGATTCGTAAAGTATTAATTAAATACTTATCTTTAAATTCATCAAAATGATAAAACGATTTAACTACATCATAATATTTTCTCTATTTATTCTTAACTGCGGAAAGAATGATAGTTTATATAGAAATACACCACAATTCTTAAAAAAAGAACCACTTAATCCAATATCAACAAAAGATGGTAGCGGGTTTACAGAAATGAATCCATCATTAACGGGTGTAACGGCAAAAAATAATATTGGTGAAAACGAAGTTCTTGAAAATCAACATTTGATGCATGGTTCTGGGATTGCCCTTGGTGACATTAATAATGATGGATGGGTTGATATTTATGTTCCTCGATTAAAAGAAAAAAATATCTTATATCTAAATATGGGTAACTGGAAATTTAAAGATGTAACTGAGGAAGCTGGTGTCTCATGCCCAAATAGATATTCAAATGGTTCAGTTTTTGCAGATGTTGATGGAGATAGAGATTTAGATCTGATCGTAACTGCATTAGGAGGACCAAATAGTATTTTTGTTAATGATGGAAATGGCAATTTTTCAGAATCCAAACTGGATTCAAAACTGAATAATCCTGGCAGTACATCTTCCGCATTGGCTGATGTAGATAATGATGGTGACCTAGATTTATACATCACCAATTATAAAAGACTTGCTATGAGGGATTCTTTACCACCGCCTGTTATTAGCTTTGAAAACACCTTAATGGAAATAACAAATAATAGATGGATTGTACTTCCTCCATTTAATAAAGAATATGAAGCAGCTGTTAAAGGAGATATTTTACTAAGATTTGAAATGGCCGAAGTTGACCAATACTATATAAATGATGGAAATGGCAATTTCGAATTAATAGATATAACAAAAAGTCACTTCAAAGATGAAAATGGTGATCCAATTGAAAATCATCTACGAGACTGGGGGTTAATGGCACAGTTTAGAGATATTAATAATGATACTCATCCCGATATTTATATATGTAATGATTTTGAAAGTCCTGATAGATTTTGGATTAATAATGGTGACGGGACATTTAACTTGATTCCAAAATTAGCTTTGCGCCATACGAGCAATTCATCAATGGCTGTAGATTTTTCTGATTTAAATAAAGATGGTAAGGTTGATTTTTTTGTTACTGATATGATGAGTCAATCTCACGTTTTACAAAAAACACAAATGGGTACAATGGCACCAACGCCTTTGGGTATTGGAGAAATCGATAATCGCCCGCAATACATGCATAATACATTATTTCTTAACAGAGGTGATCAAACGTTTAGTGAAATTTCACAATATAGTAATACTCATGCATCAGAATGGTCTTGGGGCACAATATTCATGGATGTTGATCTAGATGGGCATGAAGATATCTTAATCGCGACAGGACATATGTTTGATGTTCAAGATTCTGATTCTAATCAAAAACAAAAAGATGCTTTACCTAAAGTAAAATCTTTCGATGAATACAAACGGATGTTATTGAAATATCCAACGCTTGAATTAAAAAATATTGCTTTAAAAAATAACGGGAATATGAAATTTGAAAATGTAGAAAATGGATGGGGGATTGGAAATACTAAAGATATTTCCCATGGAATTGCCACAGCAGATTTGGATAATGATGGTGATCTAGATTTAGTAATTAATCGTCTTAATAATAATGTTGGGTTATATAAAAATAATTCTACTGCACCACGTATAGCTATCCGACTTGAAGGATTCAATAATAACTCTCAAGCCATTGGGGCTAAAATTAAAGTCAAAGGTGATGACATATATCAATCTCGTGAAATAATATCAGGAGGACGGTATCTGTCTGGATCTGACCCCTTACAAGTTTTTGCGGCTAACGATAGTTTTATGTTAGCTGAAATTCAATGGAGAGATGGTACAATTACTGTAATTGATTCATTAGTAAAAAATCAATTGTATACGATTAGACAGATTAAGAGAAATTCTATTGATATTGTAAAAAGTAAGGTTAATCCCATTTTCAAGGATATGAGTCAATTGTTAAATCACACTCATCATGAAGATCCATATGATGATTTTCTATATCAAAGTTTATTACCAAATCGATTTAGTCAAATGGGCCCTGGTGTTGCATGGATTGATTCAGATTTTGATGGTGATGACGATCTTTTTATTGCATCTGGTAAAGGTGGGTCAATCGATCATTTTGAAAATAAGGATGGTGATAGTTTTATCCCGTTTTCTGTAGAAAAAAATCTACAAGAGGATGTTACAAGTATAATTAGTACTGTTGATAACAATGGCAATCAAGGTATTATAGTAGGTAATAGTAATTTTGAATCACAACTAGGAGCTAAAAGCTCAATATCAAATTTTACAAGAGAAGAAAAAAATAATTTTATAAGCTTAGACCACATGATTGGTTCATTGTCTCAAGCTGACATTGATAACGATGGTGATTTAGATATTTTTGCAGGAGGCCGTGTAATACCTGCTAAGTACCCCATGCCTGCATCATCAATATTATATATAAATGAAAACGGCAAATATTTACCTGATAAAAAAAATTCTATAGTTTTATCTAAAATAGGTCTTGTATCTGGATCAGTGTTTAGTGATATAGACAATGATGGAGATGCCGATCTTTTACTTGCGTTAGAGTGGGGTCCAATTACAATTCTAGAAAATAATAATGGCATTCTAAAAAACATTACATCTAAACTAGGCCTTGATCAATTGAAAGGGTGGTGGAATGGAATTGCGACAGGTGATTTCAATGAGGATGGCCTCATTGATATTGTTGCTACTAATTGGGGTTTAAATACAAAATATCATTTTACTAAATCTCACCCAAGACAAGTCTACTTTAATGATTTTGATAAAAATGATGTTCTTGATATTGTAGAAGCTCATTACGATGGAGAATTTGAAGACCTAGTCCCAGAACGAGGATTCTCCTGTATTTCAAATGCTATGCCATTTGTTCGAGAAGAAAAACAAACTTTTTTGAACTATGCTCAATCTACATTAACTGATATTTTTGGGAATACCCTTGAAACCTCACCTTATTTAGAAGCAAATACTTTAGAAAGTGTTGTATTAATAAATAATGGCAATAGTTTTACATCCTACCCTCTCCCATTTGAAGCTCAAATGTCCACTGCAATGCATGCTGGTGTTTCGGATATAAATGGAGATGGCCATGAAGATATTTTTATTAGTCAAAATTTCTTCACTGTTCAAAAAGAAACTGATAGAAATGATTCAGGTCGAGGACTTATAATGTTTGGTGATGGCAATGGAAATTTCGAAGCTATCCCTGGACATATGAGCGGTATAATAGTTTATGGCGATCAAAGAGGTGCTGCATTTTCTGATTATAATTTAGATGGAAGAATTGATCTTGTAGTTTCACAAAATGGATCAAAAACAAAATTATTTCAAAATGTTAATAGTAAATCAGGTGCTAGAGTTATTCTTAGAGGACCAAAATTAAACCCTTGGGCATTTGGTGCAAAAATTCAACTAGCATATAAGGATGGATCATTGGGACCGGTACGTGAAATACAATCTGGGTCAGGTTATTGGTCGCAAAACTCTCCAGTCCAAGTTATGGGTTATAATAAAACAGTTTCTAGTGTAAAAATACAATGGCCCGATGGTTCAAAAACCACCGAGCCATTTATTAAAGAAAAAGTTATAATTAATTATAATTCAGACTAATTAATTTTCCATTTTCCAAAAAGCTATACCACCAGCCTGTTTACCAACTTCAGCAACTGCAACAGGTTTTAATTTTTTCAAATCAAAAATCTCAACAGCACCTGGTTCTTTCCCAATACCTTCAACAGATACAAAGGCATATTTATTATCTGGAGAAATAACAACACCATGAGTCACTTTACGGGTGTTTTTGAATTTTGCAATTTCTTTTCCTGTTTTTAAATCCCACACACCTGTTTTTGCAGCTCCTTTGTAAGTAACAACTAAATGTTTTCCATCGCTACTCACTTCACAATTATAAGGTGCTTTGTCTGTTTTAAATGTTCTTACCACCTTCCATTTTTTCACATCAACTTCCACAACATTATTTGTGCCATTATTTACTACATAAAGAAGGTTGTCATTAGGATGGGGATAAACCCAAGTAGGTTTTTCAGGAGGCATTTTATGGTCCATTTTAGCTCCTGATTTCATTTTCATATTATGACCACTATGTTTATTCATTTTTTTCATTGGAGCTGTGGAAAGGGTCCGGTTTAATTGCATTGTCATTGCATCAATTTCATATAAAGTACCTGACATCATTGCCACAGAATAATGTTTTAAACCATTATTTAGCAATCTTGATCCATGAGGCATTATGCCCGTTTCAACTCTATCAATTTCAATCATTTCATCTGGGTCTACTATTGAAACAGTGCTCTTATCAGTGTGGCCACCATGTAAATTAAAATTAACAATATATAGTAGCCCGGTTGCATTTGATATGCCCATCGTTGCTGGGAACAGTCCAAGCTCAACTCTATCAATTAATTCATCTGTGCCCGTTTTATACTTATATAAATGTCCATAGGGTAAACCATGAGCCATAGATAAATACCAATAACTTCCATCAGGCGATACTGTAATTCCATGAGGCCCTTCAATCTCAACTGGCCAAACACCAACTGGTATTCTTTTTTCAACATGAGCAGTTTTACCATCAAAACGTATTAATGCAACTTCATCCTCTGATTCAGTAGCGCAATAGATATAATAATCTTTTGCGCTTACATGAGTTACAATAATTAAAGTTGTTAGTAGAAATTGAAATGTTTTTTTCATTTTAATTAGTTCCTAATCTATTATTGTCTTCTAATTTTATAGCCCACAATCCATTATTCATGTCAGAAAAATAAATTAGACCTTTATAAGGCATTGTGCCCCATACATTTGGCCTGTTAGCCATGAATCCATCGGGATCACTTGAAAGGAAGAAAGCAATTTCTCTACCTTGTGAATAAATATCACCCATTAATTCTCCTGAGATATCAACAACTCTTAATCCTCCTTGATAATATGAAGCAAGTAAAGTGTCTCCATGAATCCAGTGATTATGTGAGCCAGCTTCAGGCACTTGATAAACAGCAGTTTCTTTAGGGTTTTTTGGATCAGTGAAATCAAGAAAATGGAACCCACCTGCCATCCCAAATTGGTTACCCCATTCATCGCCTGCAATAATATAAAATTTATCAGTTGATTGACTTATAAATGGGAAGGCTGCATGATTATGACCATTGGGATCAGCCATTCCTCCGAGCTTTACTGGATTACCTGGGCTACCTTGCCCAGCCATAGCAAGGAAGGGGTTATATTTCATCTTTGATCTATTCTTTTCATTAAATTTTACACCACCAACATCAACTGCATGTACACCATCAGCCCAATTAGATGAATAAGCAATACCATCTTCAACCCATACATCATGCACTCCATGACCAGGTGTATCTAATTCATAGCGGCTTACGCGAAAAGGATTATATGGATCTTCTATGTTGATAACATCATATTTGCGTCCATTATTAACAGCATAAACATGATTATCATAGATGAATACATTATGAACGCCACCAGTCATATCATCATTGAACTCAGCCGTTATTTTTACATTGTAAGGGTCTGTAATATCTAATACAACAAATCCATTTTTGCGGTTTGATGCACCTTCACGAGTTATAACACCAACACGCCCATCTTCCGAAACTTTAACATCATTTACAGTACGTGCATCTACAGTAATCGTATCAATAATTGCCATTTTAGAAGGATCTGTAACATCCCAGAAATAAGCCTCACCATTCGCTCCCCATGTACCAGTAACTGCAAAATCCTTACCCTTATGCTTGCCCACACCTGGCCAGATCCATAAATCTGAAGTATTCACATCAGACACTGTTCCATGCCCAACTACTTTAACGGTTTTCTTAACATTACGTGGTTCAACTTTTATTGTTTTTCTAGCTATAAATCCTCCAGATTGAGCGGTAATTGTAAATAGCCCTGGTGTATCTGCAACAAATTTCCCTGAAGAATTAATTAACCCAGACGCAGGAAGTCCAATACCGTACTCAGCTTTTCCGGTATAAGAGTACACTATAGGAACATCCTTAATTTGACGACCAGATTTGTCAACAGCTTTTGCAGATAATTGCAATACGTCACCAGTCCTTATTTTATCTTTCTCTGCATCAAGCGAAATTTTATTAACAGGATTTTTAATTACTGTTACATTTAATGATTCTGAAACATTATCAACACTTGCTGTTAATTTCACTTTACCAGCTTTTTTAGTAACTAAATTACCATAATCATCAAATTCAGCAATATTAGTTTTGCTAGATATTAATTTTACATCTGCATCATCTCTGAGTAGATCTGCTTTGTCATAAACCTCTGTTGTATATCTAACAGATGTACCTGCATATAGTTTTTTTGATGGCCCATTTAAGACAATCCTATCCAATGGAGGAAAAGGAACTTGCACTATCATTTTATCATAGACTCTATCTTCCCTTTTTTGAGAAATACTTCTAACGGATAAACTAAGCTTACCTGGTTTATATGGTTTAATTGTAACCGTAGCAACACCAGTTGAATCACTCATTCTAGGTTTCGATTCTAATGATCTTCTTGGTGATCCATAAACATAGAATGGATTTTTTATAAGTTCCCCTTTAGCATTTACAAACTTAATGGTTACAGAACCTGTTTCACCTACATTTAAATAAAGCGAATCTGGTTCAAAAACAAATTTCATGTCTTTGTTTTGTTGTGCCTGTGGAGGCTGTCCAACTAATGTAGAAAATGATAATAGAAATACTATTGAATATATTTTTTTCATTTTAATCTCCAATTTTAAGGTGTGTCTGATTCTTTTTCATCAACTAATTGAATACAGTATAATCCTGAATTCATATCAGCAATAAAAATATAATCTTTATATGGTTGAGCGCCCCACACCATTGGTGCATTTGGTATTTTACCTTCTTTGTGGGCTGATTGATAAACGCCGATTTCTCTACCTTGTTTGTAAATATCTCCTAATAATTCACCTGAAATATCTACAATACGTAATCCACCTTGATAAAAGCCTGCAATAAGTGTATCTCCATGTACCCATAAATTATGGGATCCAGCTTCAGGTACTTGATAAAGAGCGTCTTCTTTTGGATTATCAGGATCAGTAAAATTTAAAATATGGAAACCTCCTCTAGGATTAGAAGGTTTCCCCTGTGTTGCCATAACACCCCATGGAAAATTTTCATCACCTGCGATAATATAGAAGTTACCCGTTGATTTGCTCAAAAATGGGAATGCTGCATGATTACGTCCAGTCGGGTCTCCCATTTCTGCCAATTTTTGAGGATTAGCTGGACTACCTTTTCCTGCCTTTACAAGTAAAGGATTAAATTGTGATTTAGAGCGATCAGCTTCATCAAATTTTGCACCACCTACATCAACCGCAACTACACCATCACTCCAGTTTGATGAATATGCAATTCCATTTTCAATCCAAACATCATGAATGCTATGCCCAGGAGTATCCAATTCAAAGACTCCTACTCTAAAAGGATTTTTCGGATCATCAATATTAATTATATCATACTTTGTACCATTATTTACAGCATAAACATGGTTTTCATAAATAAAAACATTATGGACACCACCTGTCATATCATCATTATACTCAGCTGATATTGTAACATTATATGGATCTGAAACATCAAGTAAAACAAAACCGTTTTTTCTATTAGATGCACCCTCGCGTGTCATAACGCCAACGCGCCCATCTTCAGAAATTTTAACATCATTAACTGTTCTAGCGTCAACAGTAATAGTATCAATAATCATCATACTATCAGGGTTTGAAACATCCCAAAAATAAGCTTCACCATTTGAACCCCACGTACCAGTAACAGCAAAATCTTTTCCTTTGTGTTTTCCTATGCCTGGCCAAATCCATAAATCACTAGTTAACACTTCTGAAATTAATCCATGGCCAACTAATTTAATTTTTTTCTTTACATTTCTTGGGACAACTTTAACTGTCTTTTGTGAGGAATATCCTCCTGAAGATGCTGTTATGGTATAGAGACCAGCTGTTTCTGCAACAAATCTACCATCATCTGTTACTAATCCAGATGTTGGTAAACCAAACGTACCATAATCTGCCTGACCGGTATATGTATATGTAAGAGGAGCATCTTTAACTTGTTTTCCTCTCCTATCTAATGCCATTCCATTAATATGTAATACATCTCCAGTTCGAATTTGATTTTTTTCTGTTCTTACAGAGACACTTCGAGTAGGATTTTTTACCACACTAATTTTAAATGATTCTTTTACATCTTCTGCTTTAGCAGAGATGGTAACTCTTCCAGCTCTTTTGGTTTCTAAATTGCCATATGCATCAAAGTCTGCAATGGAAGAATTACTAGATTTTAATTCAACATTAAGATCATCTCTATTAAGCCCCGCTTTATCAATAACTTCAACAGAAAATTCTGTAATTGTTCCAACGTACAATTTCTTAGGCGTACGATTAAATACAACTTTATCAATCGGCGGATATGGAACATTCACTACAAGATTATCTCTTACGCGGTCATCTCTTTTTACTGTAATTGTTTGTGTGCTAAGTCTTAATCGACCTGGCTTATGAGCCATAAGCGTAACAGTAGCTACACCTGTAGAATCACTGATTCGTGGTGATACTGATAAAGATTTTCTCTGACCAAAAACATAAAAGGGATTTTGCGCGAGTTTATCTTTTTCGTTTAATAACTTAATTGTTATCTCTTTAGATTCACCAACATTGATTATTAAGGAATCCATTCCAAATTCAAAATGGAACTTTTCATTACTGTCATCCTGACCAATCAGGGTTGCAATAATTAAAAACGGTGCAAATAATAATTTTCTTTTGTTCATAAGTACTATCTCCTTTAGCTCATGCTTTATTAAAAATATCATCAAATTTGATAAGACAAATTTCATTTTCATATTCTTTAGCGCATAATACACTCATAGTGAATGTATTAATTATTGTTGTTTTAATGCTTACTCTCATTTCTGCTCTAATTTGTTCCTAATGGCTCATCATCCACTAGGCGAACAGCCCATAAGCCATTATTGAGATCGGCAAAATAAATTAAACCTTTATATGGGATTACACCCCATACATTGGTTTGGTTAGCGGTGCTACCATCAGGATCTACACCTTTGAAAAAGGCTATTTCTCTACCTTGCGCATATAAATTTCCCATCAGTTCTCCTGAAATATCAAGAACCCTTATTCCTCCATAATAATAACCAGCAAATAATGTATCGCCTTTAACCCAATGATTATGTGAACCAACCTCAGGTACCTGATAAATTGCGGTTTCTTTTGGATCTTTTGGATTTGTAAAGTCCAGAAAATGGAATCCCCCTTGCATTACTCTTCCTGGTGAACCTGGAACACCCTTAGCCCACTCATCACCTGCAATAATATAAAATTTATTTGTTGATTCGCTTTGAAAAGGAAAGGCTGCATGGTTATGTCCATTTGGGTCTTCTTTACTACCTAATTTTATCGGATTTCCTGGGCTCCCTTGGCCAGCTAGTGCTAAAAATGGATTGAATTTGTTTCTCTCTCTTGATTTTTCATTCTGCTTTATTCCACCCACATCAACCACATGAACACCATCATTCCAATTAGATGAATATGCAATACCGTTTTCTACCCAGACATCATGGATACTGTGTCCGGGGGTATCTAATTCATAAGACGCTACGCGAAATGGGTTTGCAGGATCACTTATATTAATTATGTCATATCGTCTACCAGCGCTTAATGCATAAATATGATCTTCATAAATAAAGACATTGTGAACGCCACCCGTTAAATCATCATTATATTCATTAATAATTAATACATTGAATGGGTCAGAAACATCTAGTATGACCAATCCGTTTTTACGATTTGATGCACCTTCTCTTGAAATAACACCGACTCTACCATCTTCAGAAATTTTTACATCATTTACAGTACGCGCATCAACTTTTATTGTATCAATAATTACCATATTAGCTGGGTCACTAATATCCCAAAAATATGCCTCGCCATCTGCGCTATGCGTACCTGTTACAGCAAAATCTTTTCCTGTATGTTTACCAATGCCTGCCCATACCCAAAGATCAGATGTATTGTGATTGGAAATGGTGCCATGTCCAACAACTTCAAGTCTCTTACGTACATTTCTAGGAACAACTTTTACTTTTTTGGATGCTGAGAATCCACTTGATTGAGCTGTTAACGTATAAATACCAGGTGTTTCAGCTACAAATTTACCATTTTGAGTAATCAAACCAGATGCTGGTCGACCAATACTTTCAGTTGATTGATTATTAATAAAATTATCAGTATGATGAATTGCTTTACCTGAATAAGAAAAAGTTATAGGAATGTTATCAAGAACTTTATTTCTGCTATCTAAAACCATGGCATTTAATTTTATTACATCACCGGTTCTTATTTGATTCTCGCTTATATCAAATTTTAACTTTCTTGCTGGGTTTTTTTTAGCTGATACTACTAGGGATTCTTCTATATCATCTATTTTAGCGGTAATAGTTATTTTACCAGATTTTTTAACAATCAAATTGGCAAAGTTATCAAATTCAGCTACCTTATTATTATTTGATGTAAAAAGAACATTTGTATTCTCTCTGATTCTTTTTGCCTTATCAAAAACTTTAACAGAATAATTTACTGATGTTCCAACAAAAACTTTTTTGGGTGGATCAACAAAAGTTATTTTTTCTAATGGAATAAAAGGTACATTAATTTCTAATGTACCAACAGTTCTTCCTTTTTTCCCAATAGCCATGGTCCTAAGATTCAATTTCCCAGAATCAAGTGCTTTTATTATTACTTTTGCCACTCCAGTTGTATCACTTCTTCTTGGTTCAGCAACTATTGCTTTTCTTTGCCCTCGTATCATAAAAGAACTGTTTACTTGATTTCCTGTTGAATCAACAAGCCGAATTAATACTTCGGCTTCCTCACCAATATTCAATGAGAGAGAGTCCAAACGGTGAAGTAATAATGGATGTTCGAAAATAAATTTATGATCTGTACTAAGTGACCTTGGAGGCTGTCCAAGTAATCCAGTAAATGATAATAGAAATACTATTGAATATATTTTTTTCATTTTAATCTCCAATTTTTGAAGGTATGAGATTTATCTAATGCAAAACAGTGGCTATTTGATGAATTCTTTTATTTTTAATAATATCTAACACAATATGCCAACTCTATCCGGGAATACGCCTGCCCGACGGCTGGCCATCAACTAATTGAATACAGTATAAACCTGAATTCATATCAGCAAAGAAAATATAATCTTTATATGGTTGAGCGCCCCAAACCATTGGTGCATTGGGTATTTTACCTTCTTTATGATAAGGTACATAATGACCAATTTCACGACCCTGTTTATAAATGTCTCCAAGGAGTTCACCAGAAATATCTACAATGCGTAATCCTCCTTGATAGTTCCCAGCGATTAATACATCTCCGAATACCCACAAGTTATGTGAACCAGCTTCTGGTACTTCATAAATAGCCTCTTCTTTTGGGTTATCAGGATCAGAAAAATTCAAGAAATGATAGCCTCCTCTTGGGTTCGACGGCTGTCCTTTGGTGGCTAAAACACCCCAAGGAAAATTTTCATCACCTGCGATAATATAGAAGTTACCCGTTGATTTGCTCAAAAATGGAAATGCTGCATGATTGCGTCCTGTTGGGTCTCCCATTGAAGCTAATTTTACTGGATTTGAGGGGCTACCTTGACCTGCTTTTGCTAACAAGGGGTTGAACTGAGAATTAGAGCGATTAGCTTCATCAAATTTCATTCCTCCAATATCAACCGCAACAACTCCATCACTCCAATTCGATGAATATGCAATACCATCTTCTATCCATACATCATGGATACTATGACCAGGAGTATCTAATTCATAAACGCCAACACGAAATGGATTTGAAGGATCATCAATATTGATGATATCATATTTACGCCCATTATTTACAGCATAAACATGATTTTCATATATAAATACATTGTGGACTCCACCTGTCATATCATCATTATACTCAGCCGTTATTTTGACATTGTAGGGATCTGTAACATCTAATACGACAAATCCATTCTTACGATTTGAGGCGCCTTCGCGAGTGATAACAGCAACTCTACCATCTTCCGAAACTTTAACATCATTTACAGTGCGTGCATCTACAGTGATCGTATCAATAATTACCATTTTAGAAGGATCTGTAACGTCCCAAAAATAAGCTTCACCATTAGAACCCCATGTCCCAGTAACTGCAAAATCTTTACCCTTATGTTTACCAATACCTGGCCATAACCACAAGTCACCGGTTAATACATCCGAGATTAATCCGTGTCCCACTAACTTTACTTGTTTCTTCACATCTCTTGAAACAACTTTAATTGTTTTCTGAGCTGAATAACCATTGCTAGAAGCAATAAGCGTATACAAGCCTGCTGTTTCAGCAACAAATCTTCCATCTTCCGTTACTAACCCTGCTGCTGGTAGCGCAAACTCACCATAATCAGCTTGACCAAGGTAAGAATAAGTGATTGGTACATCTTCAATAGTACGATCACTTTTATTTAAAGCTTTTGCTTTAAAAGCAAGTACATCACCGGTTCTAATTTCTTCTCTATCTAAAGAAAGTGTCACTTTGCGTATAGGATTTTTCACCACACGAACGTTAAAAGATTCTTTTATATCTTCAACTGTAGCAGAAATTGTAGTACTACCTGTTTTTTTTGTTTCTAAATTTCCGAAAAAATCAAATTCAGCTACATTATTATTACTGGATGTTAATTTTACATTTAGTTCTGATCTATTTAGATCGGCTTCATCAAAAACCTCAACTGAGATTGGTGTTGAAGTGCCTGAATAAAGCTTAGAAGGCTTTTGGTTAAAAACAATACGATCTAGAGGAGGCGAAGGCACGTTTATAATTAAGTTTGCTCTAATACGATCTTCTCTATTTACTGTAATGGTTTGAGTGCTTAAGCTTAAACGCCCTGGCTTATGAGCCTTTAGTGTTACAGTTGCAATGCCAGTAGAATCACTAATACGAGGAGAAACTGATAATGCTTTTCGTTGGCCAAAAACATAAAATGGATTTTGCGCGAGTTTTCCATTTTCATTTAATAACTTAATTGTTACCTCTTTAGATTCACCAACATTAATTATTAATGAATCCATTCCAAATTCAAAATGGAACTTCCCTTGTCCCAATAAACTGGAAATAAAAAATAGTGGCAATAATACCAATTTATATCCTCGCATTTACTTACCTCTCCTTATATATATATGATAAAAGCAACTAAATATACAAAATAACCAATTAAATTTGGGGCAAAATACTTATATATAATGAGTCCACTAATTAAACTGGTCCTTTTCGTACTTATCATCTTTTGTTTAAATGGATGCGAATCTCAAGAGATTCGTTATCATAATAAGATGATAAAAATACTTTCCGAAAAATCAGAAATCATTGATCCTGAGATAAATATTTATGCAAGCAAAAAACGTTTGGCCTGGCTTCAAAAACAATCTCACGATACTAATATTGCTTCTAAACTTCAGCATGAAGCTGTAATTGCTAATGAAATGTTAAATGCTGGGTATACTCAACAAGCAATCGACACATATAATAACGTTCTTAATATAATAGACTCACTTGAGCTATCACCACCTAGAGAATTCACTAATTCTGTTCTTGATCTTTTAGCCATTACAAATTTGCGCCTTGGTGAAGAAATCAATTGCCTTGATAATCATAATAAGGAGTCATGTATTATACCTATTCGCGGTAGTGGTGTTCATAGAAATAAGTCTGGATCTAACAAAGCAATTCAAATCTACAACAAACTTTTATCCCAAAATCCTAATGATTTTGTTTATCGATGGCTAATAAATCTTGCTTATATGTTACAAGGTGATTACCCTAATAATATTCCAAAAAAATGGATGATCCCTCAACTCACTCCATCAGATTCCATTTCATTTCCTGAGTTTAATGAGGTTGCAGCAGAGAGAGGGCTAAATCATATTAGCCTTGCGGGCGGTTCAATCGCTGAAGATTTAGACCAAGACGGTGATATTGATATTCTTGCCTCATCATGGGGAATAGATAATCAAATACAACTATTTATTAATGATGGTACTGGACACTTTTTAAATCATACCAATAAAGCAAATCTGATTGGGATTACTGGAGGGTTAAATATGGTTCATGGTGATTATAATAATGATGGGTTTGCTGATATTTTTGTACTTCGCGGTGGATGGTTTGGTGAGGAGGGTAAAACTCCAAATTCATTATTAAGAAATAATGGAGATGGAACATTCACTGATATAACTATTGCCGCTAATATTTACTCGGAATTCCCAACGCAAACTGCATCTTGGGGAGATTATAATAATGATGGATGGTTAGATCTAATTATAGGAAATGAAACAACTAATGGCCCGATTTATCCATCTGAGCTTTATCATAATAATGGAGATGGTACATTTACAGAAAAATCTCAGACTATTGGTTTAAATATAATTGGGTTTATCAAAGCAATAGTTTGGGGAGATATTGATAATGATGGTGACCAAGATCTTTTTGTATCTCGTTTGGGGCAGCCCAATTCATTATATAGAAACAATGGTAAATCACAGAATTGGTCCTTTACTGATATTGGTAGGATAGCAGGGATAGAAGAGCCAAAAAATAGTTTTCCAGCTTGGTTTTTCGATTATAATAATGATGGTTGGGAAGACATTTGGGTTTCTGGTTATGATAATTCCTCAGGACATGTGGCTATGGATTATCTTGGGATACCTAATAAAGGAGAAACTCCAAGGTTATATAAAAATAATAAAGATGGAACATTTTCTAACGTAACAGATGAAACCAATATGAACCACCCCTT
>Ga0208407_1000576_pt1 | contig 17175 bp, 13 predicted proteins | sample ETNtaG_9_FD_185775 | JGI IMG/M metagenome (GOLD analysis project Ga0208407, IMG submission 185775) | Marine microbial and viral communities from oxygen minimum zone, Eastern Pacific Ocean - ETNP201406SV69 (SPAdes) (version 2) | ecosystem: Environmental > Aquatic > Marine > Oceanic ...
TTGATGAACATTTGTCAACCGTGCATTTTTAAACTAAAGACGAATATTATATAGGACAATAAAAAATGTACAAGAGAAAAATTTAGTTTTTCAGTGGTGAATTATGCTTCAGTCATAGATTGATAAATCTTGGCTCACGGCTTTGCTTATCTGACTGTAGTAATGGACTGCGCAAGCCGTTATGTGCTGTCCTGGGGGGCTCAGTGGCCATTGATGTCGCCTTCAACTTAGCATTATTTACACTAACGGCAACAATTATTAGGGGGAAGAAAAAATATGCAAGAAGTGTTTGCTGGTTCAGTCCAGGAACCGTTCTTTACAAATTAAAATGAAAAGGCAACGAAAATGATGAGCAGGTATATCATTCCCATCATCCCTGCTTTGGCTTTGGTGAGTGTGTAGTTATTGCTCCAGAATAAATAGGCTGCTATAAAAGTAGCTCCAATCAGGCTCCAGATTAACCCCAACTGTGGCAGGTCAATAGCAGTTGGCTCTCCACTCATGGCGAGTGCCAGCAAAATAGGAACACTTAAACAAATACATATGTCGAAAATGTTGCTACCGAAGACGTTAGAAACTGCTGCGTCGTAGTGACCTTTTTTAGCGCTTATTACAGAGAGTGCAGTATCTGGTACCGATGTTCCTGCAGCAATCACGACAAATCCCATGAGAACTCCATCAATTCCCAACATATCACCGAGAGCAAGTGAAGATTCGACTAACACGTGAGTTGCTGCCCCCATCAAAATCATCATGCTGACAAGCCATATCCACGCTTTTTTTTCTGATTTTAATTCCAACTCATCATCATCTTCAGTCTTATCTTCCAATATATCAGGTTTGTGCGAATCTGCATTTTGATTTTTTGATTTTTTGAAATCTCGCTGAAGGAGAAAGACATAACCTAAGTATGCCAGTAAAAAAATAACAGCAACACCGGCCCCCCACTCATTTGGGAACAACCATAGCATTGCCCCGAGCAAAAGAGTAACGCCAAGATAATATAAATTGTCACGCCAGACGACTTCTTTGCTGATGACCATTGGACTTGCCGCAACTAATCCTGCAGCCGCAGGAATCACAAGGACATTGTAAAGTGCTGATCCTACAATGCTGGCGATACCAACTTCTGCACGTCCTAGCATGATTACAGCAATAACGGCTACACAAAACTCCGGGAATGAACTCGCAATTGCATCAATGACCGCGGCTTTAATCGACTGTGGTATATCGTGTTTATTCTGGATATAAGTAGCTGCAGGAGAGAAAAAATCACCTGCCCGCCAAATTACTATTGTTGAAATCATGATTAATGAAATCCAAAAAAAATAACTTGCCAAGCCAATCCCATTTTGTGTCAAGAACCAGGCAATGATTGCAATTCCTGATAAAAGAATAGCGTGTCGGAACATATCCTTGCCAAAGAAAAATGAGAATGGAGTGATTGGATTCATTTAAGTTCTTTTGAAAAATGTTGTCAGTTGTTTTGTTTAACGGAGTTGGGATTCCTGATCTTTGAGTAGACGCTGAATATTTTCACGATGCTTATAGATCAGCAGTGATGATAACAGAAGGAAAAGAAAAAACACAGTCCAAAAAGGGGGTTCATTCTGCAGCCATGGAAATAGTATAAAAAACCACGGAAGGACTATCAGCATGGTGATTGCAGAAAGGCTTGAGATTTTTTTCCATAAAAACATGCCTACCCAAACCGAGGCTGCACTGAGAGCGATACTGAAATGCAACACTGCTAAGACTCCAAATAAAGTCGAAATACCTTTCCCACCTTTAAAGCGCAGAAAAACTGAAAAGACATGTCCGCAAACAACAACGACTCCAGCGAGACTTAGGTATAACAACTGAGCTTCTGGTGCGGTTTCGGTTACAGGAAAAGCTGTTTGGGCCAGCAAAACGGCGAGACTGCCTTTTCCAAAATCCAGCACAAAAGTCATAATGCCAGGCAATTTGCCACCGACCCGCATGACATTTGTCATACCGATGTTTCCGCTTCCCTGTTGGCGAATGTCTATTTTTAACCAGTAACGGCTGATCAACAAACCGAAAGGAATGCTTCCAAGTAAAAAAATAAAAATGAAGAAGCCAATTTGAAACACGTTTTAGTTCATGAGTGAGAAAGAATTTACCAGTTTGGTGTCTTTCGACTGGTTGCAGACTCAATACCTTTTTCCTGAATTACCCGTAATAGTTCTCGGTCATCACGATGTTTGACCAGAGTTTGTGCACCTTTAAGTTTTTCAACAACTTTTGCATCAAGGACATCTGTCTGCACGAGGTATGAAATCCAATCTAAAATTTCACTGGTAGAGGGTTTCCGTGTCAAGTCAAGTTCACGTAGTTGATAGAAAATCTCAATTGCTGCTGCAACAATTTTTTCATTTGCTCCAGGATGATGCATACGGACAATTTCACGCATTCTTTCCGGTGGCGGAAACTCGATATACATATAAATACAACGCCGAATAAAAGGAGCAGGTAAATCCTGCTCATGGTTGGATGTGATCACTATGATCGGCATTTTACCCGGTTCACAGGCGATTGTTTGTTGTGTTTCCGGAACAACGATGCGTCGTTCAGAGAGTAAAAACAAAAGATTATTGGGTAGTTCACGGGGAGCTTTGTCAATTTCATCCAGTAACAGAACCGAGCCTGGAGTAGAGAAGGCTTCTGCGAGAGGCCCCAAATGCACGTATTCATCCAAGTTGTCCACTTTACGTCCGCCGGTATCGATTTGCATGTCAATTCCGGCTTGTTTCATCTGGGCATTGGCAACAGCAGCCTGTGTGTCCATCAGGCGTTGAACTTCATCGAAACGCGAAACGAGGAGCGAAACTTTGCTTTCTGAAGTTATCGGTACTTCAAATAAGGGTCGGTTTTCTTTTTTAGCAAATTCCTGCGCAAGTTTTGTTTTACCGGTTCCGGGCTCACCTTCGAGCAACAGAGGTTTTTCCAGCAGGCGTGCAATGTGGAAAGCTTCACTTAATTTTGAATCCAGTAAGTAAGTAGGTGTTCCTTTGAAAAGCTTTGAATTCATATGTTTTAATTAATTGGTGATTGGTTGATAGTTATGTTAGCCAGAGTGTTTTACTTCGTATGCCTTATCTTTCAATTTATTATAGATTTCATTGACTTCCATTTCAGGCACGCTGTCCCATTCCATAACCTTGAGAAAGTGTTTACGTAATTTCCCTCTGGAAAGTCCTCGTTTTTGCCAGCCTTCGTATATTTCATCCTGCGATGATTTCAGTGGACGTCCGTCAAGTTCTTTACGCATTAGAAACTTGACGGCGCTGTCTGGACTGGTGAGGATAAATGATCTGTGTGCCTTATCAGTGATGCGTCCTGTACCGTAGACTACATCAGAATCATCATCATCAGCCAAACTCGAAAGTGCTGAATCTTCTTCTTCTTCTTCTTCTTCTTCTTCCTCTTCCTCTTCTTCCACATCATAGGATTCTATGTCCGGTTCAAGCTCTATTTCAAGGGATTCCTCTTCCTCTGCAGGCATTTCTTCTGTTGCAGCTTGAGTTTCTTCAACAGGAGCAGACACTCCTGAAGGTCCGAGATAACCCTCGCCGGCTGCACCCGCAAACTGAGATGTGGACATGCGCTTTTGAATTTGTGCTGGACTTGGAACCACAATTACTGCCAGCAACAGCAAAAATGCAATGCCGAAAGTAATACTATAAACCAACCCATTTACATACAGGTCGTGGCGATTTTTATCAAGATAATAGGTTGTCAGCTCCATACCCCGATAAACAACATAACTTGTTTCCGAGATACCGCTATAGCAGATTAGAATTCCGCCTACTGTTGCCGCAAGTCCGCCGAAGACGGCAAGAAGATATAAGTTAAGATAATTGACAGGCATTTGCACCTCTGAGATTGATCATTATTTAAAATGGGGATTATCGCCGTTAAAAACCAGACTTTCGGAAAACAGAAAGCCAGGCAACGAAACGGCCTATTCCTCTTGATCATTAATATCGTCAGAAATGCAAATAACTTGAACGTTAATTACCAGACTGTTTTAAGCACACCACCATCAACGGCAAGACTAGAACCGGTGACATAACTTGCAGCATCAGAGAGCAAAAATGCTCCGCATCGTCCAAATTCTTCAATGGTACCGTAACGTCCCAGCGGAATATTGGTGTGGTTTACCTCTTGTATTTGTTCAATTGAAACCCCCTGCTTTTCAGAATTCAAAGCGTCCAAGCTTCTCACCCGATCCGTGTTGATACGTCCGGGCATCAGATTATTGAGACGAATGTTATCCGCAGCAAGTTGCTTGGAGAGGCTTTTAATCAAACTGGTAACTCCGGAACGCATGACGTTCGAGAGAATCAGCACGTCAATCGGTTCTTTGACAGACATTGAGGTAACCGTCAAAACAGAGCCACCTCCACGTTCACGCATTGATGGTAAAGCTGCCCGGATCATGCGCACAGCACTAAAAAGGTTTAGTTCAAATGCCGCCTGCCAGTCCTCATCAGAAAAATCCTCAAATTTTCCTGTGGGTGGGCCTCCGGCATTGACTACAAGTTTGTCGATTCCTCCAAATTCTTTAAGAGTGGAATCAGTCCAGTTTTGGATAGATTGAGGATTTGACGAGTCCAGAACATTTGCTAAAACCTGTACTCCGGTTTCGTTCCGGAGTTTTTCGGCTGCTGCTTCAATATCCTTTTTAGTACGGCTGCCAATTGATAGTGAAGCACCTTCCTGGGCCAGTGCTTGAGCGATACCATAACCCAGTCCTTTACTTGAAGCCGCCACCATGGCGACTTTCCCTTTTAGTTTTAAATCCATTTTTTCTCCTTTTAAGGTGAATAAAAATAATGAGTGTAAATACTTATTGAAATGTTTTACCTCGACGGAGTGCCGGAAGCAACAACAGCAAAAATAAAAAGATAAATCCTGCCCAAACCCATTCTGCATATTCACGGTAAAACGAAAACTGGGATTGAAGCTTTACTGTAGAGTTTAGTGTGCCTTCTTCAAAAAGTCCAAGCTGTTGGCTCATGTTTTTACCGTTTGCAGCAATGAAGAGGCTTTCTCCATTATTGGAAGCAAAGACAACCGGCACCCGATTTTCGATAGCCCGCCAACGCAAAATCGCGACCATGTTGTCAGATGCGGCTGTGCGTCCAAACCAGGCTAAATTACTGAGGTTCAGCACCAGGTTTGAGCCATTAAGCACCATACCTCGCATGACTGCAGGATTAAAAATATCGAAACAAATAGGTGCAGAAAGCTGAATATTTTTCTCCAAAGGGAAAACTGTGTATTCCGTTCCTCGATCAAACTCAGACATATTGGCAATGTTCTTCCGGAGCCATGTGGCGATACCCGGAAACCAGTCTGAAAAAGGAATCATCTCTCCAAACGGTATCCGGAAAATTTTGTTGTAGCGTCCCAGAACTTTACCTTTTTTGCCGACCAGCACTGAGACTCCATAAAATTTATTACCGGTTTGAGTCTGTTCCCAGTCCACAGTCGTAAATAAGATATTGGTTTGATGTTCCTGTGCGAAAGCTGAAACTTTAAGACGAGAGTTGTTAGACTTGAAAAAAGCATCCGGAAAGACGGATTCCGGCCAGACCAGCAATTGTTCTGTGCCTGTGTTTTGAGGAAGTTCTGCGAGCGCTTTCCTCGAATCAGTCAGGAGGCTTTCCAAATTCTGCTGCCGTTTTGAATGAGCAAGTTCCGGATTAGAAGCAAGATCCTGAAGTGAAAAATTAGGCTGAATTACGATTACGGTCAAGTTTGAGCTTTTTCCGTTGGGTTCCGTAAATTTTGTTTCGAGGTTGTTAGTTCGCCACGCACCGTAACTTAAACCGAGAATCCATAAAAGCAAATATAGAAATGAGGCCTGCAGAACTTTTTTGTGACTTAGTTTTCCGGATTTCCAACGCAGCCAGCCGATCAGCAGGAAAGTCAAACCAGCGCTGTAAAGAAGGAGTCCGGAAGATCCGATTATATCCGCAAGTTGTTCAATCCATGGAAATTCGGAGAAGGTTAATGCTCCGTAATTCCAATGAATTAAGCGAGGATACCAGGGATCTAGTGCGAGTACAAATGCGAGTCGAAGCGGTAAGTCCCAGTTATTGAGTTTAGGGATTAAAAGCAGCGGAATTCCGAAATAGACAAAAAGCTGAAAACCTACTTCAAGTCCGTAACCGACTGCTGTTATAATTAAAGCCACCGGCCAGGGGAGGTGCCCAAAAACGTGGGTGCTGTTGGTTATCCAATAGCCTCCAATTGATGCGGCAATTCCTCCGGAGAGCCAACAAATCCCAAAAAAAAGCAAGGCCCGTTTCCGGAAAGATAGATCATCTTCCGCATGGAGTTTCTCCAAAGTGAAGATCAAAGGAAACAAGGAAATTATTCCCAGCCAGTGTGTGCCAAATCCCGGTGCATTCAGGCCAACCATCACACCTGAAATTAAACTTCCCGTCCAAATGAGTTTTTGTAAATTTGGCAGGACGTTTTTGTTTTTGGCGGTTTTGTTCATGATTTGTAGTGACCGACTTGCAAGCTTTTGACGTTAGTGCTTAAAATGGTTATCACTGATTTACATTGACAGGAACATTCCGCACATTTGTGGTAAATATAGGATAGCTGATGATTAGTTTAACACCATATTCTCGTGAAAATCCTGTAAAAATATCCCAGGAAGAGTATGAAAAGCTGGTTCATATGAATGAAAAAGGCTGGAGCCATTGCGATTCAAAAGAAGAGTGTCTAGCAAAACTGCATTATCTCCGTGAAGGATTTGCTCAGGGAAAAATTACTGATGGTGATTTCCATGAACGGGAAGAAAAGATGGTTGTCGGTTACTGGAACAGAGGAAGTTGACAACAAAGAGTCTTTCTCAGTTATAGTCTTAAAAGCGGGATTTGATCACCGCAGTAGTTTAAGCAGTTCATCGTTACCACTTGCTTCCGCCAGCGTTAAAGCACTCTCACCGTCAGGTGTCTGGACGTCGGGTGAGGCTCCAAGTTCCAGCAGATTTTTAATGATTTTCACTTTTCCACGTTTTACTGCAATCATCAGTGCTGTTTCCCCAGCGCTGTTAAATGTATCCAACAGAACTCCCCGAGAGATTAGTTCATGCATTATCCTTGAAGCACTTTCTTCTTTTTGTCCGGAACCGTAACTGGAATCGTTGTCTTCATTTTCTACATCACTCATCGCCATCAAGTGCCAGATGCCGTTACCGTTGGAATCTTTTTGATCCCCTTTTTGTCCAGCGTCCAAAAGCTGAATTACAACCGACAGATGATTGTTGGTTGCAGCAAGCAATAAAGCCGATCTTCCGGAGGAGTCTTTTAACATTGGGTCAGCACCAGCGTCCAACAAAAGACCTGCACTTTTTCCATGACCATTCAAAGCTGCAACCATCAGAGCTGAATGATGAAACATCAAATCTAAATCGTTAATTACAGCGCCTGCTCTCAACAATCCCAGCAAAACCTCAGCGTGTCCATTTCTGGCTGCCTGAATCAAGGGAGTCCCGCCTTCTCCACTAATGTCAAATGCATTGGCATGAAGATTTGCACCTTGTGAAAGTAGCATTTCAACCACAAATAGATGTCCATTTTGAGCTGCTCTCAGCAGAGGCGTTTTTTTATTAACATCTTCTGCGCGTATATCTGCTCCGTATTGTATCAGCAGTTCCGCAATTTCACGAAAGCCTTTAGAAGCGGCAAGTATCAATGCGGATTCTTTCCAGCGATTTCTATTTTCAACTTTTGCTCCAAGCTCTAGCAGCAGTTTAACTAGCTCAAGATAACCGTGAACTGCGGAGATCATTAAAGGTGTATTCCCTATAAAATCAGTAGTATTCAGTTCAGAAGCCTGACCTCCATATGTCGGGTGACGCAGCATTATATTTACTAAGTTTACTTCTCCGGTCATAACCGCTAACATCAGCGGGGTCTGTCCCTGTGAATTCTTTAAGGCTGGGTCAGCCCCATGTTCCAGCAAAATCCTGGCGGTTTCCCAATGTTTTCCTTGTGAAGCAAGGGCTAATGGTGTTTCATTCTGTGCAGTGAACTGATCAATTTCCGCATTTTCTTCAAGTAGAAAGACAACCATTTCGCTGTAACCACGCTGGGATGCGTAGAGTAAATTCTGATTTAGATCAGCACCGTGTTTGATCAATGTCTTTGCAGTAGAAAAATGACCCTGCAGTATTGCATGTGCCAAAGCAGTTTTCCCGTGTAGATCTTTTAATTTCACATTTGAGCCTTTTATTAACAGGGCTTGTACAACATTTTCGTGTCCTTGAGAGGCTGCCCAAATAAGTGGTGTTCCCCCATCAGATCCGCGTACGTCAATACGGGCTCCATTATCTGCTAACAGGCTTACAATATCAGGATGACCCTTGAGAGCAGCCCAGGTCAGTGCCGTCCATTTGTCCTTATCCTGAGCTCCGAGATCGGCACCTTTGTTGATGAGAGTTTTTACGGTGTCAATATGTCTGCCTCCTGCTGCCAGCATAAGCGGGGTCCAACCGGAATCATCAGGATTTTTCTCAGGACTGCCGTTTATGTTTGCTCCACCTTTTAGCAGCAGTTCCACAATTTCCGAATGACCGTTATTTGCTGCCCACATCAAAGGAGTCCATCCCTGAAAATCACGAATTTCTGCATTTACGCGTAAATCAAGCAATATATTTACTACTTCAAGATGCCCGTGTGAGACTGCATAAAAAAGGTTTCTCTCGTTATCAAATTCTTTTTTACTGAGAAATTTAACCATGGATAACTGCTTCTTTTCTGCTGCATAAATCCAGGCGGTCCAACCATAGCGGTCACGAAAATCCAGTCTACTTTGCTCTCGAAGCAGCAGTTTGGCAATTTTAATATGGCCTTCACTGGCTGCGACCATCAAAGCTGTTTTTTCAAAGGAATTTTTGGCATTTACGTCAGCACCTTTTTTGAGCAGAAAACTGGTCAATTCCAAATCTCCCTGAGCAGTTGCTGACATCAGCGGTGTGTTTTTTTTAAGGTCAGGCGTATTGACTGGAATTCCGGATTTAATCAACAAGCTCGCTGTTTTCAAATGTTTGTTGCTTAAGGCCAGTAACAGAGCATTTTTTCCTTGTTTGTCAACTGCCACCAAATCGGCTCCGGAAGACAACAATTTTTTCACTGTTGAATCCAGACCGTACATTGCTGCGAGAAGCAGCGGGGTTCTTTGGAATTCGTCTTCAAGAGTATCTGTTTTTGCTCCAGCATTCAGCAGTAATTCCGCAATTTTTTCATGTCCTGATCTAATTGCCCAGATTAAAGCAGTTGATCCATTGAGCGAAGTTAAATCTACTTTAATTCCACGTTTAAGTAAGTACTGCACAATCTCAAAATGACCGTTCTGTGCTGCATACATCGCGGATGACATAGACAATTTATTCTGAAAGTCAGCTCTGGCACCGTGTCTCAACAATGTTTTGAGAATTTCAAGTTCACCTCGTTCTGCGGCAAACATTAAAGCAGTCCACTGCTGATTCGTTTCTGCATTTGGATTTGCACCTTGCTGGAGTAAGAAGCTGACGGTATCAGAATGTCCTTTATATGCAGCCTGAATTAAGGCTGTTTTACCGAGGGTATCAGTATCATTCAGGCGAGCTCCTTTTTCGACAAGAAGTTTTACAATTACCTGCGCTCCAATTCCGGATGCAAACATAAGAGGAGTTACCCCGTGAAATTCCTCAGTTCCGCGAATGTTTACGCTGACACCATTGGACAAAACACTTTCTACTGCAGACACGCTGTTAAGTATGGCCAACATCAGGCGGGTCCAGTCTTCACGTCCTTTTATACTGATTAAAAAATTTTCCAGGCGGTGACTTTCCTGACGCGTAATTTGATCTGCAGAGCTTTGCGCAAAAGCCTGAGATGAAAAATAATTTGCAGAGGGAGTTTGCAGTAAAGCTGAGGCTGCAAGAGAAAAAAGCATCAACTTCCGAACTGAAGATACCAATGAGGAGGCACGGAGGCAAAAAGTTTGTGACTTCCGGAACATCCTGAATGAGGAAATTTTACTCATTGTTTGGTGTTGTGGCAGGAGAGGACAAACCATTTTCAAGTTTAGCTTCTGTTGAATGCAGGCTACCGCTGATGTTGAGTAAAAGACCTGTTAAAAACATGGCAACCACTAGAGAAGTACCACCGTAACTAATGAAAGGAAGCGGTAAACCCTTAGTCGGAAGCAGGCCTACTACAACAAAGAGGTTAAGGATTATTTGCAGGCTGAGAATTGTAGTTGCTCCAAAAGCCAGGTGTTTTCCAAATGCATCCTGCGCATTCCACGCAATCCAGTAACCACGCCAAATAAAAACAACAAACAGAATTATCAGGACACAAATCCATAAAAATCCTAATTCTTCTCCAATGATGGCAAAAATAAAATCGGTGTGAGCATCCGGAAGAAAAAGTCGTTTCTGCAGGCTCTCACCAAGTCCTCTTCCAAGCCAGCCTCCTGTTCCAAGTGCAATGAAGGATTGAATAATTTGGAATCCGGAATTTTGTGGATCATCCCAGGGATTCAAAAAAGCCAGCATCCGCCTTACCCGATATGTGTGTGAAGCAATCAGGAGCCCGCCGATAATTCCTACACCTATGAGGCTGGTGGCAATATGAATAGGGCGACCTCCGCCGACGTAGAGCATCAGCAAAATAGTAGTTGCGATCAAAACCACTGTGCCAAAGTCCGGTTGCAACAGGACCAGGAAAAGATAAATTCCAGTGACAATGAAGTTTGGTGTTAGACCGCGGAAGAATGAAGCCAGTACTTCCTGTTTGCGTTCCAGATAAGAAGCTACGTAAATAATCAACACCACTTTCAGCAATTCAGCAGGCTGTAGGCTGAATGAACCTAAGCGCAACCAGCGTCGTCCACCTTTAACCTCGTGTCCTATTTCAGGTATCAAAACAAGGATCAGCAATACCAGCATGGCCAGCATAAACCAGATAGAATACTGCTGCCATTTGTGATAGTTAACGATCAGCGCGACTCCCATCACGGCAAGTCCAACGAGCATGTGAATCAGGTGTCTATACAAAAAGTATTGACCATCATTGTATTGAAGATCAGCATAAACTCCACCTGTGCTATAAATCATTACTGTACCCCAGGACAGCAAAAACAAGGTTGCTCCTATCAGCGGTAAGTCATAGCGGGTATGCATATTTTAGCAGGGAAACGAGTGTGTGTTCTGTACAGAGCAAAGTAATAATTTATACAGTGAAAATTAGTTGAAAGACTGACCAGAACGATTAATTTACAAACAATAAAGTATATCGTTGATCTTAAGAAGATTCAAATGCACATTTCATGAGTTTTTGAGCTAAAGCCTCAAGTTGCTGCGAATTTTTATCACGTTCCGTAAATATTTCGATAACTGCGGATTTGTTTTCAATAACAGCTTGTCGATAATCTTTAACAAAAGCGCTGATCGAATCAGGTCGAAAATAATTCAAACCAAACATTTCAGCAACTGACAGGAAGTCATTGGAGTGGGGTGTGCCGAAAAAAGTTTCGAAAATGTCTGTTTGCTTTGCTACAGGCAGGAATGAAAAAATACCTCCACCGTGGTTATTGAGTAAAACCACAAAAACCGGCTCTGAAGAATCCGCAAGCAGTTTGAAAGAATTTAAATCATGTATAGCGGATAAATCCCCTATCAACAGGCTTACCGGGCGTTGAAGTCCTGAGGAGTAACCGCAGGCGGAAGCGATGAGTCCGTCAATTCCACTTGCACTACGGTTGAGGGCCGCTGGAATTTCTGCTCCTTTTCCGGATCCAAGCATATCAACTGCCCGGACAGGAATGCTGTTGCCGATGAAAAAACCATGAGTTTCAGGAATTATTTCAGTCAGCCTGCGTGATAATGCAAAATCATCAATCTCCTTTTTTTCAGAATATAAAGGAAAATGCTGCTCCATTACAGCTTCAACTTTTGCAGAAGCCTGCAGCCACTGTTGTGTTTTTAGGGGAATGACATCTGCTCTCTCTGCAAGTTTTAATTCAGCCACAAGCTGCTCACAAAATTCTGCGATTCCGCATTCAATTTTCCAGCGGAAATTATGAGATTGATCGTGGCGTTCAGCATGATCCGCGATCCAGACCATTTGTGTTGCCGGATTTTCCCCCCAATGCGTGAGCCAGCGTTTCGATGTGGGAGGAAAACCAATGTGCCAAACTGCTTCAATTTCCCAGTTTGCTGAATCCATATCCTCGATTAACAATTGATCATAATACGTAATCCTGTTCGGACAATTCTCACCCAATCGTAGACCTGAAGTGACATCCGCAAATACCGGCCAGGCTAACTCTTCCGCAAGATTTTTGAGAGAATCGAGGGAGTCAGCAGGTACTCGTCCTATGCTGAGAATTCCGGACTCAGGACGGTTTTTTAACAATTCTTTTATTTCTGAATTTGGTAGAACTTTGCTGAAAGCGGTATTCCGGACATATACTTTTTGTGCCGTAATCGTCTCAACTTTGCTGTTTGTTTGCTTTTCAGCATTTTCGAAAAAAGGTTCACGGAATGGGAAATTCAAGTGTACCGGACCGGACAATGGTTGCAGTGTTTTGGAAACTGCATGGTCAATTGTGGAAAGTAATGCTTCAGTCGTGAATTCCGAACAAGGGCAACCAGGGTCAAAAAACCAGCGGACGTGTGTTCCAAAAAGAAAAGTTTGGTTAATGGCTTGATTGGCTCCGGTTTCACGGAGTTCAGGGGGACGGTCAGACGTCAACACGAGCAGTGGTATTTGGTCAACAGATGCTTCGATAACCGCCGGTAAGTAATTTGCTGCAGCAGTTCCGGATGTGCAAATCAGCACTGCAGGACGCCCACTCGCACGGGCATGACCGAGGGCATAATAAGCGGCGGCACGCTCATCATAGAAAATCACAGATTTTGCGCGCGGATTTTTTGCGACAGCGACTGTTAAAGGCGCGGAGCGCGATCCCGGGGAAATACAAAAACATTCCGTATCGTGCCGTACCAATTCTTCAATAATCAGTTCACCCCAATGTTCATTCCAGTTCACGATCGTCCTAGTAAATGTTGCCAACTTTGGAGTTTGTCCTCAATCTCCCTCCACTCTTCTTCCGGAACCGAGCCTTTAACAATTCCTGCTCCGGTAAAAATTCTCAATGTGCGCCCGCATAATAAACCGGATCTAATTCCCACAGCAAATTCAGCCTGACTGCTGCTGATCCAGCCAACAGGTCCTGCATACCATCCACGGTCAAATGGTTCCAGTTTTCGGATCAGTGCTCGTGCCTCTGTATCAGGTACTCCTGAAACAGCAGGGGTCGGGTGAAAAGCAGGCAACAGATCTGAATCATTGATCTCCTCACGCAAGACCCCCTGCACCTTGCTTTGCAGGTGTTGAACATGCCTCAGCGGGAGACGTTCCAAATAACTTAAGCGTTCAGTTTTCCGGCAAAACTGCTGGAGCAAACCTTCCATACGTTCCAGAACCATCAAATGTTCGCGCTGCTCTTTTTCACTTTCACGAAGTTCTACAGCCAATCGTTCATCTTCTTCCAAGGTTTGTCCACGGGGACGTGTACTGGCAATTGCTTCACTTTCAATTTTATTCCCCGTTCGTCTGTAAAGTAACTCAGGCGTGATGCCCAAAAATGATTGATGCGGAGCAAACTGAAAGCAAAAATGAAAAGCTTGCGGCGCTTGACGTCGCAGTTGAAGCAGGAGTTCAGTCGGATCATAGTCACGCGCCAAACTAAAAACTGCGGCACGTGCGAGTACTACTTTAGCTAACTTCCCTGAAGAAATGTTTTCAAGACCCTGTTCAACCAGGTTACACCACTGGCGATATTCAGGCAGGTCATGACGCTCCAGTCGGATCAAAGGACTATCCGGAATTGAGATTTCTTCCACACGAACGGACTCCAGCATTTTTTGCAAAAGCAGCAGCTTTTCGTGCATATCATCTCCGTAATAGATATGACAGGCCAGGATTGCTTTTTCAGCAACAATACTTAATTCGATCATCGGCAAAGTAAAATGTGCTGTCCCCCAATCTTGCCATTCTGTTGATGTAGAAGCCTTTGAATCAAAACGCATTCCACCAAAAAAACGGACAGCTTTTGGAGAATTCTGCAGATAATCACTCACAGTCAATAATATTTTTTCGTAACCATCTTTGCCGTCTTTAACTTCAAGTGCAGAACCAATTCCGGCAAACTGTTCTGTTTGACTGCGATTTTCCCAAAACACCTTACGTTCACAATCCTGCAGCGTCAGCCATTCCAGCGGGTGTGCATTCCCCACTGCTACTTCCAGCCGTACAATTTTAGAATTACTTGCGCCGGGTTTCTCATTTGAGGTAGCCCACGTATTAAGTTTTTTTAATAACGCACAACGAGCTTCTTCAAGTGATTGGTATATTTTGGCTTTCACAGTTACGGTTCAGATCAATTATTAGCAGGTTTGTATGCAACATGAACAGTGGAAGCCCCAAAAATGAAATCATGGAATCCAGCTTGCTGGAAGCCGATCTCAAGCATCATACGTTTTAGTAATTCCTGATTTGGATATTTAAGCGAAGAGTGTGGCAAGTACTGAAACATTTCCTGTCCCGGCATCAACATATTTCCAATCAAAGGGACGATACTGAAAAAATATAAATTATTTAATTCTGCGATAATTGGCAACCGAACTTTCCCTACATCCAGGCTGACCATAACTCCGCCGGGTTTGAGTACACGTAATATTTCCTTTAGGCAACCGTTGAGCTCCGGGACATTGCGCAGGCCATAACCTATTGTCACTGCATCAAAATTTCCATCCGGAAACGGAATATTCATGGCGTCACCCTGCAAATACTGAATTCCGGAATTAGCGCTACTTTTGGATTCAGCGATTTTAAGCATTTCTGCGGAGAAATCGAGACCGGTTACTTTACAGTCCGGATGTTGACGTAATATTTCACGGGAAATATCTCCTGTTCCGCAACATAAATCCAGACATTCTTCATCAGGCCGGAGTCCGGTTTGGCGCACAACGAACTTTTTCCAGTAACGGTGCATACCAAAGGTGATGACATCATTAAATCGATCATATTTTTGAGCGATTTCATCAAACTTTTCTTCAACGTAGTTTGATTTGTCTTCAGTTGTTGGAAGTGTATATGTCATTAATTATTAAAGATTATTTTTAACAGAGGAAAAGAGAGACAGATTTTTATCCGCAAGTTCTTTGAGATCAAGTCGGTAATAACTCGCTAAACAACGTAGCTTACGAATTTCATTTCCAATTAACTTAACAGCGGAATACATGTCAGGTGCGCAGGCATTTACGTCCGCAATTCGGTGACCCATTTCATAATTTTGATGATTCGCCATATAAAGCTGACCGCTATCTTCATCAACTTCATTCCACCATAAATCACACTCCAGCGGAGTTGAAACTTCAACCGGTAATTTTGGTACAGAAGGCACCACGTATGGATAACCGTAGCCTGCCAAAGTCAAAGAGCAGCCAAAATTTTTTTCGGGACTCCATTCTAGCACAGTAGTTTGATTGCGTACGACATTCAACAGAGTTTGAAGAGGGTTTTTTAGCATTCTCAACAGGAGAGCGGTGGTCGTAACTCCGAGACGAATGTTATATTCAATCGCATGCCAGACACCGTTTTTTCGAATCGCGGTGACTTGTAAAGGGCCGGTATAGCCGGTTTTTTCAAACCATGGTTTTAGTGGATGAATCAGTTCTCGTGCCAGTCCATATTTATCCTCCGGATCCTGTTCAACAATTCCGGCCAGCGGAGCACCGGCCAGCGGCCCCATATCGCCTGTAAAAGCACGTTTGAATTCCTGATTTGTAACTAAACTGCTGATTTCACCACCACTGATAAAAACAAAATGCCCTGCTTCTTCTTTTCCGAGATATTCCTGCAGAAACAATCCTTCCGCATAATCCACCCGTTCAATCCAGCCTAGTGTATCAGCCACACTTTCGCAGATTATGGCGTGGATTGGACTGAATGGAGAACAGATCGGATTTTTTAAAACATAAGGCCGGGGATCATCCTGCATAATTTTGCGGGCTTCCAGTCGATTCTGCACATGGTGAAAAGCGGGTACCGGGATTCCGTATTGTCTACACAATTCGGAAGATTCCTGCCGTGAGATTTCTATGCGCATTGCATCATTAACAGGACTAAAAATCGGCCAACCCTGCTGGACTAAATCTGCAGCCCATGGTTGTTCTGCCCAGGCCACTGCCTGCGGAATTATCAAATCCGGTTTAAATTTTTCAAACAAAGGCAAAGGTGATGGATGATCTTCAGCACTCCATGTCTGACCGAGAGCAGAGGGGCCGTAGTGGCCATAAGGACGTGTCAGATAACAGGCGGTTTCTGCTCCATCTTCCTGCAGGATGGACTGTACCGCATGTGCAAAAGCACCTACTCCCAATACCATCACACGAGAAGTCATAACAATTTTATCTAAACTGAATGTAGAAATAATGCCGATGCCAGCAGGAATGATCCCAGAAAGTAGGAAAATCCGCCCTTTTTTAGCAAGACAAAAAAAGCAATTTAACCAAGATTGATACTAACATACAAAGTTATATTCTCCAAGCCGTCTCTCATTGAAAAACGCATACTAGTTCCTTGATAACAGCTTTTGATGGGGTGATAAATATTTGCGAATGGATCATGCGTGAAAATTGTCTATATGACTTCCGCACGCAGAAATCCAATTGGCGGGTTGCCCTTCGACTTGAATAACATCTCAAACTCCGTCAGAATATTGTGTTCATTATATTCACTACCGTGCAGATCAGAAGTGTGTTCTACAATCGTGTAGGTTTTGAGCTGTTGCAGGATTTCAGTAACCGTTTCAAAATATTCGAGATGATCCGTTTTAAACATTAGTTCACCTTTGGAACGGAAAAGGGGAAGTATTCTGTTTAGAAATTCAGCGCTCAGGATACGATGTTTGCGGCGGGATTTTTTAGACCATGGGTCAGGAAAGTTAATGTGCATGCAGTCCATACTGTCGTTTGGCAAGTATTCATGCAAAAACTCACCTCGTTCACGCATCAATAGGATGTTGTGAATGTTTTGCTGTTCCATTTTTTTGGCAGCGAGTACGAGTCTTTTG
>Ga0208407_1000577_pt1 | contig 17174 bp, 17 predicted proteins | sample ETNtaG_9_FD_185775 | JGI IMG/M metagenome (GOLD analysis project Ga0208407, IMG submission 185775) | Marine microbial and viral communities from oxygen minimum zone, Eastern Pacific Ocean - ETNP201406SV69 (SPAdes) (version 2) | ecosystem: Environmental > Aquatic > Marine > Oceanic ...
TACGATGCATTCCATAGGATCTAACAAACCAGAATTTATATATGGGGATAGAAGAGAGTGAAATAAGGTTGAATTTTCCTTATCTATCGCGTCTTGAAAATCTCCAAAAGATCTGAAATAACTGTTTAAAAAATTCTTCAATTGTTCTCTTGCCTCAGCATGAGTTACTGCCCAATTAAAATTTTCTAAATTTCCTGGTGAATCTGGAAAGCAATTCTCAACGTCAACCATTGTTGATATTGTTAACTCATCTGATTTAAGTTTCCTCCTAGGTTCTGGCGGTTCTTTTAACTGCAATATGCCTTTTTGATTTTCTTTATCAAAATTCCATTTACCACCTAGCGGCTTATTTTCCTCCATGAGGAGGTTATATTTTTTCCTTAACCAGCGATAATAATATTCTTGAACAAGAGATTTTTTATCTTTAGACCATTCAGAAAAACCTTCAATCGAATCAATAAACTTCGTATCTGGATGAATCTTTAATTTAACATTATGCTTGGATCCAAAAAACATAAGTTGAGTCAAGATGCCGTGATCACTTGGTTGAGTGACATGCAGTAATTTAAAATCAATTTTTTTATGTAGAGTTTCTAGCTCATGCATCAGATCGATATTTCTATCTTTAGTAATTGTTATATGGATAATATTTTTAAAATCTTTTTCTAAATCTTTTTTCCGGTGCCGTAAAGCTGATAAAAGTAAGACTAACTTATGCTTGTGATGTTTAAGTTGATAAAAAGTATCGTAGGGTTCATATAGCAGCAATGGATCTGAGCCATTGATAATTGAAAGAACTTTATTATTGGTTGATAAATCGTCTGGGAATATTAATCCAATTTGCTTCATGTAATGCCAGCTTCCAAGATGATAATCATAGACCTACTAATCATTGTTAAGAGCTTTGCTTATAAATGACCCCATCTTTCATTACAAAGCTTACATTCTCAACTGTTGATATATCCTCAATAGGATTTTTTTGTACAGCTATTATATCTGCAAGCATTCCTGGTTTTATTTGTCCCAACTTATCTTCTACCTTAAGGAGTTTTGCAGTTTCAATTGTTGCACTTTTTAAAGCATCTTTATTGGACATCCCAGCATTTGTCATGAGAATAAATTCTTGCCAATTATCTCCATGTGCAGAAACACCCGAATCAGTACCAAAGGCTATTTTTACACCAGCTTTATATGCTTCAGCAAAGGTTGATTGGATTTGAGGTCCAATTTTTTCTGCCTTGGGTTTAACAAGCGCTGGAAAGAAATTAGGGATCTTAGCTTTTTCAGCCACCCAATCACCAGCCATAATAGTAGGCACATAGTAGGTACCTCTGGCTTTCATTAAATCCATAACCTCTTGATCCATATAGGTTCCATGTTCTATTGAGTTGATACCTGCTATAACAGCTCTTTTCATACCTTCTTTTCCATGGGCGTGAGCCGCTGTCCATAGACCGTAATCATTGGCTGTGGTTACAATAGCAAAGAGCTCTGCATCCGTGAATTGTGGATTTTCACCAGATTTAGCAACGCTCAAGACGCCTCCAGTAGCAGTAATTTTTATTCCATCTGTTCCATCCTTGTATCTCTGTCTTACAGCTTTTATAGCTTCTTCTGGACTATCGATAACACCTTCTTCAGGAGTAGGGGGCGCGTAGTTATCTTTTGGCATTCCATTGGTTGGATCTCCATGGCCGCCAGTAGTAGCGATAGTTTTACCTGATGTAAAAATTCTCGGACCAATTGCTAAACCTTGCTTGATTGCCTCTCTAAGTGAAATAGTTTCCATGCCACCATCACCTAGATTTCTTACCGATGTAAACCCAGCCATTAAAGTTTTTGTTGCTGCATTTGCAGCAAATAGTGCTCTATATTCAGGCTCAATTTTTGATTGCCTTTCTGCTTTTGGAACATATTCTTGAGCCAAATGTACATGCATATCCATAAACCCTGGTAAAACATAGGATTGCTTTAAGTTAACAACCTCATCATCCTTTTTTGGTGTTGCATAACCTTTAGTAACTTCAGATATTTTATTGCCTGCTATTCTAATGGTTACAGCTTTACTAATCTCTCCATTATTCGTGTCCAGCAAGTTTCCAACATGCAGTAGAGTATCTGCATTGGTAAGGCCAGAGATTAACAGAAGGAACAATAAATCAATTTTTTTCATATTTTTCATTTTTTATTTTTTGTTGATATTTAACAATACTATCTTTTAAAAGAACTTAAAAGATTGTCAAAAATAACCATTTATTAATGGATATCAATTATTTTTGAATTTAGCTCCAGTCCATTTTTATCATGAATCGAGACAGTAATTTTATTTTTACTAGGTTCAATATTTAGAACCCCAAAATTTTTAACAGGATATATTTTATCTATAAGCAAAGGATCGGTTTCTTTGTTTTTTGATCCAGATTTATTTAATGATGAAGCCGTAATTTCAACAAAATCTTTATTTTGATAAATTCCTGATTTATGTCTATCACCACTGATTGCAATAACTGTAATTTTTTTTGCAGCATTAGCTATTAATTTCAGCAATCTGTTTCGCTCTAAAGGAAAATTATTCCATTTTTCATATGGGTGATTAGTAGCTAAAATTTGAATGGAAGAAAGAATCACAATGATATCCGCGGTAGAGTTAGATATTGATGATTCCAACCAAATCCATTGATCTTGACCAAGAATAGTTGCTTCATAATCCTTGTTTTGTTTATAAGCATTTTTTTTACCCTTTAACTTTGATCTAAAATATCTCGTATCTAAGCCAATTATCTCTATCTCAACCCCTTCGATTTGTTTGGATTTTTTGAAATAAATACCTTCTCTAATTCTTCTTGGATCTGAATTAGAGATATTCCAGAAATTCAAAAACATTTTTTCAGCTTCTTTTTTTAAAGAATAATCTCCACCTCCATCATTTAAACCAAAATCATGATCATCCCATATTGCTAATATCTCTTTCTCATTCATCAGCCATTTAGGCAATCTAGTTTTTTGAATTTCATAAGCTTTCTCCATTTTGGATAGTTTCCCACTTGGCATATCTCCATAGACGTTATCTCCTAGAAATATAAATCCATCTAGATCCTCTTTTTCAATAGATGACCAAATACTCTGTTCCCAATCTTGATCAAGGCATGAGCCTAGCCCATATTTATATGCATAAACTTTTGTGGGGATACTTAACAAAAAGAACAATGATATAAATGGTATGCATATATAATTTTTCATAATATTATTATCTCATTATTTAAATATTTTAATTCTAAAGTGAAACGCTATATAAAACTTATTTGTATTGTTTTTCTTGCAAGCTGCGGGGGAGATTCCAAAAACTCTAATTTAGAATTAAGTAATTTTATTAAACCAGACTATTCTTTTAAAGAATCATCATTTAATTGTAGGTTAGTTGCAGGTATAACCCTTAACTCTGTTGAAAAATTTATACCAAAGCTTGTTGATAGCTTTCTAAAGATGGGAGGCGATGCCGAGGAATTATATTTCTTATTTCCAGTCACAGAAGATAAAACAGAAATACAATTCTTTGATCTATTACTGAAGCATTCTGAAACTAATTCCTTGGATAGATTTAACCTTATGCTTGCGGCTTTAAGTTTTGATGATATTGCTAATTGCGAAAGTTCTTCAGTTTCTAACAGCTCTTTACGATTAACAAGTCAAGCTATTACCACTTCTCCTGTAATTTCAGAGATATTAGAGTGTGAATATAAAGATGGATTTAATTACGCAACAATGAAACTTGTTCTTGAGCAATTCACCGATTCATTGATAAAAAATAATTCACCTGTAGATATACTTTATTCTGAAGAAGGGGGATCAAACAATAGTTTTCAATGGACTAATGTATTCTCATCTCTTGAGTCTCGAAAAGATTTTGTTAAATCTTGGCAAGCATTAGAGGTTAGCAAGGAGATCCAAGAATTATTATTAGAGCAATCTACTTGTCAGTCATCTAAAACCTATCGTCAATATAAAGTTTTGTAATCTAAAAGTGTGACATCTCGTCAGCAATTTTCTTGACTCCATTACTAACAGTCTCAACAAAAGTAAAAGGGAAGAGGCTATGAATGATTCCTATGATCCCAAGTGTAATGAGAATAATTGATACCTTTATTACTCTTATTCCATGAGCGATATAATTGATGTTGGCTTTTTTTAGATGATGAAAATCAAATATCATGATTAATCTTAAACTAATTAAATAAAAATGTTTATGAAAATCTAAAAGAGCATTTAATTCCCTTAAGATTAATTCAAAGATAGTGTAATATACGATCTCTTCAAAGAGCGGCATTAGTATAATGGCTAGTATATCTGCCTTCCAAGCAGATGGTCCGAGTTCGAATCTCGGATGCCGCACCAATTTTTAATTATTCAATTAATTTTTTCCAGTGTGTTAGTCTATAAGGTATAAATATGGAGGATGATATGAGATATCTAATATTAATACCTTTGCTAATTTTTGCTTCATCATCGTTTGCTACATCTGAGCAATATGTTGTTAGAACCGAAGCAACGTTTTGTAACTATAAACCTGGAAAAGGTTATGACGATGTAATTAAGCACGCAAAGAAATATGAAAAATTTTTAAGAGCTAATGGCCTTCAATACTCTAAAACAATCTTTACCCCTGTCATTGCTGGGCTTACCAGTGATCATGATTATGTTTTATGGGGCACTTGGCCCAATGGAGAGGAGATGTACAAAGAGTATGGGGCATTTTTAAATGATTACGATGCGAAGGGTTCTCAGAATCCTGGTATATGTGACCGCAATGTTGCTTTTTTTAATACAGCCGCGTTACACATGAGAATCCCTCTTGATGAGCGAGATAAAATTCAGATGGTTGATTTTAGATCATGCAAATTCACTGAGAATGCGTCTTGGGAAAAAATTCTGAAGCTTGCTGTTGATAATGAAGAAGCAAATATTAAGCTTGGCAGGGATGGTTTTGGGGTTCATTATCTGAGGCCATACCGTGGATTCGCAGATGGTAATCCTTTTGATATGATGACAATGACTCATTATTACCATCGAGACAAAAGAGCGGAAGCAACAAAAACTTATCCAGCAATTCGAGACTATAGAAGGGATAATGGTTTTGGGGAGAGATGGAGAGAAAATATTGAATCATGCTCGCCAAATAATCTTTATGCTATGGAATGGATTTACGATACAAGTAATTAAAAAAAGAGTGTTTTAAAAAAAGAGAGGCTAGCCTCTCTTTTTTTTAATATAAGATTTTTTATCGAACTCAAATGCTAAAATATAGCAATGTTTATTAAAAGCGTTTCATCGCCCATTGGTTTCTTCGATGCTGTTTATAGTGACAAAGGGCTTAGAAAATTATCCTTTCTCGGTCGGAATCGATCTAGGCATTTAAGTGATCTAAAATTACAAAAAAGTATAAATGGTTTTTTTTCTTTAAAGGGTCTGAAATCTCTGCCGCCAATTGATCTTCAGGGCACAGATTTTCAATTATTAGTTTGGGATGCTTTATGCTCTATACCACGAGGAAGAACAGCGTCATATTTAGCGATTGCAAAAAAAATTGGTTCGCCAAATGCATCAAGAGCAGTAGGCACCGCATGCAAATTGAACCCAATCCCTCTGTTTGTTCCATGTCACAGAGTGATCAAGCAAGATCAATCTGTTGGGCAATTTGCATTAGGCATTCATAACAAAAAATACTTGCTGAATATGGAGGGCGTCTAATATGATTATCTATGAGACTATTATTGAATGCCTAAATAGAGAATTTGCTGTCGAGCATTTATTTTTAGAGAACGAGAGCTCTATGCATAATGTTCCTCCTGATTCTGAGTCTCACTTTAAACTTGTTATTGTTTCAAACAATTTTAATGACATGTCAAATGTTCAGAGGCATCAAGCTGTATACTCCGCACTAAATAATGTAATGAATAAAATTCATGCTTTATCAATTCAAGCATTTACAATCGATGAATTTAAAACTAACCCAGTGATAATAGAATCACCAGATTGTTCTAAAAAATAATTTTATTATGAAGAAGATTTTCCAATTTATCTTAAAAAAACCAATGGTTGTAATGGTTTTTATAGTTGCTATTTTCTTCTCAGCTGCAATCGGTCTTAAGAACTTCAAGCTTGATGCATCTTCTGATGCTTTGGTTATAGAAGGGGATGAAGCCTTCAAAATTTATAGAGAAACAGGTGAAATATTTGGCAATTCAGATTTCTTAATTATTACTTTTACTCCAGAATCTGATTTATTTTCATTTGAATCTTTAGAAACTATAAAAAATCTTGGTATTGCACTTGAAAAACTTCCGACCGTTGATTCTGTTTTAACTATTTTAGATGCTCCTATCTTTTTTCAGCCAAAAGTCCCGCTTGCTGATTTGATGGATAATTTAAAAACTCTAGAAACTGAGGGTATCGATCTTAATTCTGCCAAAGAAGAAATCTTAAATAACCCAGTTTACTCAGAACTTATTATTAGCCCCTCTGGCAATACCACTGCAATACAGATCACTTTGCGCGAAAACCCTTTGTATAGAGATTTAATTAATAAAAGATACGACTTGCTAAATTTAAAAGGCTTTTCATCTGCACAGAATTCAGACCTTCGTGAAATTAATCAACAGATTTCTCAGATCAATGATGAAGAAGCAATTCAACGAGCAGATCTAATCGCTAAAGTTAGACAGCTTTTAAAAGCAAACAGTGATAAAGGAACTTTATTTTTAGGAGGCGCATCCATGATAGCCACTGACATGATGAGTTTTATTAAATCAGATTTGGCTGTTTTTGGTGGAGGTGTTGCGATAGTTTTCTGTTTAATGCTGTTTATATTTTTTCAAAATATTTGGTTTGTAATTCTCCCATTAGGTAATGCATTTGTTACAACAGCTTTTACAGCCAGTGTACTTGGGTTAATGAATTGGAAAATAAGCGTTATTTCCTCTAATTTTATTGCTCTTTTATTGATTCTAACTATTTCATTAACTGTTCATATACTAGTTAGGTTTACTGAGATCTCACGTGATACAGATTCTGTCGATGAAGCTATTTATAAAACCTTAAATCAGATGCTTATGCCTTGTTTATTAGCAGCATTAACTACTGCGATAGCTTTTCTTTCATTGATTATGGGTGACATAAAACCTGTTATTGAATTTGGCAAGATGATGTCAGTTGGAATGTTTTTTGCATTTATTTTTACATTTACCTTTTTACCAAGCGCCATGAAACTTGCAATTAAATCAACAACCACACATTCACAAGAATTCATAAATAAAATACCTATAAGATTAGGTACGTTTACCATAAATAAGGGAAAGCAGATTATTGTCTTTTTTCTTATTGTTACCGTCTCTATGATTTATGGAATTTCAAAACTTGAGGTTGAAAACAGATTCATAGATTATTTTTCCCCTGAAACCGAAATATACCAGGGCATGTTGTTGCTGGATCAAGAATTAGGTGGCACCGCAACATTGGATATTATGATTGACCAACCGCCTGAAGAAAATTTTGATGAATCAGAATTTGATGGAGACGACTTATTTGAAGATGACTTATTCGAAGATGAATCAAGCGATGCATCTGGTTATTGGTGGAACGCATCATCTCTAGGTAAGCTCGAAGAGATCCATGACTACCTGAATGATATTCCTGAAATGGGAAAGGTTTTGAGCGTGGCTAGCGGAATAAAATTAGCTAGAATGATTAATGATAATAATGACTTAAATGATCTAGAGTTAGCCTTATTGCGATCAGTTTTACCAGAAGATATAAAAGAAACCTTGCTCTATTCTTATATAAATCAAGATGATTCAAAAGTAAGGATTTCTGCTAGAGTTCTTGAATCTGCCGAAACGTTAAATAGAAATGAGTTACTTAAAAAAATTAACTATGATCTAGTTAATAAATTTAATTTAGAAAAAGATCAATTTCAGGTAACCGGCTTAGCTGTTTTATATAACAATATGCTCCAATCTTTATTTTCATCACAAATTAAATCTTTGGGATTGGTTTTCGCTGCGATTGGTTTAATGTTGTTGATGATCTTTAGATCAATAAAAATAACATTAATTGCACTAATTCCAAATTTAATAACAGCAGGTTCTGTGTTGGGCTTATTAGGAATTTTAAGCATTCCATTAGATATCATGACAATTACTGTAGCTGCAATAAGTGTTGGCATGGCAGTAGATAACACAATTCATTATCTTTATAGGTATAAAACTGAGGTTGAAAACAAAAATATAACCAACGATCAAAGAGTCTTGAACTCCCATGACTCAGTAGGAAGAGCTGTTTTTTATACAGCAACAACCATAGCTGCGGGATTTTCTATTTTTGCTCTTTCAAATTTCACGCCGACTGTTCTCTTTGGCCTATTTACAGCTTTTGCCTTGATCGTTTCTTTTTTTGCATCATTAACTTTGTTACCATTTCTACTAAAATTTTTTAATGCTTTTTCAATACAGGAGTTATAGATGGCCGGACCTTTAAATGGAATTACTCTTGTAGAATTTGTTGGCATAGGTCCTGGACCCTTCTGTGGAATGATCCTGGCTGATTTAGGAGCTGAAGTTATACGAATTGATAGATCTTCTCAACATGGTCATGGCAACACAATTGATTTTCAGCATAGGTCCAAATCATCATTGACTGCAGATTTAAAAAATACAGAAACTATTGATGAGATTAAAAAGCTTCTACAAAGCGTAGATGGATTGATTGAAGGTTTTAGGCCAGGTGTTATGGAGCGTTTAGGGTTGGGTCCTGATGAATGTTTGAAGATAAATCCAAATCTAGTTTATGGCAGGATGACAGGGTGGGGGCAAGATGGCCCATTAGCTAAAACTGCTGGCCATGATATAAATTACATTGCATTGACTGGTGCTCTTGAGTCAATGGGAAGAAAGGGGCAAACTCCACCACCTCCCTTGAATTTGGTTGGTGACTTTGGCGGCGGCGGCATGTTTCTAGCCTTGGGAATTGTTTCTGCTTTGCTTAATATTAAACAAGGTGGAAAAGGACAAGTTGTTGATGCTGCAATGGTAGACGGGGCTTCAGTTCTAATGTCAATGTTTTATGCATTTAAAGCTTCTGGTTTTTGGTTAGAGGAGAGAGAGTCTAATTTGCTTGACGGAGCTGCACATTTTTATGATACCTATGAATGTGCTGATCAAAAATTTCTTGCAGTTGGCTCAATTGAACCACAATTTTATTCAGTCCTTTTAGAAAAACTAGAAATTTCAGATCCAAAATTTCAAGATCAGCATAATAAAGAATTATGGCCAGAGCTAAAAGCTATCATCGGAGACAAGATAAAGGAAAAGACTCGTGATGAATGGGCAGATATTTTTGATGGATCTGATGCATGCGTTGCACCAGTGCTAAGCTTGTCTGAGGCGCCGGAGCATCATCACATGAAAGCTAGAAATTCATTTATCGAAGTAGATGGAGTCATTCAACCAGCTCCCGCACCTAGATTCTCAGATACAAACCCGCAGATCAAACATTCTTCTGTTAAAGCGGGAGCAAATAATGATGAAATCTGTACTAAATATAATCTAGATAGATCTTGCTTTAGCTAAAAAATTTAATGGCATTATTGTGTGTTGCCAATTTTAATTCTTCCATTTCAATACCCATAAGCCCAGCTATCTCATTAGCAATATGAGGAAGGTATTTAGGCTCATTGATATTTTTTTCGGGCTTTTTAAGAAGATTTTTAGGAATAAGGTAAGGAGAATCAGTTTCTATCATCATTCTTTCAATTGGTATGTTTTTAATTGACTGACGAAGGTCAATATTTCTTTTTGCATCACATATCCACCCTGTAAGCCCAATATATGCACCTAGTTCTAGATATTCATCTAGTTCTTTTTGACTCCCTGTAAAACAATGGACTACAAATTTTGGAAAATGATTTAAATTCCTTTTTATAATTTTAATAAAATCATCATGACCATCTCTTTGATGAAGATAGAGAGGTAATTTAAGTTCCTTTGCAATGTCGATATGGATTTGAAAAGATTCTCTTTGTATTTCAGGAGGAGAAATATTTCTAAAGTAATCTAATCCAGTTTCTCCAATAGCATTAGGATTTATAGATCGAAGTTTATTTAGAAGATCTTCATATTTTAATTCCATTATTTCATTTGCGTGGTGAGGGTGGACCCCAGCAGAGATAAAGTATTTCTCAGGTGATTTGCTTTGGATATCCTTTATTGGGCCTAAATCATTTAAACTAGCGCACAGTAATACAAATTTCTTAACGTCTTCAAGCTCAGCATTGGCAATAACTTCCTCTAAATTATCTTTAAAAGACTTATGTGTAAAATTACAAGCAATGTCTATAAATCCAGCCATTTTTAATTTCTATCAATTACAATAATGATGTAATTATCTATCAATATGAACCAATTTGAACAATTTCAAGCAGCTTTAAATCTAACAAAGGTTTCGGATGGTGTTTTTTCATTTACCCCTGATCCTAAATATTTTGTTGGTAATACTCCCCATGGAGGCTATCTCTTAGCTTTAATGAATAAAGCTATGACATCAGTATTACCTCATCCTAGCGCTATTAATTCTAATGTTTATTACTTAGATAGAACTGAGCCTGAGCCTGCTGAGCTTCATGTTGAGTTGCTGAGAACTTCAAAAGGTTCCTCAATGGGCCAAGTTAAATTAATTCAGAATAAAAAATTAACTTGTTTATATTCCTCGCTTTGCTCTGATTTTCAGTATATGAAAGGCTACTCAGGTCTTGGAACAGCATTGCCTGAAATTATAAATTCAGTTCCTGAGAAAGATTTTAAAGTTATGAATTATGAAAATTTTAAAGTAGGTTCAACACCTTCATTTATTCAACAATTAGATATGTTTGTTCATCCTGATCATGCCTGGTGGGACAGGTCAATTTCAAATGATGAAGCAGAGGCTAGATGTTCGGCTTATCTTGAATTGAAAGGTGGGATTGCAGATACATATGTTCTTTCATATATTGCCGATATCTTGCCCCCTGTTGTTCAAAATAAATATGGTGCATTAGGCTGGATTCCAACACTGGCATTAACCTGTAATATACGCCAACTACCTAAAACCAATCGATTATTTATTGATGGTCTGGCAAAAGACATTAGCAATGGATATTTTGAGCAAGACTGTTATATATGGGATATGGATGGTAACTTAGTTGCCACTAGCCGACAGCTTGCAAAAATTTTAAAATCGGAAGAAAAACTTTCTTCATAATCAAAAAGGAAATTAAATGAAATTTACTAGTACAAAAAATTATATATCTACTGAAGATCTCAGTATGGCAGTAAACGCAACTATAGAATTAGAGAGACCTCTATTAATTAAAGGAGAGCCAGGTACTGGAAAAACCTTGCTCGCTATTGAGGTAGCTGAATCGCTTGGGATGGAATTAATTGAATGGCATATAAAGTCGACCACGAAAGCTTCTCAGGGGTTATATGAATATGATGCTGTAACTAGACTTAGAGATTCTCAACTTGGAGATGAAAGAGTTAAGGATATTAAGAATTACATCAAAAGGGGTAAGCTTTGGGAAGCCTTTGAATCAGAAAAACAGATCGTGTTACTTATCGATGAAATTGATAAGGCAGATATTGAATTTCCAAATGATTTATTGCAAGAGCTAGATCGTATGGAATTTTATTGTTATGAAACTGGTGAAACTATTAAGGCTAAAAAAAGACCCGTAATTATTATTACTTCTAATAATGAAAAAGAGCTCCCAGATGCATTTTTAAGAAGATGTTTTTTCCATTACATTCAATTTCCTGATCGTTCTACCATGGAAGCAATTATTAAGGTTCATTATCCCAGAATTAAAAAAGCTTTGGTCAAAAATGCGCTAGATATATTTTTTGATGTTAGGAAAGTTCCTGGAATGAAGAAAAAACCTTCTACTTCAGAATTAATTGACTGGTTAAAATTACTTATGTCAGATGAATTGCCAGATGAAATTTTAAAGAATGCAGATACTTCAAAGGCTATTCCTCCTTTATATGGAGCTTTGTTAAAAAATGAACAAGATGTTCAACTCCTCGAAAGGCTTGCATTTATGTCTAGGAGAGATCAAACAAAATAAATGTTAATCAATCTTTTTCATACTGTTAGATCTTCGGGTGTTCCATGCACCCTAAGAGAACTTCTTGATTTATTAGGAGCATTAGAAAAAAATCTTGCATTTGCAAATATGGAAGATTTTTATTTTTTATCAAGAGCCACTCTTGTTAAAGATGAAAAAAATTATGACAAGTTTGATAGAGCATTTGAAATTTATTTTAAAGGCATTGAAACTTTAGAAGATATATTTGAGGCATTAATCCCAGATGATTGGTTGCGTAAAGCTTTTGAAAAAGAGTTAGACCCAGAAGAGTTAAAAAAAATTCAATCTCTTGGTGGTTTAGAGAAGTTGCTTGAAGAATTTAAAAAAAGACTTGAAGAGCAAAAAGAAAGACATGAGGGTGGGAATAAATGGATTGGTACTAATGGTACATCTCCTTTTGGTAATAATGGTCAAAATCCTGAAGGTGTAAGAGTCGGAGGTGAGGGCGGTCAAAAGAAAGCTGTTAAGGTCTGGGAGCAAAGACAGTTCCAAAATTTAGATGACTCAGTTGAAATAGGAACAAGAAATATTAAAGTTGCCCTAAGAAGATTAAGAAAATTTGCACGACAAAGTATAGATCTTGAATTAGATATGGACGGGACAATTAAATCTACTGCACGCAATGCAGGAATCCTAGACATTAATATGATTCCTGAGCGAACAAATCATGTGAAGGTTCTTATCTTTTTTGATGTGGGCGGCTCTATGGATCCTTATATTAAGTTGTGCGAAGAGCTTTTTTCAGCTCTTAAAACTGAATTCAAACATTTAAAATATTTTTACTTCCATAATTGTGTCTATGAGTCTGTTTGGGAGGATAATAGAAGAAGAACGCAAGAAAGATTTTTAGTGCAAGATATTATCAATAAATACAGTGCTGATTATAAGGTTATATTTGTTGGTGATGCCACAATGGCGCCTTATGAAATCACCAATGCTGGAGGAAGTATTGAGCATTGGAATGAAGAGCCAGGTGGAGCAACAATCAAACGACTTTGCGGGCATTTTGATAAAGTGGCTTGGTTAAATCCTGTACCTGATGATCATTGGGACTATACTTCTTCATTATGTATTATAAGAGAGCTTATGGATAACAGGATGTTTCCATTAACTTTAAAAGGATTAGAGCAGGGGATGTCAGAATTATCAAAATGAATACTATTAGCACAACACAAAGCAATGGAATTAAATGGGGTCCATTTACCCTAAGAATTCCCTTTATTCATATTAAATTAAGACTTCCAGAATTTCTTCAGGGATTAGTCATTTCAGGTGCGACAGCTTTTGCTGCAGCTCCTTTAGCTATGAAGCTTGGTCTAAGCTTTGAAGAAGCAGTTGCCTTGAGCATGGTTGCTGGAACATTTATTTCATCTGGCCCATTAATTTTTGGTGAGCCAATGGCGCCAGGCTGGGTTACACCAGCTGTTCCTATTGTAATGGGAGCTCTCGCAGCAGCTGGCTATTATGGCGTTCCTACTGAAGGTGCGGATATTTGTGTTGATGGAGTATGTAGATATAACCCAGAAGCTTTTCAATTTATGGCTGCAATGTGTTTTGAATTTACAGCTTTAATTCTCATTCTAGGTTTAACTGGATGGGGAAAGTTATTAGTAGAAAAAATACCTAATGGATTAAAAGCCGGGATTATTTTAGGGGCTGCACTAGCTGCTTTTTACCAAGTATTTTATGAAGACTTCGATGCATATCTTGTTCAACCTGTATCTATGACAGTAGCTATAATTTTATGCATCATTACAACTTTCTCAAATCCATTTAAAAAAATAGCTGCTAAAAATAAATTTTTTGAAATTATAGGTTCATTAGGTTTGCTACCAGGTTTTGTAATAGCGGGTCTAATTGCTTTTATTTTGGGCGAAATAACTTTTAATATTGAATGGGGTTTTAAAATTCCAGCAATAATGAGTTTAATTGAAAAAACCTCCCCGTTTTACATTGGTTTGCCGTCAGCTCAGATGTATATAGATGCTTTACCATTAGTTATTATTGGATATATGCTCCTTTTTGGAGATCTAGTTACCGCTACGGAGGTTCTTAAAGATGCCCAAAAACATCGAGATGATGAGAAGCTGCCTATTGACCTTAATAGGTCTCATTTATCTGTTGGTATAAGAAACTTATTAGCCTCATTAATTAATCCTTTTTTCCCTACACAAGGAGCTTTGTGGACAGGCGTTCATGTTGTGGTTGCTGAGCAATGGAAGAAAGGACATAAACATATGCCCTCAATATTTGATGGGATTGGTTCTTACTATTTAATGGGCATCCCATTTTTATATTTCACACTTCCATTTGTAACTTTAATGCAGCCGCTTATGGTTATGGCTCTTACGCTGACCTTGATTCTCACTGGTTTTGCATGTGCGTATGTTGCAATGGCAATACCAAAAAAGAATTCTGAAATGGCAACAGCTTTAATGATTGCATTTTTTATAACTTTTTATAGCGCTTGGGTGGGTCTTTTAATAGGTATATTGTTATCCGTTTTTGTTGATGGATTTGAAGATGAGACCGGATGAATCAATTTGCACTTGAGATCACTGATCTTAAAAAAACCTATGACTCTAACGTAGTCGCGTTAAAAGGAATTAATCTTTCAGTGAGAGAAGGAGACTTCTTAGCTTTGCTTGGACCTAATGGCGCAGGAAAATCTTCAACAATTGGAATAATCGCGTCCTTAGTTACCAAGACTGCTGGCAAGGTAAAAATTTTTGATATTGATACAGATAAAAATTTTCCAGAAGCTAAGCGTATGTTAGGAGTTGTTTCGCAGGAAATAAATTTTAATAATTTTGAAAAAGTTATGGATATTGTAACTACTCAAGCAGGTTTTTATGGCATCCCACTTAAAGAGGCAAAGTTAAAAACTGAAATAACACTTAAGCGTCTCGGTCTTTGGGACAAACGCAATGAGCAGGCTAGAACATTATCAGGCGGCTTTAAGAGAAGGCTGATGATTGCCAAGGCTTTAATTCATGAGCCCAAACTCTTAATTCTTGATGAGCCTACTGCTGGTGTAGATATAGAGCTAAGAAGAGAGATGTGGGACTTTCTAAAAGAGATTAATGCGAATGGAACCACTATTATTTTAACAACACATTATCTTGAAGAGGCAGAGCAATTATGTAAAAACATAGCAATAATTGATCACGGCGAGTTAATTGAGAGCACTTCTATGAAAGATCTTTTAAGTCGGCTTGATATTCAGAGCTTTCTCTTAGATATTGAAAAATCTTTGGAAGAGCTCCCATCTATACCTGATTATGAAATTACTTTAGAAGATTCAACAACATTGAATGTAACAATCAAAAAAGACCAATCTATGAATCATCTTTTTGATCAATTATCAACCCAAGGCATCAAGGTGACCTCGATGAGAAATAAATCAAGCAGGTTAGAAGAAATGTTTATAGAGATGGTCCAGAAAAATTAATTATGAAAAGACGCAATGAAATTTTAATTTCTCTCATTACCTTAATTCGCAAAGAAATAAAGCGTTTTTTAAGAATTTGGGTTCAGACATTAGTGCCTCCAGCTGTAACTATGTCATTGTATTTTGTAATTTTTGGATCTTTAATTGGTCCAAGAATCGGAACCATGGATGGGTTGGACTATATTCAATTCATGATACCTGGCTTAATCATGATGTCTGTGATTACTAATTCATATGCAAATGTTGTTTCTTCTTTTTATTCTGTTAAATTTCAGAAATCTATTGAAGAATTGCTTATTTCACCTATGCCAAATTGGGCAATATTGGTTGGTTTTGTGATGGGAGGAGTTTCACGCGGCGTCATAATAGGCTGTATAGTTTTTTGTGTAAGTCTTTTCTTTTACCCATCTTTCACTATTGTCAATCCATTGCTAACGATCACCGTGTTATTTTTAACAGCTATATTGTTCTCCTTAATGGGTTTTATAAATGCAATTTTTGCTGATAGCTTTGATGATATCTCCATCATTCCAACTTTTGTTCTGACCCCTTTAATTTATTTAGGTGGTGTATTTTATTCTATCAATATCCTTCCTGATATTTGGAGAAATATCTCTATGGCTAATCCAATGCTTTATGTTGTTAATACTTTTAGGGAAGGAATGTTGGGGGTGAGTGATGTATCTATTCCATTCGCATTAGCTATGATTATTTTTTTTATAGTTACCCTGGCTTCTACATGCTTATTTCTCCTTCATAGAGGGGTTGGAACCCGTCAGTGAAAGTTAAATATTTAGGTCAAAAATCTACCCCAAAGCTTACTTCTTACTCTCCTGATTTCTTAGATTCTATTCCACGGAATAACCAGCACTTAGGTAATTTTTTTGGCTTGGATTATTGGAATGCCTATGAGTTTTCATATTTAAATTTCAATAATTTTCCTGTAATAGAAACTTTAGAAATTAAAATCTCTATGCACTCAGCACTTACAGTTGAATCTAAATCTTTAAAACTTTATTTAGCATCGTTTTACAATAAAAAATTTAATAATCCCTCAAGAGCATATGATTTAATAGCAAAAGATTTGAGCAAACTAGTAAATTCATCTGTATCTGTAAGAAAATTAACTAAATTTGATGCAGCTCCCAAATCAACTGCCATTTATAAATTTAAACACAGAGTCCCAAAAAATAAACTTATCCACTTTCAAGGCTTTAGATCTATATGCCCTGTGACCTCCCAGCCCGATTGGGCTAATATTTATATTCATTCCTCGTCTACTCCCATCGATTCAAAAAAACTAGTAAAATTTTTGAAATCATATAGAGATAAGGACGATTTTCATGAATCATGCACTGAATCAATATTTATAGCGTTACTTGATGATTTTGCAATGGAAGATTTGACTGTTTATGGAAAATTTCTAAGAAGAGGCGGCATCGATATTAATCCGATAAGATCAACTTCAAAAAAGCTTTTGTTTAGAAATTTTAGAGATTTTAGTCAGTAATTAATTTTATGTTTGTAGATAATAATTCTGTGCTCTTAGAA
>Ga0208407_1000582_pt1 | contig 17134 bp, 20 predicted proteins | sample ETNtaG_9_FD_185775 | JGI IMG/M metagenome (GOLD analysis project Ga0208407, IMG submission 185775) | Marine microbial and viral communities from oxygen minimum zone, Eastern Pacific Ocean - ETNP201406SV69 (SPAdes) (version 2) | ecosystem: Environmental > Aquatic > Marine > Oceanic ...
CTAGATGGACGCACCAGCCAGCGTCGCCAGCCGCTTCAGCCATCGCTTTGGTAAGAGCCATTATGTCGTGTTTTGTCTCTGCTTCGAGCTCATCCACCCTATCAGCAGTAACAATTCCTGGATCGGCTATTTCTGCAATTGCATCGTAGTCTTCTGGCGAAACTCTGCCCATTTTGCTATGGGCCCAAATCAACGCCCTCTCAACTTCTAAAGAACGTGCGTGCCTTCCTTCTCGAGACCAGATCTCCTTGGCAACATCTCTTCCATACCTGTAATCCAAAGGAGAAACCGGCATAACTACGCTACCTCCGACCGGGGTCTCCTGTTTGAGTATAACGTTTTCAAGAAAGCCTGCAAGATTTGATTTCTAAGGCCCCTCTAGAGCCACGCCAAATCACATCGCCCTCTATCAGTATCTTACTATTCATGTGCGGCGCGTCCGTAACAATAGTCTCGAACTCGCCACCTTCTCCATCAAGGTTGAACCTATATTCTCCCGAGGCTTCTTTTAGAATCATCAATGACTCTTCGTCAAGCTTCTTTCCCACCCATTCTTCATCCATACCCTCGGTCGAAACCGAAGTGAAGACTACTTCGAAACCATGCTCAACTAGTGAATCCATGTGATCGAACTGGCTCTTGTGCCAGAGGGGGCAGAAAGACCTCACGCCCAGTCTTTCACACATCCTCTCAATTCTAGTTTTCTGGTAGTCCGATCTAAGAGCCCCGACAACTAGGCCATCGATTTCCAGTGGTCCGTTGTGAATCTCGAGGTCATATGGGACCTCAACTCCTTCGGGCCAAATATTTTCGAGCGAGGATGAAGAAGGCCCCTTTCCGCACAAAGCCATCTCTAGATCTAGAATTTCCATCTCCTCTTCGCCATTTGAAAAAACAGGCTTCCACGAAGTTCCTATAGAGTACGCCTGAAGTCCTGCAATCCACGAATTTTGTAACTGGAACATCATCGAGTCTTCACCCCTAACCAGTACAGTGACCATTGAGACTACTTCCCAACCCTGAAGCCCTGCCCACCAAGCAGCATATGTGGAATCTTTGCCCCCTGAAGCCAAAATAGCGACCTTCACTCTCCCACCGAACAATTTTGCTCACAATGGTCCTCCGATTGAGTCTTGCCCCAACCAAGATTGATAAGAGTCCGTCATGGCATGAGGTCGATAGCGATGCAGCCAAGCGGACGAGGATACGACCACGGAGTCTCTACTTTTTCACCAGACGGACGTCTGTATCAGGTCGAATATGCACGTGAATCCGTAAAAAGAGGCACAACGACTGTTGGTTTGGTCTACAAGGGCGGAGTAGTCCTAATCGTCGACAAGAGAGTTCAGAGTAAGTTGGTAATTACTGATTCGATTGAGAAAATGTACCAGATAGACAACCACGTCGGGATTACTACATCTGGCCTAGTGGCAGACGCACGCCAGTTAGTAGACAGGGCAAGAGTCCAGTGCCAAGTTAATCGGATGACATATGGCGACAACATTCCAGTCTCCACGTTGGTCAAGAAGATGTGCGACTATAAGCAGTCATTCACACAGTACGGCGGGGCAAGACCATTTGGAACAGCGCTTCTAATTGCCGGCTTTGACGATGAGGGGGCTCACTTGTTTGAAACGGATCCATCGGGCGCTTACCAGTCATACAATGCTGGTGCAATCGGTCGTGGAAAGGCCACTGCTATCGACTACTTCGAAGCAAAGTGGAAATCTGGGTTAACACAGAATGCTGCAATAAAGATGGGCCTTGAAGCACTTAGAGAATCGCTCGAAGAAGACCTGAACCAAGAAACAGTTGAGATTGGATGCGTCGATAAGGACGGGTATGAGAAACTAGGAAGGGAAGCAACTCTGAAGCACCTTGGAAAACTGTCTTGAACCCCATCATGATAAGCCAAATGCCCTATCGGTAGTCATGGTAAGCCTAGACGACGCAGTCCTAGCTCGCCTAGAAAGGGGGGGTAGCAGGTATGAAATCCTCGTAGACCCAGACTTGGTAGAGAATTGGAAAGAAGATGATGACTCTGTCGAGATTGGCGATTTACTAGCTATAGAAGAGGTTTGGTCAGATGCGCGAGCAGGCGAAAGGCCAACAGGAGAATCTCTTGAGAAGACCTTCGGAACGACTGATATTATTGCTTGTGCAAGAATAATTCTGGAAAGGGGCGGAATTCAACTCACAACCGCCCAGAGAAAGCAGATGGTCGCAGCGAAAAAACTCCAGATAATCAATGAAATTGCAAGTACTGCTACAGATCCCAAGACAAAAATGCCCCACCCAAGGACTAGGATTGAAAATGCACTTGAGGAGATACGCTTCCCCATCGACCCATTCAAGTCTGTAGAAAGCCAAGTTGCCGATGCAGTCTCTGTACTACGCCCAGTAATACCACTTCAATTCATTACGGTCCGTCTTGCATTCATGGTCCAAGGAAAGGATTACGGGGGGGTAAGCCAAATGCTTAGAGATTCCATTCAGAAGGAAGAGTGGACCAGTGATGGCAACTGGGTCTGCGTCGTTTCAGTTCCCGGAGGGATGAAGAATGACATTATTGACAAAGTTGCTTCTAGGTCGTCTGACGTAGAAGTAAGAGAATTGGACTGATTCTAATAAAATCTTCACAGCATCAACGGTTATGAACAGTGGGCCGGTCGCGCGGCCCGATAACATGACAAAAAAGAATGGCGCGGCGGGGCCGCGAGGAAATAATCGAGGGCAAAACCTCGTAGTGCCCGGGGAGGATCTGGGCGATTCGAAAGATTTTGAGGCAGGGCATGGAGTAATGGCCATCTCCGGACGCCTCAAGGCAGTAAAGCAAGGACAACTAAGGGAAAAAAGTGGATCCATTTCGATCGATCCAATCCATACTAGGTATATTCCTAGGCCAGGAGATCTGGTTATCGGATATATCGAGGGATGCACCAATAACCTATGGTTCATAGAATTGGGAGCACCATTCAACGCAATTCTCCCAATGAGCCTTGGTCCAGGGAAGGTTGACTTCGGAGGGACCAGGTCAGTAATGGACATCGGAGATGCCGTACTCTGCCGAATTCAGGAAGTAGAGGAGACTCACTCAAGTGTAGTCACAATGAAGGGGATGGGTCTACGGAAGATCAGATCTGGGGTAATCGAAGAGATTGACCCCCATCTTCTTGGTAGACTAATTGGAAAGGGCGGAGATTCATTAAGAAGGCTGAAAGCAGAAGCAGAGTGCCGAATAGTCGTGGCAGACAACGGTCGGATGTGGATTGACGGTGAACTCGATGGAATTCTGGCAGTTAGAAAGAAACTCTCAGTAATTTCTGATAGAAACGATGGAGGTGAGAATTGATGGGTGGCTATGGAGACGTGCAAATGATTGATGAGAACGGTCTGAGAATGGACGGGCGCGCACCCGGTGACGTCAGGGAAATCACCATCGAGACGGGAGTTATTCCCGTTGCCGATGGCTCATGCAGGATGACTTGGGGGACAAATGAGGCAATTGTAGCCGTATATGGCCCCATGGAAGCGCATCCTAGAAAGATTCAGAGGCAAGACAGAGCAGTTTTGGATGTCGCATACAATATGGCGCCATTCTCTACAACCGACAGGATCCGGCCCGGTTTCAATCGCCGAAGCAGAGAAATTAGCAAGGTTACCAAGGATGCCCTTGAAAGTGTAGTTCTCCTTGAGCTATATCCCAGATCAAAGATTCGAGTAACCATTGAGATAATATCAGCAGAGGCCGGAACTAGATGCGTTGGCCTTACTGCGGCTTCTGTTGCATTGGCCGATGCGGGAATTCCAATGACCGATTTGGTTGTCAGCGTTGCCAGCGGCAAGATCAATGACGTGGTAGTTTGCGACTTGAACAAAGAAGAGGACAACTACGGAGAAGCAGACTTGCCAATGGGGATCCTTCCTAATTCTGGCGAACTAGTATTTTTACAGATGGACGGTGACCTCTCGCAAGAAGAATTCAAGCAAGCATGGCAGTACAATATGGATGCCGCACAAGCCGTCCATGAATTGATGGTTGAAGCATTGAAAGGAGGCGATTCAAAATGACAATACCAATAGTTCCAAAACTTCTCCGAGCTCATCTTGATGATCTCGCTGAAAATAATGCAAGGATAGATGGGAGGTCGCAGTGGGAAGGTAGAAACCTAGAGATTGAGCACTCTATTTTACCTCGGGCTGAAGGGTCAGCTAGAGTTAGAATGGGCGACACCATAGTCCTCGCTGGAGTCAAGTTCCAGATTATGCAACCCTATCCAGACAGGCCTAATCAAGGTGGTTTGATGTGTTCTGCCGATGTTCGCCCTATTGCTGGACGCAATTGGGAAGCCGGACCCCCTAGTCCAGAAGCAATTGAGCTAGGAAGGGTGGTAGATAGGGGAATTAGGGAATCAGGCTGTATAGACGTCGATTCTCTTTGCATAATTCCCGGCGAGAAGGCATGGCAAGTAATCTTGGACCTCTTCGCAATATCTGACGATGGAAATCTTTTCGACGCCTTCGCTCTAGCAGGTATAGCCGCACTAAGGAACGCCACTGTTCCAGCAGAGCGTTTTGAGGTGGGAGAAGATTACGCCCTACCGGTTTCAAAGACCCCAATCATGTGCTCATACCACAAGGTCGGCGGCCGCTATGTCTACGACGCTTGTTCAAGGGAGGAACTAGGGGGCGATGAGAGGATTCACATCACCCTTGGGGACGATGACAACGTCCACTCTCTTCAGAAGGGTCTAAAGGGAATTTTCTCAGCGGATGAATTCGCAGAAATCATGACAAACGCACAGGAAAGGACCAAGGAACTCAGAAAGAAAGTAGATTCAATGTAGGTGCAATTATGGCCAAGAGAACACAGAAAGCCGGCGCAACCGCAAGATTTGGCGCTAGGTACGGAGTCAGTGTCAGACGTAGAGCCGGTTCTGCACTTGCAAAGAAATCAAGAAAATACACCTGCCCTAGTTGCCACTATCCCAAGGTAAGGAGACAGGCAGCAGGAATCTGGGAATGCAGGAAGTGTGGCCACAAATTCTCAGGCGGCGTCTGGGAGCCATACACAAGAGCGAGTGATGCAAATAAGAGAATAGTCAGGAGATCCCTGGAAGGTGCCACTGCAACTGATATGACGGTGATTGCTCAACAGGCGGCTCTTGACTTCGAAAGAAAACTTTCCGAGAGAGATTCAGATGAGTCATCAGAAGAGGAATGACTCGGTTTCACTGGAGTTGCTATTCGAGCACAGCGATTCTGGGCCACTTTCCTCATCTCTAATCACCGAGGCTGATTTTTATCATGAAGGGAACGAGATTTCCTTGACTTTGACGGCAAACTCCTTCAGTGACGTCCGAGCAAGGTGGAACTCGATAATGAGGGCGTTAATAGCATCAGAAAAGACTCTTGAAGCAACTGGTGGGGGTGAGTAGAATCAGCGAGGAAGTGTCAGCCGAAGAAATTCAGTCTGTAGCAAGAGAGCTGCAGATCCTGAGGAATCAGATACAAACTATCTCCTCACAGTCTTCAGAGTATGGAATTACCTTAGAAGCCCTGTCCAAACAAGACTCAAGAAGGCCAGTTTATCGCTCTCTGGGCAATATTCTCCTTGAAGTAGAAGATCGAGAATCATTGCAATCAGAATTGAAGGAAGCCCAAGAAGCAATTAACGAGCATCTTGGAAGACTTGTCGAGAGGGAAGCCAGCCTCCGAAAAAGGTACGAGGAAATGGCCGCTAACTTTGAGGGGAAGTGACATTGGATGAGCGAAGAAACGACTCACAAAGAAACCTCCACTAACTCACTTCTATTTCAGTCACTATTGTCAGAAGGAAAAACAGAGAAAGCATTGGAACTCAGTGAGAAGATTCTCGAAGAATCCAGGAGTCTAGAGGATAGGGATTTCGAGGCAGAGGCTTGGATCAGGATGGAAAGGGCCCTATTGGGGGCAATCGAACCGGCCAACGTAGGTAACGAGTTGCGCTGGTGCGTCGACAGGCTTGCTTCGGTGAACCCTGGCTCTCCTATGCACGGGCTTGCTCTGCTAAATCTTGCTTCATGGCATCGGAATTCTAACGAGCGGATGATGGCCCTTGTCACACTAGCAGATATTTCCTCAGATGCGGGGCACCCTGTAGACTTGATTGGCCTATCGCGACTAGAGTCCGGCAGGATTCTGGCTTCGATTGGCGATATTGAACCCGCTATGAGGCATCTTTGGATGGCAATGAGGAGGCTTTCTTCATCCGATATGCCAGCAGAAGCGGTAGTATGCGCTATGGAATGGCTAGACATAGCATTGGATGAAATTGACCCCGATTCCCCAATCATGGATAAGAGGATAGTAGACGCAAGACCTAGGGACTCTCCTGGAATGGAAACGACTCCATCAAACCCTGTAGACATCAAGGAGTCCGTGGAACTCATACTATCAAACGCACTAAAGGACCTCTCAGGAGAAAAGAGGGACGATCTTGGCTTAGTCTTAGATGCAAGCGAAACCTTGGAAGAAAAACAATGGAGGGACGTAATAGTAGAAAGGCAAAGTGAACTTCAAGATCCTAGGCTGATCGAAGCGCTCCAATCGTGATCAATGATTCTCTGTATCTCCTCACTACCCCATGCCGAATTCTCCGGCAACTGTAGGCACCAACCCACTTCTTCTATCGCATCATCGTATGATTCCCATGGTTCAGGGCTAACTGGGATGTCAATTTCCACTAGCACCACATGGCCTCCGAGGATTAAACTACTATCAATCGACTTTGCCGTGCCAAGAAGGCCAGTTTCTTCGTATAATTCTCTCAGTGCAGCTTCCTCTGGAGCCTCATCCTGTTTCACACGACCACCAGGTAACTCCCAACCTCTCGACCTATTCTTTACCATAATCCAGCATCCATCTTCTTCCGTCGAAAAAGCCCAAACAACGACAAAACTCACAATTAACACTCCAAATCTTTCAGTATTTCAGATACCAGCTTAGCAGCACCATCGACTCCCTCGGCAACCATTCTTCTTGCAACAAAGAAAGCCTCTGTGGTTTTTCCATTGGCTCTAAGAATTTCAACCTTTGAAAATGGCCCTTCCTCGGCATCTTCCACAATTTCTTCAATCTCTGAATTTTGATCCATTTTTGTCAGACTCCCGAGCTTATTGAGAAAGGCCGACCTGTCCGAGATAGAAGGCTCCCTCCATGGCCCACCATCTCCACCATCAACAATTGACTTCATTCTACCTCGGAATCGGTCTATTGCGTTTGAATCAGGAAAAACACTCTTTGCTTGGTCGTAACACATCCATGCTTCATCATATTGCCCCCTTCTCTCGTACATCATTCCTAACTCCCCCCAAGCTTCGTGATTGATTGGCCTTTGGGAGAGAAGGATTTTCGCCAACTCAAGAAAAACATCTTCCAAACCACCTCTTCTTACTCTCTCCAACCTTCTTGAGAATAGGATGTTTGCCCTCTGGTCTGAAACGTCTAGCCTCCTTAATCTCTCAGAAAATAACTCGACCCCTTCATGTTCCGCTCCAATCTTTTCCCACCATTTATCTGGATCCAGCGGATCCTTTGAAAGTGTAGCATCCAACATACTTTCGCACGAGTCAATTATGTTCATGCCCGACAATTGTTCCATTAAAGCCGCATCTCTGCCTAGGACAGAGAAAAGATCTGCTAGAACCGCTCTAGCACCTTCAGAATCTCGCATCAACACTTTGATTTTTATCAAAATCTTCCAATTCTCTTCATTGGTGAAGTCATACAGTACACTTTGCTTGGCGCTCTGTTCGGCCCACGAGAGATTGCCCTCATTTCCTTCACTGATTCTTAGGAACTTTTCCGCTTGGCTTCTATATCTGTTCCCAAGGCTCCTTCGAGGGTGCTGAAGTGCCTCTGAAAGATTGCCATCTTCTCGCATTAGTACCTCTCACAGCACAGATTCATATGGCGATCGATCAATTCCAGGATCTATTGTTGCATCTATGCCAATCTTGCTTGTCGTGCCATCTGAAGAACGACTTGGATCCAGACTAGAGCCCTTTTGATTAGAAAGTATTAGGGTGTCACTATCAGGTTGCCATCGAGTCATTAAGGCCCATTCCACTCTCGATGAATTAGTTACATCAATGTCTTTGTCGACTACAATAACTTGCTTCATCGATTTATGCCCATCCAATGCTGCTTTTATTGCCTTCATACCATCGCCAATTTCTTCCGGGATTATCTGAACTACAGATGATAGCCACCCACTTCCACCATCTGTAAGAAATACATCAGTGCAGGTAACCACCTCCGAAACCGCAGTTTTGATGGTCGGCGCCCTAGGCATCCCCATCAGTGTCATATGTTCTACTCCAGCTGGAATAAGTGCATGGAAAATAGGGTCGTTCCTATGGTGAATTCTATCATATTCAATAATAGGCTCGAGCCTGATGTCATCCACAGTCCCCGTTATATCGACATAGGGCCCTTCTTCCCCTGTGGAAGTCGTTATTCTTGCTTCCATGGCATATTCCGAAATTGCTGGTACTGTAATCCCATTGGCGAGCTCCACTACTTCCATTTTGGAGCCATACAGTCTTTCGTGCAGCGCTGCAGCAACTCTCAACTCATCTAGTGGTTCGTCAAATGACATTGCAGCTGCTAGGAGGACTACCGGATCGGGGCCGTTGACTACGGCAATCGCAACTTCGTCGTTTTTCTCTTGAGCATTGTTTGCCATTGTTCTAAGGTGTCTAGGCACTAGCCTAACACATGTTGAATCCTTTCCTTTGACCAATTGCCTATGGAAAGATGTGTTCCTCACTCCCTCATATTGGGCAATGATAATTGAAGCGGACTGATACCTGCCCCCATCTTCCCGGTAGTGCCAAGGAATAGGAATTTCCAATAAGTCCGTATCAATCATGGTATTCTCCAACACAGGTGCCCTTTCTTTGTCTATTAGAATCGGCTCTGAGGGATTCTCCATAGCCCAAGAGAGTATGTCTATCAGTTCCCCTGGTTGCACATCGAATGCTTCGCAAAGCCTCTGCCGAGTGAGTATATTCATGACTGCACTGTGTCCGGGACATTCAGTAATTTCTGTGAATAGGATCGGCTCGTTTCCGGATTTTTCTGACTCCAATTTCATGTCAAAATTTACACTAACCGAGGCGTCATTTACTCGACTTCCATCGACAAGTTCCCTGAATCCCATAATCTATCCCGGAAATCTAAGCCGCTTGAATGTTAGGCTTCCACAATTGCCCATAGTGCGAATCTTCAGTATGCCCCACCCGTCAGTCTCATAAATGGACGGCAGGTCGCCGAGCCGTCATTTTGAGGTGTATGCTTGGGACGAGGCCTATTCTCCGGTTCGAAGATGAAGTCTGATCGTAAGAGGTATAGGTGGAAGGAGAGGAAGTTCCGAAACAGACAAGCCAAGCGAAAGCAAGGGGGAGTTCTGAAGCATGACCCTCTACGTGGAAGCCCTCAGGCTAAGGGTATTGTAATAGAAAAGGTTGGTTTCGAGGCCAAGCAACCGAATTCAGCAATCAGGAAGGCCGTTAAGATTAGCTTGATTAGGACCGGCAACAGACTCACTGCCTTCGCCCCTGGGGATGGGGCAATTTCTTTCATTGACGAACACGACGAGGTAATGGTCGAAGGCATCGGTGGGAGCAAAGGAAGATCCTACGGAGATCTACCTGGCGTGAGATACAAGGTGATTAAGGTAAATGGCGTTTCACTAGATGAAATGGTCAGGGGCCGGAAGGAGAAACCAATACGTTGAGGTGCTTTAGATGGATGATTCAGAGGAAACTTCTCAGCCCGAAGATTCAGAGGCGCCTATTGCCGGTATCGGAACAATGGTGTTTGGCAAGTGGGATGCAAGCGAAGTAGTTTGCAGCGACCCAGGCATTTCTAGGTATGTCAATCTGAAGATGATCGGCGCCCCTCACACGGGCGGGCGACATGCCAACGCATGGTTCGGAAAGCAGGACCTATCAGTTACTGAACGATTCATCAACAATCTAATGAGATCCGGCAAATACAGTGGAAAGAAGCAATATTGTGCTAAGTCTCTAGACGAGGCATTTGATCGTATTAATGCTAAGAGTGGCGAAAACCCACTTCAGACATTCATCGATGCAATTACTGAAGCAGCACCTTGCGAGGAGACTACGAGAGTTAGAATCGGTGCAGTCAGCCAACCAAAGGCAGTTGATTCATCACCAAGCAGAAGACTGGATGTCGCCCTCCGTAATCTTGCCATCGGCGCCGCCTCTGCAACGATGAAGAGTAAGAAGTCACTTACAGAGGGAATAATTTCTGAGATTTCGAAGGCATCAGACGGAGATGTCAATTCCTTCGCAGTTGGGAAGAGGCATGAAGTAGAGAGGATTGCTGCCTCGGCCCGATGATTCCAAATTGTACCACATTAATCCCATTCCCTGAAACTGCTCAATTGTGTTTATGAACCGTTTTCAGGTCGGAAAAAATACTGGATGAGAATATGGGTCGTAAGGAAGACAACATTAAGCGCGCTACAGAGGTAATGCACATTCGCGAGAGAATAAGGAACCTAGCCATCGCTGCTCACATTGATCATGGAAAGACGACACTATCTGACAACTTGATAGCCGGCGCAGGAATGATGTCCGAGGAACTTGCAGGTAAGTCTCGTGTGTTGGATTTTGACGACCAAGAAAGCGCCAGAGGCATAACAATCAACGCTGCTAGCGCATCCATGGTCCACGGGGTTAGTGGCGAGGACTACCTGATCAACCTAATCGATACACCCGGTCACGTAGATTTTGGCGGGGACGTCACACGTGCGATGAGGGCTGTTGACGGATGCATCATACTTACCTGTGCTGTAGAGGGGGCAATGCCACAAACCGAAACCGTGGTCCGTCAGGCTCTGAAGGAGAAGGTCAGACCCGTCTTATTCATCAACAAAGTAGACCGTCTGATCAACGAGCTCCAGGTTACTCCAGAGGATATGATGGCAAGGTTCCAAGAGCAAATTACGAAGGTAAACAATCTGATACGGACCTTTGCTCCAGAACAGCACAAGTCCGATTGGCAAGTTGACGTAGCTAAGGGGACAGTTGCCTTCGGATCGGCATATCACAATTGGGGCATCACAGTCCCATTTATGCAGAAGACGGGAGTAAATTTCACCCAGATTTTCGAGTTCTGCAACAATGACCAACAGAAAGAGCTTGCAAAGAAGGCCCCTGTGCACGAAGTTTTGCTTGATATGGCCGTTGAGAAGCTCCCATCGCCATTGATTGCCCAAGAATACAGAATCCCCAACATTTGGCAGGGTGATCTTGATTCTGAGGTGGGCAAGACAATGATAAATTGCGACGCAGATGGTCCCCTCTCCCTTATGATAACGAAGATTTGGATGGACCCCCATGCAGGTGAGGTTGCAGTTGGCAGGGTGTACTCTGGCACAATTAAGCAGGGTGAGACCGTTTGGGCCAGCGGTGCAGGGAAGGCCGAGCGTGTCCAGCAGGTTAGCATGATGGTTGGAGGAGATAGAATCCAGGTACCCGGAGTTTCAGCAGGAAACATTGCCGCATTGACTGGAGTTAGGAGTGCAGCCGCTGGTGTGACCATAACAAGGGAGAGGGACGAGACCCCCTTCGAGGCAATACGCCACTACTCCGAGCCCGTAGTTACTGTGGCTATTGAGCCGAAATCTATGAAGGACCTGCCAAAATTTATTGGCGCATTACGAGGTTTGGCCAAAGCCGACGCTTCCCTATCTGTCGACACTAATCACGAGACTGGGGAAGCACTACTATCTGGAATGGGCGAACTCCATCTAGAGATAACCATTTATCGACTCGAGGAGGAACAAGGAATCAAGGTTAACCAGAGTAATCCGATTGTCGTTTACAGGGAATCAATTGGAAGTGATAACAAGGGCAGGGCCTTCGAGGGCAAGTCCCCGAATCGGCATAATAGGTTCTACGTGGAGGTTGAGCAACTTCCTGAGAATGTGACAACTGCATTGAGAGAGGGTGATCTCGGAGACGGGCCAGTCAGAACCAAAGATGCAAAGGAAGTCGGAAATAAGTTCGGAGAACTCGGAATGGATAAGGATCTAATGCGTAAGATATACGCAATAAATGCAACAACAGTCCTGGTAAACGATACAAAGGGAATACAGAACCTGCATGAAACAAGGGAACTGATTATCGAGGCATTCAATGATGTCTGTAAAAAGGGGCCAATTGCGGATGAACCCCTAACTGGAGTTTTGGTTAGGCTAGTCGATGCAAAGCTACACGAGGACGCCATACACAGGGGTCCAGCACAAACTATTCCAGCGGTTAGAAATGCGATAAAGGGTGCCCTATTGAGGTCAAACTCAGTTCTTTTCGAACCCATCCAGAAAATCAGGATCGATGCACCAACTGAGTGGGCTGGCGGGATTACTAGGCAATTAATTACTCGAAGAGGTGTGATTGAAGATATGCCCGTGGAAAACGATGTAACCTGCGTAATCGGAAAGATGCCGGTGGCAGAATCGTTCGGATTCTCCAATGACATTAGGGCAGCAACGCAAGGTAGGGCGGTCTGGAATACTGAGAATGCCGGATATGATCAGGTTCCTCCAGAGTTATTCCACAAGATAGTTGGCGAGATTAGACAGAGGAAGGGCCTGAAAGAAGAGATACCAGGCGAGTCCCAATACACAGATTGATCAGCTAATCCTGATTAATTGGAAGTCAGTTAACTCCTTCAGAATATCAACTGCTTGCGATTTAGGTAGTTTTTCCAGACATTCGTGCGCTATCGAATGATGGTGCATCGCTCGTTTTCTCGCATACTCGATCGATCCAGAGTCATTCAATTCCAAGACTGCCTTCGCCAGAGAATCTGCATCGCAGTCCCCCGAACCAAACACACTATCGAAATTTGACAAATCTCTCTCACTTTGCTTTGCATGAATGGCTATCAGGGTCATTTTTCCCTGGACTATATCGGATCCTGCTGGCTTCCCTAGAGTTTCGGTATCTCCTGTGATGTCGATAAGGTCATCCATCAATTGGAAGCACAATCCTAGATTAAGGCCCCATTCTGCCATATTTTCAACTGTCTTTTCATCCCCATCAGCTAGTATTGCCCCAGTTCTGGCACAAGTCTCGAACATCGCACTAGTCTTCCCCGCGATCATTTCGATGTAGTCTTGTTCCGATACCTCAGAACGAGTCTCGAATTCAATATCCTCTTGCTGCCCCTCTGCAACTTTCCTAACCATTTCACCAATCGATCTAATTAGGTCGCTTAACTGATCACCGGGGATATCTTCTGATTCCGCTAGAATTTCGAACCCTACTGCCAGCATTGCATCGCCTGCGTTGATTGCTGTAGCATCGTCGTACTCAACGTGCACAGCATCAAGACCTCTTCTTATTGGATCCTGGTCGATTATGTCATCATGAATTAACGTAAAGTTATGGATAATTTCTATCGATGCACCGAGTGTATAGTGGCCTTCATTTGCACCACCTACAGCTTCTCCCACAAGCCTCGGAAGAATGGCCCTAAGCCTCTTCCCGCCTCCTTTGAAAAGATGAGTCATCGCCCCATGGAGATTTTTCTGCTTCATTTTTCCTAGACTTTGCATTATTTCGTCCTCTACTCTTTTGCGATGGTCAGCAAGAGCATCAAGAAGGGATTGGCCGGGATTAACTGCATCTCCATCCATGTTTACTTCCCCACAATAGATTATATCCTCATTTATCGAACTTGCCATAGTAAACGGTTCGCAATCATGAGGGATGGCAAAATTCTCCCAAATCAATCTGAACCAAGGGGCGATCACTTCTTCTTCCCAATCTCCGCTTCTATCCATCATACTGCTAATCTCAGATGGTTCAACCCAAAGGACATCTGAGATCTCATTTTCATTATGGTCGGCATCAGTATCGGCATTGACTACCATGATGTGGTCTATTTCTCTCTCAATCCAATCTTCATTCCATCTGCAGGAATATTCCATCCTGCCAATATGGTGGAAAGACCAACCCTCCGTAATGTCCATTGGAATTCCAAGCTCTTGGTCCAGCTTCCTCCTAGCCGCATTCTCCACTCCTTCTGGGGCAAAATTCTCTGTTTCTACATCGAGAGGATGGCTACAGCAACTATTCGCCCATACTCCTGGGAATGTTATCTTCTGATCAGATCTTTTCTGAACCAAAAGCCGACCTCGTGAATCAAAAATTAGTACACTGAAGGCACGATGCCTAATCCCATCGTCCTTGTGACAGGCAAGTTTTGTTTCAGCCCCAATGACATTGTCATCAATATCCACAACTAGACACATCTCTCCCATCATCTCTGACTGAATCTCGTCATGGTGTCCTATCTTGCCTATTTCAGGGGCCATCAAGACACATGGGGCAGAGAGATGTATATGAAGACTCAACTGCTCATAATCTTGGTACCTATGGTTTCTCCAGAGGTCAACAAATCAACAACTCTGTTTGGTTTTCTTCCATCGATAATCCACACTTCTTCGACTACCCTTGCAATCTCCAGAGACCTGTCAATTTTCAATCCAATACCTCCCGTGACGTCGATCTCGGCATTATGCACCCCATTGATTTTAGTGCCGGGTCCCAAATGCGTAATTAATTCCGAATTTTTTTCACCGGGAGGTCCAGTCAAAACGCCATCAGAATCGCCTATCAGAAAAATGCAATGTGTGACTTCTAATTCGGTCGACAACCGTAACATCAAATCATCGCCCGACAATATCCCGAACTTAGTCTCATCATCCGTATCTACAACATCTCCAAATGTTGTTGGAATCGGCTCCTCGACTCCACGTTCGAAGAATGAAACATCTCCCGAAAATTTTGCTCCAGTGCCAGTAACCCAATCCGAGGGGGGGTGGCAACTACATTCCAAGCCCCTTTCTACCATTTTCCCCATTATCAGGCCATTCAATTCCCTCATATCTGAACGAATCTCCGATACAGCAGCCATTTGCTCTCTCTCTTTGTCAATATTCAATCCTTCAGCTATCTCCCATTTCTTTGCAAGAAGATGCCCATATGAGCCAGCCCCATGAACCAGTACTATTGAAGCTCCAAGATCTGCAACAGACCGCAGAGAATCTACTACTTCTTCCACTGCTTCATGGTCGAATTTCTTCATAGATCCCTTGTCAGTTATTAGGCCCCCGCCTAATTTTATTGCCACTCTCAATGCCATTCTCGCACCCAAGGTCCAGAGTCACGTATTCTAACATTTTCAAATGACAGCATACAGTTTAACGCATAGTGCTTGCTGGAAATATTGTGATTGACACAGCCGAACTTGAAAGGTTCCAGCGTTGGCTCCAATCTGAGCTAGCCATTGCTTCTTCAATCGAAGACAAAAATGATCGAGATCGCAGACTTCTCCAGATTGAGATAGCCATATCGGAAGTCGTTCGTTATAGGGAGGTACTAATTAGTCTAGAGAGTACTTCCTCATCTCCATTCGTAGAAAGAGAGGTTGCAGTCAGGGAGAAGAACAATACTGACGTAAAACCAGTTACGAAAACCGGCGAGTGCCATTCTTGCGGAGCGGAGAAGATCAGCGACTTACAGTTTTGCCCAGTTTGTGGTGAGTTCTGATCACTCTTCTTCTGACCATGTCTCTCTCAGTAACGATAGTTCTGGGTCATCTTCACCTACAATGGATAAATACTCGCCAGATACGCTGTCAGTAAGGAAAACAGTCACACCAGCATGCCAAATAGTCTCACCAGAAGCTACCATTCTTGCAGTATCCACCTCTATTATTGCCGGGTCATTGTGATGCACCCTGCCCGCTTCTGCTGCATACCTAATGGATGCTGACAAATGAACGTGGGAACGATCACCGGGACTAATTCCGACTTCTACAAGATTCTCAGCCTCAGCAGGATCCGATGGGTAGTAAAGTGAATCTGGAATATTGCTCGAAGGTAGGTCCAATTCGATCTCAACAGTATGCCCGTACGTCGCTCTCATCATATTTCCTCTAACTTCATACCTCCCCTTGGTATCGGTTTCAGATATCGCCCTAAGATGGTGCGGTCTTAGCCAATGTTGGGGCCTTCTCCCCCCATCCTTGAACTTCCTAACAATATCCCTAACGTCTATCCAACCGTTGATGTCCATCTCCAAGTCAAACTTCTCCGGAGCGTGCCTAAGAACAAGTGCCAGCTTCCTTGCCATGCCATCTCTTTCCCTAGTGCTCAGGATGAACTTGCCCTCAGAGTTACATGCTGGACAAAGATCGTCATCTGCGAAATATCCGTGCATCGAGCATTCCCTAATCATGTGCTTGCCTCGATGTGGATTATTCAAGAACCCCACGGTCATTAGATGAATCATTTACTCGGGAACCGTTATGGGCCAACCTTCCGAGGAAGGCTCGTGCGGGCAGTTATCGTCGATTGGCGGAGGTCTCCCTTTACCAAGGCTCATCGAGGAGCACTATCCGGCGAAAGGCCAGATGATTTCGCTGGACAGGTAATACGCGACCTCATGAAAAATACCACTATTGAAACTAAAGAAATCGATGATATTATCGTGGGCTGTGCTTATCCTGAGGGTGAACAAGGGTACAACATCGGACGTCTGATGACCTTTATGGGCGGGTTTCCTCCAGAAGTCCCCGGTTCAACAATCAACAGGCTTTGCGGATCTTCAATGCAGGCAATAATCTCTGCATCCGCTCAAATTTCAGCTGGTTGGGGTGACTGCTTCTTGTGTGGCGGAATCGAGTCAATGTCTAGGGTCCAAAGAAGGGGATTCAACTGGAGTCCAAACCCTACTTTGGAGGAAGAAGTCCCTAATGCTTACATCAATATGGGAATTACTGCAGAAAATGTCGCAGATATGTATGGAATATCAAGGGAAGAACAGGAAAAATTCGCCCTCGAATCACATCTAAAGGCAGTTAAGGCGAATTCAGAAGGGAAACTCACTGAGGAGATTACCACTCTAATCTGCAATGGCAGCGAAGTCTCTCGAGACGATTGCATCCGCCCCGACTCGACCCTAGACTCAATGTCAAAACTCAAATCAGCATTTGTAGAATGTGGTTCCGTAACAGCCGCCACATCATCGCCCCTTACTGACGG
>Ga0208407_1000590_pt1 | contig 17073 bp, 17 predicted proteins | sample ETNtaG_9_FD_185775 | JGI IMG/M metagenome (GOLD analysis project Ga0208407, IMG submission 185775) | Marine microbial and viral communities from oxygen minimum zone, Eastern Pacific Ocean - ETNP201406SV69 (SPAdes) (version 2) | ecosystem: Environmental > Aquatic > Marine > Oceanic ...
ATCTCCTACGCCAGGCAATGCTCGAAATTCTAACCAATTGTCAGGAATAACACCGCCATGTTTTCCAACAACTATCTTTGTAGCTTTATGGAAATTCCTGCATCGGGAATAATAACCAAGCCCTTCCCAAAGTTTTAATAATAATTCCTGATCGGCATTTGCCACTGATTTAATAGTTGGATATTTACTGACCCATTTCAAGAAAAAAGGTATTACAGTTTCAATCTGAGTTTGTTGAAGCATTATTTCAGATAACCAAATTTTGTAAGGGTCATCTATATCTCGAAATGGCAGAATTCTTTTTTGTTTATTATACCAAGTTACAATAGATAACGTGAAATTATTTTTTTGCATTATACAAGTTTATCATTTTTTAGAATCAACTTTGATAAAATCCAATGTAGAGAAGAAACATGTTCTATCATTTCATTCCGATCTAATGGATCTACTTCTCTTTCTATGGCTGCACCAAGTGAATCAAATTGTTGTTCTAGTTGTGTTTGAATCTCATCTCCACCTTGTGTGAGAGTGACCTGGATGACACGTTTATCATAATTTGCAGAGCGACGATTTACCCATCCTTTTTTTTCGAGACCCATAACAAGTCGAGTGGCAGTGCTATTATCTATGCCAATTTTTTTTGATAATGCAGACATTTCAATCCCATCATCAGGAATAATAGATAAAGCCAAGATTTGAGGGAATGACGCTCCACTTATCGAGACATTTTTCCGGTACAAACTTTGAAGATCAATTAAAAATGAAGAAAGTAACTCGCTGTAATTCATATTTGCAGTTTACAAATATTATGGAATGGTTAAAAAGAGAATAATTGCAATGATTATTTCAACCATAATCTCCAAACTTTTTTTATATTCAAAAAGGAGGTAGCTCTTTTAGCCGAATGGCATGCTTAGTTAAAATATTTTTCGCGATATTGCGTGTTATATCATCACCTAAGTGACCAACTACATTCCAATGGTCTATCTGAATTGGGCCTATTGCATACCATTGGCCAGAAATAAGGAATTCACTTTCATCGTAGGTTACAATTGGATCGGCACCATTTGTTCCTGTTGTTGGGCCTGCCATAGAGATAGTATTAACAATACCATCATTCTCAAACCACGTCGAATCAGTAGTTTCTCCATTGGCCCAATATCCTACACGTGAACCTAGTATTCTTGATCTACTACGAGTGAGTAGAGATGTTCCTTCAATAGGAAAATGATTTGGAGAATCTTCACTTTTTTCTGTAGTTGACGTGCTGATGGAGAAATAATACACATCTGGATCTGCGAGAAGAAAACTATTTAATTCCTGTGCACCAACTATAGATAAATCCCATGCACTTATATTTTTTGTAGCCCAGGCATCATGTGTTCGCATACGTTTAACATACCCTGCCCATGATTCATTTTTGCCTCGCGAAAATCTCCATTGTTCTAGATCGAAATCATAAAACCGTGTTCCAACAACCCCGGCTAAACCAACAAAATATTGTACAAATGGGATTGTTTTACTTACCACATTAGCTAGTGTAGTACCATTATGTGGTGTTGAAATAGATGTTATGCTCCTTACCCAATTCAAATGAGATTGCCCAAGCAATTCTGATTCTTCTAAATTATCGGTTTGTTCACTTTCACTAATTTTTTGGGTTAAAAGATACTGTAGCATGCGAGCAGTTTGGCCCCCCATGCTGTGTCCCATTAAATGCACAGGATGTTCTGCACTCCACTCTGGATATAATGCTTTGAATATTTTCCCTTTTGGTTTTTGAATCACATTAAATATTTCTGAATGAGCTTTTCCATAATCTACTTGTCCACCTTTTAACTGGGTATACACTTCTATGGCACGTTCCCAATTTGATGAAACAGGACCTACTGAAACTGTAAAAACTGTGTGACCTTGATCCCGAAGCATTTGAGAATAATCTTCCCTACCGCCCCAATAATTATAACCACCCATTTCGTCTTCACCCCAGCCCATAAATCCATGTATCAATACAATAGGATAATTATTTTGGGCGAAAATCACTCCGATACATAACAGGATGATGATAATTTTTCTCATTATAGTTGAATTCCTATCTGGAAACCATGGATCGTCGCTCCGGTACCAAAAATAAATGTACCATAATTGATGGATGTAACCCCAGTATTGATTCCAAAACCAAAACCTGAAGCACCAATCACTGATCTTAGAAAATCCTGTTGTGTATTATGATCCAATTTTCGTGTGGAAGTTCCCCATCTAATTCCAATCCCATTTTTTAAATTAAAATCTCCACCTAAAAATATTTCCGGCTCAGCTTGCTCTTTTGAAAAGATTGTATCCAAATAAAGAGTAAGTGGAAGATGTGCTAATTTTTTTGTCCCACTAATCACTGTTTTAGGTATGATTGTACCTTGTGCAAAATTATTACCATCAAATGTTTTTCCAATGTTGTGAAATGACACTCCGAATGTTGCCTGAAACTTTTGAATATAGAATGCGCTTCCAAGCGATATTAGAATGGCTTTTATCTGATGATCTTTTAATGATGCATTATAGAATTGAGCAGAGGTTCCAATGCTCAAAGGAATTGTTCTTACCTGTTTTGAATAACCGTATTGAAGCCACGTATCGCCAGATTGATATGCCCCCGTGGACTGAAAATTGTCATCATATCCATCGAATGTTCCGTAAGAAATATGTCGTACAGAAAATATACCGAATCCTTTTTTCCATGGCAGACTCATTCCAGCACTCTGACTGGTAATACCCGCCTGATAACGAATGATAGATGTGGAAAAATATCGCCCAGTATCTGCAACAGATGGATTTAATTTTGATGAAATTGGAGATGGATTCAAAAACCCTGCCCCACCCAATCCAAGTTGAAACGAAGAAGTAAATACATCAAATCCAGGATAACCAGTTTCTGCGGATAAACAGGAAAGAAAAAAAATGAAAAATGAAAAAAACTGTTTCTTTCTGACCCGTCTCGACTTTTCGGTGAGGCAGACTAACTCAGTATTTTGGAATGTTTGGGGCTTTATTGACATCAAATCAAACTTAATGGGTCAAAATGAATATTGATCCGGTTTTTTCCTGGACGGTATTTTTTCTGAAAATCCCTGAAGTTATTCGTAATAAATTTGTGAAGTTTTTGTCCATTTGGATCTACTTTTTTTAATGATTTAAAAACGATCTGAAACCTATAATTGTTTCGCAGTTTTTCAAGGTAACATGATGATGGTCCCAAAACATCTAACCCTTTATATTTCCCCTTTAATGCTTTGGCAATTCTTTCTGACAGGGAATTTGCAGATGTTTGATTTTGGCCGGTAATCTCTATTTTTGCCAACCAGCTAAAGGGTGGATATTTTAATTCATTCCGTTCACTCAATGCAATATTGTAATATTTCATCATATCTAGCTTTGCTGCATTCTTGATTACCGGATTATCAGGTACATAGGTTTGTATAACAACTTCACCAGGTTTGAGTCGCCGACCGGCTCTTCCGGAAGCTTGATAAATAAGTTGGAAAATTCGTTCCCCGGCACGGAAATCTGGAAGATGTAATCCTAAATCCGCGTTTATAATACCTACCAACGTTGCATTCGGAAAATCCAATCCTTTGGCAATCATTTGTGTTCCTAGAAGGATATCTAATTTACCATCAGAAAAATCTTTTAATATTTTAGTTAGACCGCTGCCTGTCCGGGCTGTATCCATATCTAACCGCCCTAGTCGTGCATCAGGGAATGTCTCTTTGATTAAAGATTCTACCCGTTGGGTTCCTGTACCTGAATATTTCATATTTGGGCTTTGGCAACTGCGACATGCTTCCCGTTGCTTTGTTTCAAAATGGCCACAGCAATGACAAATCAGCTGAGACCCTTTTCGGTGATACGTAAGAGCGACCTTGCATTGTGGACACATGACTATGTCGCCACAATCTCCACAGCGAACCACTGGAGAATAACCACGGCGATTTTGAAGCAAAATAATTTGCTCTTTTTTTTGCAACCGGTCTTCGATTTTATCTTGGAGCAATCCTGAAAATATTTGCCCAAATTTGCCTGATTCTTCCTGATTACCCAACATATCCACCAAATGAACCTGGGGATATTTTGCACCGCCAAAGCGTTCCGGTAAATGGAGATAGGTCAATTTTTTATGAAGATAATTGTAATAGCTCTCCAAACTAGGAGTCGCACTAGAGAGAACCACAGAGGATCCTTCATAAGTAGCGCGCATAAGGGCTACATCCCGGGCATGATACCGTGGTGCAGGCGCATCCTGACGAAAAGATGATTCTTGTTCTTCATCAATGACAATTAATCCAAGATCTTTCAAAGGAGCAAATACTGCGCTTCTTGCTCCAATTACAACCTTGAATGACCCCTTGCATATCTCCTTCCAGGTCCAGGAGCGCTGCGCCTGTGTTAGCTTAGAATGCCAGAGAGCAATACTGTCACCAAAAACAGCTCGGAACCGACCAGCGATTTGGGGAGTAAGAGAAATTTCTGGGAGTAGAATTATAGCGGTTCGACTTTGATCTAAACAGTGTCTAACAGCTTCAATATAAATTTCTGTTTTTCCGCTTCCTGTTACGCCATGGAGCAAAAAAGGTGAATAATTTTTAGAATCCAACGATTGAATGATCGCAGTTACAACCGTTTTCTGGTGTTTATTAAATTCTACCTTTTTATGAATGGGATCAAAGGTAAATCCTGTGACATCTGGTAATGAAGTTTCTTCAAATATGGAAACCAATCCCCTTTTTTCTAGCCCGCGACAGCCAGTTAATGGATTGGATGACAACTCTTTTAATGAAGAAACTTTGATGGGTTTTTCAGTTTTCAAAATTTCCTGGTATAGCTCATATTGTTTGGGCGCCCGTTTTTTAACCGCTTCCAGATTGTCATCACTTGTGATTATGGACTGAACCATCCAGTTTTTTGGTGGATTGTACCGCGTTGACAAATTCTTTGGAAGAACGGCCTTCCCAACTTGTCCCAAGGGCGTTACATAATATTCACTCATCCATTGAATTAATTTCCAGAGTTCCTGGGTCATGATTGGCAAATCATCCACGAGATCGTCGATCTCTTTTAATTTACCCACAAAGGATGATTTTGTATTGAGTCCAGTAATAATGCCTTGAGTTTTTCGCGGACCAAATTGAACATTAACCCGTGAGCCAATCTTGACATCTTGCGCTATTTTCTCGGGAACCTTATAAGTAAAAGTTATAAAATTGGAGATTGGAAATGCGACGTCTGCAAACATAACCGATGAGTTTATGGATCAGGATTTTCTAGGGCAATAAAAAACCCCCGCATCCATAATCAAAATGAAATTGGAGTGCAGGGGTTGAATGCATTCTATCTAGTTTATGACTTAATCACGTAAATTTTAACGTCACCGTTTAAATCATCGCTTACACGAACCGGTACATGGTAGATTCCCAATGCTTTGATGGGCTCATCCAATAAAATGGCATGGCGATCCACAATAATGCTTTTTTCTTCAAGAGCTTTGTGAATATCCAACGTGGTGACAGAACCAAACATTTTGTCTTCCTCACCCACTTGTGCTTCTATAGTAATCTCTATTTTAGACAGCTGTTCAACCATGACTTCATCTGCAGCAGCTTCCCGAACTTTACGCAGTTTAACAATCTGTTTTCGTTCTTCTGCCACAGCTAAATTCCTTTTGGATGCTCGGAGAGCCAATCCTTCTGGAACTAGTTTATTACGGGCATAGCCAGGTTTTACATTCACAACATCACCGGCTTCACCGAGACCATTTACATCTTGTAGTAAAATAATTTCCATGATCTTACTCCTTATTCTGAACCGCGGTCGACGTACGGCATTAATGCAATTGAGCGCGACCGTTTGATGGCCCGAACCAACTTTCGGTGCATTTTTGCACTACTACCGGTAATCCGACGCGGCATGATTTTACCTTGGTCATTCACAAAACGTCGTAGGAGTCTCACATCTTTATAATCGATGTCTGTGATACCATTTTCTTTAAAATAGCAAAATTTATTTCTACTCTGAAATGCCATTATTCAGCCTCCTTTTCTTCAGTGTCTTCTTCTGAGCCTTCATCAGATACACCTTCAGTAGTTTCAGTTTCTTCAGTTGAATCTTCCTCAGTAACGTCAGACTGAGTTTCTGTTTTTTCAGAAGTAGTCTCAACCACTGCTTCATTCGCAGGTGTTTCTTCTACGGTATCTTTAGGCGCTTCTTTTTCAATCGGTTTTTCTTTCACTTCTTCTACATAGACTTCTGGTTTTTCATCTAAGGCAACTGTCATATGACGAAGAACGGAATTGTTTAATTTCATCCAAGTATTAAATTCGTTCATTTGATCCTGTTCGCCACCTTCAAATTGCAAGAGGATAAAAGAACCATATTTCTGATTCTCAATTTGATACGCAAGACGCTTCTTTCCCCATACACGATGATTGATGAGCTTTGATTTTGATTTCTCTAATTCAGTTCCGATTTCGCCCATGGTGATATCCAAGGCTTCATTTTCCAAATTCGGATTTACAATATAGAGTGTTTCATAATACCGCATAATAACTCCTTATTTTTTTACGCAATCAGCGGTGCGATGACCAGTGAAACCACGGACATCAGTTTAATTAAAATATTTAGTGAGGGGCCGGATGTATCCTTAAAAGGATCACCTACTGTGTCACCTACAACAGCTGCTTTATGTGCTTCAGATCCTTTCCCGATGGCTTCACCATTTACAGTGACGCCCTCTTCAATCATTTTCTTTGCATTATCCCAAGCACCACCAGCATTAGACTGGAAAATTGCCATGAGAACACCACAAACGGTAACGCCGGCAAGCAGTCCGCCTAATGTTTCCGGGCCAAAAATGAATCCAACTACAACTGGCGTACTCACAGCCAACACACCTGGCATAACCATTTCTTTAATGGCAGATTGTGTGGAGATCTCAACACAACGACCATGTTCAGCTTTATCTAATGCATCTTCATAAGCAGAACGATCATCCTCATCCCAGTTTTGCTCATCTTTCAGTTGCATGAGTTCCAGCGCTTTTTTCAATTCAGGAATATCCCTGAATTGGCGACGAACTTCTTCGATCATGGCCATTGCCGCCCGGCCCACAGCACCCATAGCCATGGAAGAGAATAGAAAGGGTAACATGCCACCCACAAATAATCCAGCCATCACAGTTGGGTCAGAAATATCAATACTGGTAATTCCGCTTTGGAGCATGAAGGCAGCAAATAAGGCTAATGCTGTTAAAGCAGCAGAGCCAATGGCAAATCCTTTACCTATGGCTGCAGTAGTGTTGCCAACCGCATCAAGCTTATCGGTCCGCTCCCGAACTTCTTCTGGGAGTTCAGCCATTTCAGCGATACCCCCAGCATTATCAGAAATAGGGCCATAAGCATCAACAGCCAGCTGGATTCCTGTGTTGGCCAGCATTCCTAAGGCCGCCATGGCAATCCCATATAATCCGGCAAAATGAAACGCACCCATAATACCCGAAGCAATAATCAAAATGGGAATAGCGGTAGATTGCATGCCAACCCCAAGTCCGGCAATAATGTTTGTAGCCGGCCCTGTTAAAGACTGCTCTGTAATTGATTTGACGGGCGGAGTTCCCGTTCCTGTGTAATGTTCAGTGATCATGCCAATCCCCAACCCGGCAACCAAACCAATCACTGTGGCATAAAAAACACCCATACTTGTGAATTCCATTCCACTTTGCAAAAAAGTTTCAGGAAGGAATTCCTGAATTAAAAAGTAAATGGCTGCAACCATAATGGTGGCGCTGCCAAACTCACCCATGTTCAATGCTTTCTGCGGATCGCCGCCCTCTTTCACAGAAACCATAAAGGTTCCTATGATGGAAACAACGATGCCTGCAGCAGCAATAAATAGGGGGAGTGTAATAAAATTAATATCAAACCCGCCTGCTACGAGAATACTTGAACCCAAAACCATGGAACCAATAATGGACCCAACATAGGATTCAAAAAGATCTGCGCCCATGCCGGCAACATCACCCACATTATCACCAACATTATCCGCGATGGTGGCAGGATTTAAAGGATGATCTTCCGGGATTCCAGCTTCAACCTTCCCCACAAGGTCCGCCCCAACGTCAGCTGCTTTGGTATAAATACCGCCGCCAACACGAGCAAACAATGCAATGGATGAAGCACCCAAAGAAAATCCTGAAATTACATTTAATACAATCGACATCGATGATTTGTCTGTACCATACATATCCGTGTAATACATGAATAAACCGCCAAGACCAAGAACACCTAGCCCAACCACACTTAAACCCATTACGGATCCACCGCTGAATGCAACATTCAGAGCTGTGGTAAGACTGGTCCGTGCTGCATTGGTGGTACGAGTATTAGCTTTGGTAGCCACTTTCATACCGAGAAAACCCGCAAGCCCGGATGTCACAGCGCCCACAATGAATGAAAGGGAAATCAATGCGCTGGAATCCGCTCTACCGTTATTAGCAAATCCAAGAAGTAATGCAACAACCGCAACAAAAATTGCCAATACACGATACTCTGCCTTCAAAAAAGCCATTGCACCATCAGCAATACTTTTACCGATGGCTTTCATGCGTTCAGTGCCCTCATCCTGTGCTTCAATCCAATTTGTTTTCCAAAAGGAATAAACCATCGCCAAAGCACCAGCGCCGATCACATATATTAAATTAGAACTCATGGGTTCAATATCTCCTCAATTAAGAATTAAAATGATTCATGGTATGGTTTAGCCCCCGCACCAAAAGATTTTCTAAAGCATCAGCACCATGTTTTACCATAGCTTCTGCTTCAAGCTCATCATCTGATCTGAAGGGTTTCAGTACATATTTTTCTGCAGGTCGCATATTTTCATCCGTACCTATACCTAAACGTACTCGGGGAAATTGGTCTGACTGGAGTTGATAAATTATACTCTCCATCCCACGATGACATCCGTCGCCGCCTTTGGGACGAATCCGAATCGACCCAAGAGGAAGATCCACATCATCCAAGATTACATGAATATCGGAAGGCAAAATATCCCAGAGATTTGCCACTTCTTTCACAGCGTTTCCGCTACGATTCATGCCGGTTGTTGGCTTTACCAACAGGACTTCTCGTCGTTTATGTTGTGCAAAGACATAAGGACCTTTTCCAGGTTTAAATGACAGCTTTTGCCGGCGAGCTAATTCGTCCACTACCCAAAATCCTGCATTGTGTTTTGTATTTGCATATTTATCACCGGGATTGCCTAGACCAATAAAAGCGATCATGATTCTTTCGAATCGTCTCCTGAATCTTCTTCAGCTGCTTTATCATCTTCGCCTTCTTCGCCTTCTTCGCCTTCTTCACCTTCTTCACCTTCTTCACCTTCAAGTTCTTCAACTTCCGGCTCTTCTTCAGCTGCAGGCGGATGGACAGATACTATATTTAAGTCTTCAGCAGATAATATCTCTACATCTTCATCATCAATTGTAATGTCTGCTACACTTTTTGCAGAATTCATTTCAAGATCCTCAATATTCAATTCAATCTGCTCCGGAACATCTGTTGGGAAACAACTGATCTCAATCTGTGTCATGGATTGCGATAGTACTCCCCCTTCCTTGACACCTAATGGTTCACCAATCAATACTAAGGGCACAGAAATAGTTATTTTCTCTGATCGGCGCACTCGCATTAGATCAATGTGAATCACTTCATCCGTCACAGGATGATATTGTAATTCCTTTATCATGGTAAACTGTGTATCGCCTCCCTGCTCAACCTCAAAAATATGTTGGCCAGATTGTAATGCATGATACAGTATCAGTTTATCTACCGATATGTTTACATTAGCCTCACCTGCATAGTAGAGGACGCCGGGAATAAGCCCCGACCTACGAATAGTTTTTGATCCTTTAGTCCGCGTAAGATTTCTATCTTTAATTTCTAATTTGTAATACGATGATGCCATCGTTTTTTCTCCTAATTAAAATTCAAACAAAGCACTGACTGATTCACCATTATGAATTCGGTTAACTGCTTCGCCAAAAACATTCCCTACAGTTACAATTTCCATATTATCCATGCATTTTTCCATGGGAATATCGATCGTATCTGTCACAATAATTTTTCTAATTTTTGATTTATTCAATCTTTCTATGGCTGGACCGGATAACACGCCATGTGTTGCCACAGCCGTCACTGATTTTGCCCCTTGTTCTAAAACGGCTTGCGCTGCGTTAACTGTAGTACCCGCTGTATCAATCATATCATCAATAATAAGCACATGCATATCTTTGATGTCACCAATAAGATGACTCACTTTTGCTTGATTGGGTGCATACCGACGCTTATCAATTAATGCAAAATGCATTCCCAATCGTTTTGCATAGGCTTGACTCATTTTTGCTGATCCAATATCTGGTGCCAGCACAACGGTATGGTCCGGATCCAACCCTTCATTCTTAATTGCATCCAATAACACCATTCTGCTATATAAATGATCAAACGGAATTTTAGCAAATCCCTGGATCTGTGTAGAATGAAGATCCATTGTAATAATTCTATCTGCACCCATTGCTGTAAAAATATCGATCATAACTCGAGATGAAATAGGTACACGAGGTTGATCTTTTCTATCTTGACGTCCATAACCAAAATAAGGGATAACTACTGTTACACGATCCGCAGAAGCACGAACTGCTGCATCCACCATCAATGCCAATTCCAAAATATTCTCAGATGGTCCATTAGTGGATTGAATCAAAAACACATCGGTCCCACGAATATTTTCTTCAAACTTGATCCATAATTCACCATCGGAAAAGGTGCTAATAGATATTTCACCCAATTCACTCCCAAGTGATTTTGCAATCTTTTTAGCCAAAGCAGGGTTACTGCGACCACTAAATATTTTTAGTTTGTTATTCATAATATTTTTTCTGAATTAATATGAGCTGGGGCGCAGGGATTCGAACCCCAACTGCCTGGACCAAAACCAGGTGTACTGCCATTATACTACGCCCCAAATAAATTGGGTGTTGTTACAAATTACAGAGTTGGATTAGTGATAAATGTATTGTATCGGGATGAAAAATGTGACTCGGCTGATTTGGCATCTGCATCTTCGTCAAAAACCCCAAACACAGTCGAGCCTGAGCCCGACAAACTGGCGAAACGAGCCCCATGGGCTCGAAGCGAATTTTTTATTTGTCCAATCTCTGGATATGCTGGAACAACGATTGCTTCAAAATCATTCTCAAAAAGCTCAAAAGGAATAATCTCCTTTCGAATAAAGCCCGGAAAATTAACTATCTCGTTTGGCCTGTCCAAAATATTTTTAAACTCACCATACGCCCATTTTGTATCAATATGGAAATCCGGGGCTACCAATAAATAACTCCCATTAATTATTGGTTCAATTGGTTTTAAGATTTCTCCAACTCCATCTCCTATCTGTGTTTTTCCCTTAATAAAAAAAGGAACATCTGCACCCAAATTTATACCTATAGTTTCTAACTCATCATCACTCACATCCAATTCATAAAGCTTGCGGAGTCCTTTTAAGATGGTCGCTGCATTGGATGAACCTCCACCCAAACCACCACCAGCAGGAATTCTTTTATCCAGTTCGATTGAAACACCCCCAAGCCCAAATGTATCCACCATTTTTTGCCATGCCTTTACACATAAATTGGAATCATCTTTCGGCAGCCAGTCCACATTGGAAGAAAATTGGCAACTGGAATCTCTTTTTTCTAATTTTATGGTATCATGAAAATTCAGTTCCTGGAAAATAGTGTGAATATTATGATAGCCATCTGTACGCTGGTTACGTATTTGGAGACCAATATTAACTTTCGCGTGGGACTTAAGTACAAGATGGCTCATTTTGAATACAAAGTGTTGCAATGGCCTGTACCGCCCAACCAGAACTATCTCCCACAAAGCCAAGATGGTCTGCGGTTGTGGCTTTTATGGAAACTTTGGTTTCTTTAATTTGCATGGAATAAGCTAAGTTATATTTCATTTGGGGAATATATTCTTCCAGTTTTGGTTTTTGGAGAATAATGGTTGCGTCTATATTATTGATCTCAAATCCAGCGTCCCGAATTCGTTTAACTGCATCGGCTAAAAAGTAGGTACTGGGAGTGCCTTTCCAAGTATCATCATTGCTGGGGAAAAATTGACCAATATCACCCAATGCGGATGCACCAAGAAGTGCATCCACCACCGCATGAATCAAAGCATCGCCATCAGAATGTCCCACTGAACCAAAAGATGATGGTATTTCCACACCACCTATAGTGAGTAATTCTCCTTGCGCCAGCTGGTGAACATCATATCCTATGCCTGCTCTGATCATAAAACTGTTCCCTGAGCCTGTTGAACGGCAACTATTTCAGCTCGCAGCCAATCATCTTTTGTGGTTATCTTAAAATTATTTGAGTCTCCCTCTACCAGTTTAATGGAGAATCCCATTGCTTCCATTAATACGGACTCATCGGTTCCGGTTAAGTTTTCTTTTTCAGCATGATACAATGCCTGAAGTAATTTATTTTTATTAAAACATTGAGGAGTTTGCGCCAGCCATATTTTTTCACGATCAAGCGTTTCTTTTATCAATCCATTTTCAGAAAATTTTACTGTATCCTTACTGGGGATTCCTACAACGGCACCATCTGCAAATTCACAAGCAGAAATGGATCGCTTAATAATGTCTTCTGTCACAAAAGGCCGGACAGCATCGTGGATGCAAACTAATGTTGAAAGGGAGTCAGATACATCTATGCCATTTTTCACAGAATCCTGCCGAAGTATACCCCCAGCCACCACTTTCACCGGTTTTCCGGCTGACATGGACAGCACATCTCGATGAGTGGAGTCTACATTAGCACTGGGCACAGCCACAATAATTTCGTCAATATAGTCCGATTGCAAAAATAGTCTCAAGGTATGAAAGATAAGCGGACGGCCAGAAAACAATTTAAATTGTTTTTCTTCACCAAACCGTTTGCCAGAACCAGCGGCAGGAATGATTGCGGATACTTTCATATTACGAAAGTTTTTAGATCAAAGGATAATCATGGCATCACCATAGCTCAAAAAACGATAATTCTGTTTTTTAGCTTCTAGGTATGCTTTTTTGATCAATTTGCGACCAGCAAATGCACTGACCATCATAAACAAGGTCGATTTAGGCGCATGAAAATTGGTTATCATTTTATCCACCATTTTATATTCGTAGGGTGGGTAAATAAATTTATCCGTCCAACCCCTTTTTGGGGTTACCTGGAATCCGGATATGGCAATTGTTTCTAATGCGCGCACGGTGGATGTCCCGACAGCAATGATCTTCCGATGCCGCTTTTTAGCCTGGTTGATTGCCATGGCCGTTTTAGGGGACACTTCAAAATATTCAGAATCCATCTGGTGTCGATTCAGATCTTCTACTTGAACAGGACGAAAAGTTCCAAGTCCAATATGAAGTGTAACATTTTCAATCTTGGTGCCTTTGTCTTTTACTTTTTTGATGAGCCCTTCAGTAAAATGGAGTCCAGCAGTCGGGGCAGCCACAGCACCACGTTCCTTCGCATATATGGTTTGATACCTCTTTTTATCCACGGAATCAGCATCACGGTCAATGTAGGGAGGAAGAGGAGATGTACCGATTCTATCGATGACACTATGGAAATTAGCACCATCATATTCGAAACGAACCACACGACCGCCTGAAACCGTATTATCTATCACATCGCACATAAGTTTTGGTGTGAATACCAATTTATTCCCGATGCGGACTTTCCGGGCAGGTTTTACCATGACTTCCCAAAGATCATGTGCTAATTCACGGAGTAAAAAAACTTCCACTTTAGCGGCGGTCCGGTCTTTCGTTGCAAAAAGCCTTGCAGGAAATACCTTTGTATTGTTAACCACCATAAGATCATTTTTCCGCATATAATCTGTGATATTCAGGAATTTTCTATGCTCAATTTTCCCTGTATCACGGTTCACTACCATTAATCGTGAGAAATCCCGTCTGGACTCCGGATACTGGGCAATTAATTGTTTTGGTAGGCGATAATTAAAATCACCAAGTTTATACTTTTTCTTTTTATCGATCATTCAAATAACCTCGTTTGGTCTGTTGTTAATTCTTTTCCAAGTAAATTGTATGCTGCTTTCTGGGCAATTCGCCCCCGTGGTGTACGATGCAAAAATCCTTCCTTGATTAAAAAAGGCTCATATACATCTTCTATGGTGATGGGATCTTCTCCTATGGCAACTGCCAGCGATTTTACACCTACGGGGCCACCATTAAATTTATCTATAATGACTTCCAGAATCTTCCGATCCATGTCATCCAGTCCAATATCATCTATGCCTAATTTTTCCAAGGATGCCTTGGCCACATCAATATTGATCTTGCCGGAAGCTTTGACTTGTGCAAAATCTCGAGATCGTCTCAATATACGATTGGCGATCCGTGGAGTTCCACGGGCGCGTCTGGCTAGTTCCATAGCGCCTTCATCATCAATATCTACTTCCAATATTTCAGCGGACCTATTAATTATGTGGAAAAGATCTTCTGCTTCATAATAATCCACACGAAGTACCACACCAAAACGATCTCGCAAAGGTGAAGTGAGATTCCCCAATCGTGTGGTAGCACCAATGAGGGTAAATGGTTCAATCGTCAGTTGTACACTACGGGCACTGGGGCCCTTATCAATCATAATATCGATGGAAAAATCTTCCATGGCAGAATAGAGATATTCTTCCACTACTGCATTAAGACGATGAATCTCATCGATGAAAAATACATCACGGTGACCTAAATTAGTGATCATTCCTGCCAAGTCGCCCGCTCGTTCCACTACTGGTCCGGATGCTTGTTTTATGTTGGATTTTAGTTCCTTGGAAACAATATTGGCGAGAGTAGTTTTTCCCAATCCCGGTGGACCAAATAGAAGAACATGATCCAAAGCATCTCCACGAGAGTTAGATGCTTCAATGTAAAGTTTCAAATTATCCACCAATTCTTTCTGACCAATAAATTCATCAAATTGAGAGGGGCGAAGAGATTTTTCAACAACACTATCATCATCGAACGGTGTTGGGTCTGTAATATGTATCTCTGTCATTAAGTAAAATGGATGTAAATCAGTTTAAAACTGACTCTAAAGATACAATCTCAAATTGCTATCGTAAAGACAGAGAGGGAGAAAAATTTGACTACTATAGTGCGAACCCTGGATCCGTAGCTACTGGTATACTTACTTTGGCGTAGATTTATCATAATATTAATACATTGATCAATAAGATCTTTTACGATCCCCCAATGTTTAAAAAATTACTTTAATTCAGCAGGAGATCTCATGCCGCGATTTCATTTTTCATTAAAATTTGTTTTAAAAATGAACCAGTATAAGATGTTTTCACAGATGCAATTTCTTCCGGCGTGCCGGTTGCCAAGACAGTCCCGCCATCGTTACCACCTTCTGGCCCCAAATCGATGATCCAATCCGCAGTCTTGATCACATCCAAATTATGTTCAATGACCAAAACTGTATTTCCACGTTCTACCAAACGCTGGAGCACATGCAAGAGCATCCTGATATCCTCGAAATGCAGGCCTGTGGTAGGTTCGTCCAAAATGTAAAGTGTTTTTGCGGCAGATACTTTGGAGAGTTCCGTGGCCAGTTTCACTCGCTGCGCTTCTCCACCGGAAAGTGTTGTAGCTTGCTGCCCCAAATGGATATAGCCTAGTCCCACATCATTTAATGTATGGAGTTTTTTATGGATAGATGGAATATTTTTAAAAAACTCCAACGCTTCAGATACTGGCATACCCAATACTTCAGCAATGGATTTCCCTCTGTATTTCACTTCCAATGTTTCTCGATTATATCGTTTTCCTACACAAACTTCACAGGTAACATACACATCCGGGAGAAAATTCATTTCAATTTTAATAATCCCATCACCTTCACAGGATTCACAGCGACCACCTTTTACATTAAATGAAAAACGACCAGGTTTATAACCTCGAATTTTAGATTCTGGTAATTTGGCAAACATATCGCGAATAAATGTGAAAACACCAGTATAAGTTGCAGGATTGGATCTCGGCGTCCGGCCTATGGGTTTTTGGTCAATATCCACCACCTTATCAAGAAACTTAGCTCCTATGATGGACTCAAAGTCCAATGGATAAGCGCGCGCCTTATTCAATTCTTTTGATAAAACAGGAAAGAGAGTCTCATTCACCAACGAACTTTTGCCACTTCCGGATACACCCGTTACAGCAATAAATCGTCCCAATGGAAAATCCACATCAATAGATTTTAAATTATTTCCTGTAGCGCCTTTGATTGACAATTGATTTGAAGTTCCATTTCGGCGGACCTTTGGAATACGAATTTCTTTTTTACCGGAAAGATATTTACCCGTAAGTGATTTATTGGATTTTAATAACTGATTTGGGGTTCCTGCAAAAGTGATTTCTCCACCATGTTTCCCTGCGCCTGGTCCTAAATCGATGACATAATCCGCCGCTTCTATCGTTTCTTTGTCGTGCTCAACAACCAGAATGGAATTCCCAATATCCCGAAGTGATTTTAAGGTATTCAGCAACCGATTATTGTCACGTGGGTGGAGTCCGATGGATGGTTCGTCCAAAATATATAGGACGCCCATTAATTGGGAGCCAATCTGTGTGGCAAGTCGAATTCGTTGGGATTCTCCTCCTGATAAAGTGGTTGCCGAGCGATCTAAGGTGAGATAACTCAATCCTACATTGACCAAAAAACTCAATCGCTGACAAATCTCTTTCAGGATCTGATCAGCGATAGCATGTTCCATTTTTGTGAGAGTTACGTTTTGAAAAAAGAGATTTAAATCTCGGATTGACATGGAAGATACATGACCAATATTTTTCTCATTAATCATAACTCCAAGTGTTTCCTTCCGGAGCCTAGCGCCTTTACAATTTGAACAGGGACGCATACTCATAAATTGTTCGATCCATTCA
>Ga0208407_1000591_pt1 | contig 17073 bp, 13 predicted proteins | sample ETNtaG_9_FD_185775 | JGI IMG/M metagenome (GOLD analysis project Ga0208407, IMG submission 185775) | Marine microbial and viral communities from oxygen minimum zone, Eastern Pacific Ocean - ETNP201406SV69 (SPAdes) (version 2) | ecosystem: Environmental > Aquatic > Marine > Oceanic ...
TCAGTTCTATTCTCCAAAATCATTGTAGAAACAATCTGAAGTTCATACATATCGAGATACCACAATGAAAGGAAAAAACAAGTCAACATCGCATATAATGACCACTTCACTCCAGTTTCTGATACTTGGAGTCCCTCTTTCTTACGCGCAACAGATTCCCAATGAATGAGAGGGTGGCCAAACAATGCTCCTAGTGCAGTGGAAACGAAGAAGAAATATCCTAATTGAATATGAAGGGAACGATCAAAGTGCCTTGAAAACATCAAATCTGCGGAAATTGAAAATGCTAAAGTGAATGTCAAAATCAACCAAATAATGAGGACTAGTCTCTTCCCTGGTGTCGCAATGATTGGATTTTTCCACCAACGATGAAAACCTAAGATGCCGGTAATCATTGCTAGAAATGCAACGGTGTTGAACCCTATCCAAATGATGTATTTCATGGGTGAATAAGCAACCAAGATACTCATTGTAGTGTACTGATTATGGAAATTTTCACTCCAATTACATGGGCAAATAACACCCTGGTATACATCATTGGAAAATGGTGCCATTGAAACCGAAATCAGAATTGTTCCTATCCCAATCATCATCCCTAACCGAGGAACGAGAAGAATTTTTTTTGTGGAAATTCGATATTTTTCCAATCGACTACCAATGGGGGCAGTCATTACATATCCTACTCCTAATGCAATCAAACTCGCTGCAATCAAAATTGACCATCTAATCATCTCTTGTTCCGGTGTTGCATCGCCTGCTGGAGGAAGAACGGCACCACCTAACATACTACCCACTTGATTCCATCACGAATAAGTCTGTGACCTTGTTTATTCTAGCAAACATAAGAAATTGAGTTTTTCTCAACTTTCCACAGTTTGATTGCAACTGGGATACATGTCATGCATTGGTGGCAAGAATAAATCATCACAAGTTCGATCAACTGTAGAAATACCAAGAATACTGTCACTATCCAATGAAATTGTAACTGCTTGAGTAGAGACCGGGCTTGGAATATAATCCTCACCAGTTTGACTAACCAAAAGTTGTATTCCATCTCCTGCTGGTACAACTACATCCATTCCAAAGAATTCCATCTTAGCAATGACTGTACTTCCGGGAGTGAGAGTTTGTCCATCCTTTCCACCCTCATGGAAACGAAGATCCATTACTGCATGACCAAGATGCATTCCATCAGATGCTTGTACCATCTCAACGAATAGGTGTCCTGATGTTGCCAATAATGAAATCTGAGCAGAAACATGGAAAGTAGGTGTTCCTACAATGCGAGTTTCATTTTCAAACATTGGGCATTCAATGGTGGTTTCACTGGTAGATGTAATGGTTGCACCACCTGAAAGTACCTCACACTGGTCCATTCCAATCAACATCCATTCAGTATCCTCTGGAGGATATGTTGATTCAACCCTCCAAGCACCCATGTTGTCCTGTATCTCTGCAATAAGACGGGGTTGTGGCCCTATTTCACGAAGATAATAATCGAACCATTCCAACAAATCATCTGCCCAATCCCATCGCAATGTGTACGGATAGGCTTCACCGCCTCGTCCACTAGATAGTGTTGAATGGCCACTCTCTCGATCTGGATAGTCATGCGCCCATTGTCCATACAATCCTTTGACATCAAATCCCGCATCAATAGACATCTGATGTGCTGGAAATGCCATATGTGGGTCTACATTCCAATCTTGCATACCATGAATAATGTAAATGGAACCATTGTACACATCCAAAGCAGAAGTAAGAAAATGGCGTTCTTCCCAATAATCAGAACCAAGCCATGCAAGATTGTCTCCAGTCATGTAAGCTGCCGGACCAGCGTAGTATCCTTCCACATACCCCTCACAAGCATTCTCAATATCGCCCCCATCACCATCAAGACCGAATGACCCGTAAACTCCGTTGTGCATGATTGCGCCTCTTGCCTCCATACTGCCATTTCGCCACATCAAGTCATGAACCCCGATTAAGCCAGACATGGGAACAATGGTAGCAAGATATTCTGAACCTGATGCTGCTGCATTCCAAGGCGTACTTCCATCGTATGATTTACCAATTGCTCCAACTTTACCATTAGACCATGGTTGACTACCTAGCCAGTCAACTGCAGCCTTGATTCCTGCTTGTTCATCATGTCCCATGAGGTCCATACAATGGTTTGATTCGCCTGTGCCAAAGACCGATACCTGCGCAACACCAAAGCCATGTGGAACGAAGTTTTCAATCAAAAAACGTCCAAGCCGATCTGCGGGAGTCAATGCATCTACATCTCCATCATTGTAATATGGACCAATTTCTGCGATGACCGGAACTTGACAATCTTCAGAAATATCTGATGAACTCCAATCACATCCTTCGATAACTGGCAACCAAAGACCAAGATGGACTTCTGCACCACCAGTCACGCCAGCGCCACCATCAGATGCACTAATTTCTGAGACCGGAACGAAAATTGAACGGACTTCATCAATTGAAAAGGTGCCGTTTACTGAAACTCTAGAAAATACATCTGTGTTTTCATAGAACATGCCTGATCTATCTTCGACTCCTGGGAGCCAATGATTTGGTTCGTCAACTTCATTCTCTTGTTCAGAACCAAAGCAACCAGAAAGAGATCCTAGGAGGAAAATCAACCCCAAGAGGATTGCCCGCAGTCCCTGTTGCATGAACTTGGGTTGATGTCATCCGTTTCAAGGGTTGCATTTCGATTCAATGCTGAATTCAATGGATTCAAGAACCACGGCATAAATCGTTTGAATGGAGATGAGTACATGAGCAATACAGAAATTTTGAGTTCATTGAATAGGGCCTTAGGATGGGAATTGCGTGCGATTGCAATGTATGCTCATTATGCAGCGTATGTTTCTGGAATTCATCGAATAAATCTCGCAACACATTTCAACAACGAAGTTACCGAATCAATCACTCATGCAGCAACTGTTAGATCTGCCATTGTGAAACTTGGTGGAGAAGCGATAACTCAACGAGACAGTACCGAAATTGTACATACATCAGACTTCAATATCATGTTGAAAGAAGCATACAAAACTGAAATGACTGCAAGCGAAACATACAGGGAAATCCTTCCATTAATAGAAGAAATAGATGACAGAGAGCTTTACGATGCATTGGAAGTAGTATATTTCGACGAATTAAGATCTGTAGAAGAATTAAGAATGATGTTGATGTGATAATTCATTTTTGATGAATATACAAACATCGGTCATCCGGAAGGAGTAAAGACACGGAGCGAGAAGGATGAACATGGGCGCATACGAGAACCTCATGGTCAAGCAGAAAGAGATTGAGACTATTGGACAAATCTCTGGACTATTAGGATGGGACCAAGAAGTGATGATGCCCCCTAAAGCCGCTCCCCTTCGTGCTGAACAACTTGCATGGTTATCTAAGACAAGACATCGATTGATGATAGAACCAAAAATTGGTGAATTATTAGCCGCTGCAGAAAATGACGATGATGGAACAGATGATGTGCGAACTGGAAATCTTCGATTAATTCGAGATGCATATGACAAAGCAACAAAGCAACCATCTGAATTCGTTGAACGAGTTGCTCGACATAAATCAAAATCGATTGTATCCTGGACGGAAGCCAGAGAAAAAAATGACTTCTCAATCTTTCGAGATGACTTAGCAACCATGATTGATTTGGCAAGAGAATTGGCTGACCTTCTTGGTTATGAAAATCTAAGATATGATGCTCTACTTGACCTATACGAATCTGGCCTCACTGTTGCTCGACTTGATCCTCTATTTGCAGGACTCAGAGATTCTACTGTTCCTCTAATTCAAGCCGTTGGAAATTGTGACGGTCCCGACATGTCTTGGGTTACATCCAACAATTGGCCGGAGGAGGCACAAGCCCAACTTTCACACGCTATTTCAACCGCAATAGGGTTTGATTTTGATGCTGGACGCCGTGACAAATCCACTCATCCTTTCTGTGGAGGGGCAAACCCTGATGATGTTCGATGGACAACTCGATACGACGTTACAGAACCGTTCGGTTCCCTCTATGGTTCACTACATGAAACCGGTCATGGATTGTATGAACAGGGCCGTCCTAGGCATCTAGATTTCCAACCTGCCGGCCATGCTAATGGATTGGGAGTACATGAATCTCAAAGTCGCCTATGGGAAAATCAAGTTGGTCGAAGTCTAGCATTCTGCGAATGGTCACTACCAATGTGGAAAGAACACTTCCCAATGAACATGGAAGGAGTAACAGCAGAAATGTTGTGGAGAGCGATTAATCTGGTTGAGCCAAGTCTAATTCGAGTAGAATCGGATGAAGCCACATACAACCTTCACATCATGATTCGATATGAAGTAGAGAAGTTATTGATTTCAGGAGAATTAGAGATTGACGAACTCCCAGATGCATGGGATGACATGTACGAACGATATCTTGGAATTCGTTCACCTGATAGAAAACAAGGTGTCCTGCAGGATATACATTGGTCAATGGGGGCATTCGGTTACTTCCCCACCTATACTCTCGGGAATCTGTATTCTGCCCAATTACTCCAGGCTGCACGAGATGATTTAGAATCGGATGGACATAATCTAGAAGACGATTGGCGCAAAGGTAGATTCTCTCCATTACTTGAATGGATGAGAATCAATGTACATAGTCAGGGATCGATACTTACTCCAGCTAGTTTGGTTGAAGATGCAACCGGAGTTGCCCCCATTCCAGAACCCTTTGTTGAATATCTTCAAAGCAAGATTGGGACAATCTATGGATTGACTTGAATTCACAATTGAAGCACGCAAGGATAGCACGACCTTATTCGGTGCCCCCCTGAAGACTTCCCATGGGGGACACTCCAACACGCCCAATTGAAGCCGTGGCATGGATGGAAAGAAATCTCAATTCAAGTGTCTCAGCAGTATACATCGATGATGAGAAAATCATCGGGGGAGATTGGAATGGAATGATGATTTGTTGGTCTCGTGAAGGAGATAAATTGTGGACATCTGATTTGAGTGACCGGATTGTTGGAATTCGATTGTCGCAAAAGAAAGGTATGCTATGGTGTATTGCTGGAAGAGAAGTCTTTGGAATTGATTATGGTAATGGTGCTATCAAATGGCGAATAGAATGTGATGGTTCTACAGATTTAATCGAACTTGACGGAGATGAACGAGCATGGCTAGTTTCCTCAGTTTACGATATTGAACTCAACGATTTCATCGAATCTACAATTAGTCTAATCGATTCAACAGGAGAAGTTGTTCATCGTCATATTCTAGATGAGAGACCATGGACAATACAACCCATTTCAGTCGGTAGATCTGTATTTGGTTTAGGGCGACCGAGGGGAGGATTTCTAGAATTAATGGAAGAGAAAGGAGAGCTAAAAGAGAATCATGATTCAAATCTTGATTCTCCAGTTTTATGTGGTTCAAATTCGAAACCTTTCTTCTTGGGTCAAACAAATGGAATGGTCCTCAAAATCAACGATGAGGATAGTATCAGCACATCTCCATTCCATGAATTTGAAACTGCAATTGTAAATCTTGAAAATAATGGAAAGGGAGTAATTGTATGCTTAGAAGATCAAAGAATAGTTGTAATTAACGAAGCAGGGTCTTCTTTTTCTGAAACAAAAGTACGAGGTAATCCAGAAATTGTAAAACTCATTTCAGGCGATGGTCATTTCTGGGCATCTACATCAACAGACTCTGGTTCAATTCTGAATCTCATCAACGAAGAGAATGGGATTGTTGTAGAAATAATTGCAGAATCCAGAATTCGTGATCTCTCTAATACAAAGGGGATAACAGTTGTTGGTTTGGATGACGGACGTGTGATTGCGATCGAACAAGAGATGCTTAGACGAAGAATCGAAGATCATCAAAATCAGGCGAATGATGGAGACGGGCATCGTTCAGTGATGAGAGAAAGATTGCGATCGCTGCGTAAATAGAAAATAACATTTCTGCAGTGGAAATAGGGGTCTATTGGGGTTATTTTCCTTAGGAAACGGGGTTTTTTGGGCAAATGTTTTTAGACTACCGTGGTTTATCGTAACTTACCGCTCCGGGGGAGTGGCGTGATGGGGCAACTCATTGCGGGGACTCCGGTCCGGAACTACAAACCTGAGTGGTTCCGACACTTGGCAACAAGTGGAGGAAGGTCGATCATCCGATGAGAGACCTGGATACGACAGCAAAGAGCAATCGATGCTGGAACAAATCGGGAAGCTACGGCAGAACGAGGAGAACGCAAAAAAACGCAGCAATGCGAAAACGGCTCGATCCAAATCCGGTATGCAGGAGTGAACAGAGAGGAAACTCGAAGGGAACGAATGTGAGAGACAATAAAAAAGCGCTTGCGTGGATTTAGAAATCGACTGGAAAGACGAAAAGGAATCAAAGGGAAACCTGAGAGGAAAATTCGTCAACCGCGGAGTTGAGCAGAGGGGGCGAAGATCTCAATCAGAACCCCCTCTGCTCGCTCCCACCTGTCCTCTCTTGGACAAATGGAATTCCATATCTTCTGCTAATCAATCATTGCGGTCACGTTGACCTCAATAATGCGATTTTCAAACTTATAAAAATAACACGAGAACTCTTTCTGTTTCCATCGGTAGCGCTATCTCTAGTATACGAATAGAATACGCATGGATGGATTGGATGCTCTCTTAATCGAGCCAACCATTTGGAACTTGGTAAGTGCCTCATTTATTTTTGGACTCGTGGGTGGTATCAAACCTGGACCACTGATCACGCTCGTCATAACCGAAACATTGCAGCATGATTGGAAGGCTGGCACTAAAGTTGCTCTTTCCCCGCTGATTACTGATGCCCCAATCATCACAATTTCAGCTTGGATGTGGTCTCAAGCTACGTCCATGGCAGGTGTTGAATCTATCCTCTATCTGGCTGGAGCTACTTTCCTCACTTGGTTGAGCATCGATGGATTGCGTGGTTCATCAATCAATATTGATGACATAGAATCTCCTAGAGAGGAAAAATCATTGAGAAGAGGTGTGATTACAAATCTACTCAACCCAAATCCGTGGATGTTCTGGACACTTGCTGGAGCCCCCTTTATGGTTGCAGCATGGAACCAGTCTCCTTGGATGCCGCTAGCATTTGTCATCCCCTTTTTCACCATGCTTATAGGCACAAAAATCCTGATTGCAATCACCTTTCATCGATCTAAGGAATGGATGAGTGATGGAGGATTGCTTTGGGCAATTCGAATCAGTAGCATTGCTTTGCTTGCCATGGCTGTATTATTTGGCCTTAGAGGGGTTTCTACACTCTAATGAAAACTGTTCACTTTGGACCAGTCATATCTTCAGGTCGGACCCATTCATCAAATTGAGTGGCTGTTAGAAGGCCCAATTCTAGAGCACTCTCTTTCAATGTAAGTCCTTTTTCATGAGCATTCTTTGCAATTTTTGCTGCAGCATCGTAACCAATGTGATTGTTGAGAGCTGTTACAAGCATCAATGAATTATCGAGATGTTCTCGGATATTCTCACGATTTGGTTGGAGTCCGTCTATGCATCGCTCCCTAAAGGAACGGCAGGAGTCAGTAAGCAATGATGCAGAATGAAGGAGATTGAAAATCATCATTGGCTTGAACACATTGAGTTCAAAATTTCCCTGTGAACCACCAACAGTCACCGCTGTGTGATTTCCCATTACTTGGGCGCATACCATGGTCAAAGCTTCACATTGTGTCGGGTTAACTTTTCCAGGCATTATCGAAGAACCAGGCTCATTGGCAGGTAATTCCAATTCACCTAATCCACTACGTGGCCCAGAACCAAGCCATCTTACATCATTTGCAATCTTCATCAAGGAAACGGCAAGCACACTAAGTGCACCACTCATTGCTACGATTGAATCATGTGCAGCAAGTTGTGCAAATTTGTTGTCTGCTGAGCAAAACGGAAGGCCGGTTTGGGTGGCGATTGATGCTGCTACACGATCTGCAAATTCAGGATGTGTGTTGAGTCCTGTTCCAACTGCTGTACCTCCTAGTGCAATTTCATACAGTTCATTCAGAGATACTTCGATACGTGCTATTGATGCATCCAATTGAGCAACCCATCCACTTACTTCCTGGCCCAAGGTAAGGGGGACGGCATCCATCAAATGAGTTCGTCCAATTTTCACAATGTCATTCCATTCTTCTGCTTTGCTTGCAAATGCATCCCGCAATGCACGAACTGATGGGAGAATTTCATGATGCACCGCTTCAGCTGCTGAAATATGCATGGCTGTTGGAAACGTATCATTGCTTGATTGAGCCTTGTTAACGTGATCATTCGGGTGAATAGGATCCTTGCTACCAAGTACGCCTCCAGCAATTTCAATTGCACGATTTGCAATTACCTCATTGGCATTCATGTTAGATTGAGTTCCAGAACCTGTTTGCCAAACACTGAGTGGAAAATGATCATCCAAAGCTCCAGAGAGTACTTCTGATGCTGCTTCAATAATCAAATCTGCAAGTTTAGAATCAAGAGTTCCCAAATCCTTGTTAGTTTCTGCGGCTGCCTTCTTCAAGATTCCAAATGCGCGAATGACTCCCCGTGGCATTAAATCGTCACCGATATCGAAATTCAACAATGAACGAGCGGTTTGTGCCCCCCAATACCGATCATCAGGAACCGTCAATTCTCCCATCGTGTCACGTTCAACGCGCTCTCCCATGGTATATTCTTGCCCTCCGAGGATTATACCCCTTTGCATTCATCGGCGAAGAACATGAAGAGTTGTTGATTCGTCCTTTTCCATTCCCTTGATTTTGGGCTGTTTACTAGCATCTTCCCAAAGAGAAGTGATTGAACCATCAAGAAACGATTCCATGAATAATGGATGGATGTATGAAGAACGGCATACTGTTCGAGTGTTTCCGAGATCTGCGGCTACTGTATCAATCACTGATAACATCGCTTTGTTTCGTTCCTTTGTGGTCTGAATTGGGATGATTTGTTCGTTCGATACCAATTTTTCAAGACCTTCTGATTTAGGTAAATCAGTCAACCAAGATTCCAATTCCTTTCCTGAAATCCCCGCATCTACCTTCGCCAATCTGGAACCACATTTCCACGTAGCCGCCCATGTACGGAAATCCTTAGCAGTATAGGATTCTCCTGTTGCTTCTTGAATGTACGAATTGATGTGGTCGGCCTTCAAATCATTCTCGTTACCTGTTTCTAAATTGTGGTAATAGAATAAATCCTGCTCATCATTTTCTTCGCCGAGTTTCTTTGTTTCAAGAATCATCTCAACCAATGTATCATCCTCAATTTTGATGTTCCAATCCTTTCCTGATTTACCTGTAAAGGCAAAGATTGCATCATGCTTTCCTTCTGCTTTCTTTCCTTTGATATATTCGAAATGACCCTCTTTCAGTGTAGTTAGTCCGTAAGATTCGTTTGATTTTGCATACTCATCACTACCAACTCGGATGTTATAGAGATCCATTAAACGAACAACTAGTGCACTTACCTTTGCCAATGTCATATCCTTCCCCTTGAGATCCTTCGTGATGCTAGCACGTAACGAAGGTAACACCTCAGCAAATCCTGCAATTCCATCGAATTTCATCACTGCCTTAATCGCAATCCAATCTGGGTGATATCGATACTGTAGTCTACCCTTTCCATCTACACCTGTAGCTTGAATATGGCCTCGATCATCTGAACAAATCCAAACATCTGACCAAGCTGGAGGAATTGCAAGAGCGTTACAAGATTCTATTCTTACCTCATCCTTCAATTGCTTACCATTGGGAAGAAAATACTCCCAAACCAATGGACTGTCACTTGAATTAGATTTTTTTTCTTTCCTAGAAATTCCAACTTCTTTTCTATCTGCTTGATTGAGTTTTGCACGCTTCAATGCCTCTTCCGCACTGAGGTCCATGAAACAATTCTCTACATCGAACGACCTTGACTGTTGCGCTAAGGCCAAACTAGGATAATCTGCCATTAGGAGGTGATTCTATTGGACTATATTCGATCAGAATAGATTGATTCACATTAATGAAATCTTGACCATCATCATAACTTATCCTTAACTCATGTACTTCGAATGTATTGAAGTGGATAGTTTTCCAAGTAACTTGTTCTCCTTCATACACAATCGCTTGGCGCCCTTGGCAAGCATCTTCTTGTTCATCCAATAGACTCCATGTTATCTCGACCTCACGACCGCCGCCCACATTTTCAACTAATACTGGATTCTCTATTGTCGAATTAATGATTATTGATGAGGGAGATATTCCTGCATTATTAGGGAACGGATTTATAGTCATAGATTGGGGATTGTAGGTGTTAGATTCCAACCATTCTATTTTCTGTTCTATACGAATAATGATTGAGAGATTTTTTCGGTCATTTTGTTCATCTATGGCATATGCAATAATCTCATGAATTCCATGATGAAGAAATTCAATTGTGATAATTGAATCAATGTTTGGATCTATTGAGATTGATGGCTTTTCATCAGTAAAAATAATTCCAAATTCAACCAAATCTGCATCCGATATCGTATTTGAAAAATCAAATTCAAGGAAAACATTGGTTGTTGATACATGATCACCATCGATGTATGAGTCTACAATAGTGCCATTTGTCTTTTCATAATGAACAATTAAGTCAATCCCTTTTTCATGTTGTGAATCAGATAAACATCCTACCATACTTGAAGTTAAGAAAATAAACACTATACTAATTGATACACTTCTCAAAGAACTCTGGCGTTCACTCATCGAGCATCCCTTCTGTAATTTCCCACAAACGTGTTGCATTGTCATCATTACGGGCGTGACGGTTGCCACGATTGCGCTTAGAGCGGGCCCAATACTCACCGGTGGTTGTGGCCGCATCATCGCTTAGAGCAAGGTGTAACCCGGTGTTAGCACCTTTCTTTGAATTAATCATGAATGGACGAAAGAGTGGCCAAAAGAGGCGCATAGGGCCGCTTGAACCTGAACCAAACCTAGTCTTCACCACACCGGGATGGAAACAATGGGTAATTATGCCTGTGCCGTCCAATTTACGCGCCAGTTCACGCGTAAACAAAATATTGCAGAGTTTTGAATTTCCATAGGTGCCCCATTGGCTGTATCGACTCTTCTCATGATTGAGGTCATCCAACTTGAGATTGGCCATCTTGTGTGCCTCTGAGGCAGTGTTGATGATTCGGCTACCTTCGGTGGCTTTGAGCAACGGTAGGAAGGTCTGTGCCATCACAAAGTAGCCAACGTGGTTGACACCGAAGGTCATCTCGTGTCCTTGAGTGGTATTCTCACGCTTGCCCCACATCGCACCGGCATTGTTGAGCAGAATATCTAGGCGGTCGAATTTGGTCGTGAATTCTGCATGGAGTTTAGCGATGTTTGACAAATCGCTCATATCGCACAACATCATTTCGACGGAGTCGCCAAATTCAGCCTGTAACTTGTCCAGAGCGGGTTTTCCACGCTCCACACCGCGACTGACCATGACCACATGGAAACCTGCGGCAGCCATACCACGGCACAACTCGAAACCGATGCCCGAATTGCCTCCGCTGACGATGCAAACTCGTTCTGCCATGACCCTCCGTGGGGCACTTTGGTCTTCAAGGCACGTTCATTGATTCTCACTTATTGAGAAGTACTAAGAATGCATTTGCTGCCTTCTCACATGCATTAGCTACATCGTCCAAACGCTGCAGTACTCGATACATATGCATGGCAGCCAATGCATCATCGTCTCCTTGACTGAATACAATTGAAGCCGCATTCATCTCCACAAGATCTGCCTCATGTTCGAGCAAATTTACATCCTTAATAAGTTCGAAAAGAACTGCTTTCTCCTTGCGAGCAAATCCGGAATGGCTCAAGTTCTTTAGTTGCTCAACCGTATCTTCGTATTTTGCTACAGTAGTGGAAACAACTTCGCCCATCTGCACCAATTTCTTTCTTGCATCATCATTTTCAAAGAGAGGTCTGAAGGAGAGTTGTTCGGCAACATTTTGGGCATAGTCTGCAATTCTATCCTGGCGTGCAATCATTTGCATGAAGTTCTCATGACCTATTGTAATTCGAACTCCTATTCGGATTTCATTGATTAACTCATTCTTGATATTATCAGCTTCCAATTCCGCTTCAATTGTAGCATTGATATGTTCACTAGCATCCTCTCCTTTAGCAGCAGCAGTAACTGCCTTCAACATACAATCTACTGTTTTCTCAACCGCCTTAGCATGATTATGGAACATCTCAAACGGAGTTGGTTTGAAGCCATCTGGAGTGGTTATTTCATCCGGTGATTCGGTTACAACCATGGATAATTCTTCTACCACTTCCTCGATTTCCGTTCTCATTAGGAAATAACCAGTAGCACCAATTGCTAGCAGAGTAACTATGGCGACATTTGTAGGATTGCCACTAAACAAGATATAGAATAGAACTGCTCCACTCCCAGCAACTGGAAGGCTTGCTACCCAACTAGCTGCTATTTTACCAAAGACTCGGAAATCAACTGATGATGCACCTCCAGCTAAACCAACTCCTACAACTGCTCCGACCAATGTATGCGTGGTAGATATGGGGACAGCCAAAAAGGGCATAGAGAAAATCAGTACGGTGGTTGCTGCACCGAATTCTGCTGCAAATCCACGAGATGGGGTGATGTGTGTAATTTTCTTACCAATCGTATCCATGACCTTGTAACCCCACGTTGCAACTCCAATGGTAATTCCAGCGCCACCAAGTAATAGGAGCCCAATTGGCACATCGACTTGATCAATAGAAAGTGTGCCAGTTGCAGATGTAGCAATATCATAGATTGCTGCCATTGGGCCTATAGCGTTTGCAACGTCATTTGCACCATGTGCAAACGCTACGTAACATGCAGTAATTATTTGTAGCCAAACAAAGACCCTCTCTACACCAGCATAACCTTCCTCCTTGAACTCATATCGTCTTAACACAAACCATAGAACCGTACTAGCGATACTACCGATTGCTAATGCAACAAGTAAACTGTTCAAAGGAATCCATGCTCCTTCGATTAGTGGATTGAATGTGCTGCCGTCTTTAGGCGGCAACCAATTTGACGAATCAATGTAACCAGCATTTTCGAGATTTTTGTAAAAACCTTTGAGACCTTTGAATTGCAAGGCTAAACCAAGAACGAAGAATGTAGGAAGTGCAAGAAGGGGGGCGACACTTCTTGTCCTCTCAACTGGATTTTCATGATTGAAAATAACTCTACGTATTACAATAAATGAAAGAAATGCGAGAATCCCTCCCAACAAAGGGGAAGCAACCCAACTCAAGACAATCTCACCTACTTTACTCCAGTTGACGCTGCTAGGTTGGATCCACAACCCCATTCCAATTACGCCACCTACAATGCTGTGTGTTGTTGAAACTGGCAAACCAAATTTCGTAGCAACGGTTAACCAAATTGCTGCTGCAAGAAGAGCAGCCATGAATCCATACATCAAACTCTGACTTAATTCATATGAGAATCCACTATCTCCAAAATCAAGTACACCCTTTCGAATTGTATCTGTAACATGACTTCCAAAAAAGACTGCTCCAGCAAATTCGAAAACCGCCGCTACGATAATCGCTCTACGGAGAGTCAATGCTCCGCTACCAACACTAGTTCCCATTGCATTTGCAACATCGTTTGCTCCAATGTTCCATGCCATATAGGAACAAACAAGTAACGCGATTCCGAGGAGGAGCGTTGTAGTGGGCTCCATGTGACTTCGTCACATATTGTCCACATAATGATTGCGAATTGATAATAATTTGATATTTTCAATCTGGACCTATTCCAATTTCTATTTGATTTTCCTTCCAAACACCCCGATACATCAGTGTTGTTTGAAAATCTAGATGCACCCTTCCGTCAGCCATTACTGTGATCAAACCTCCTCGGCCACCGAAGGGGGAGACCATATCTAGGACACTAGTTGATTCTTCAGCCAGATTCGAGTTGGTTTTTCTCATCCGAATTGCCAATTCATGTGCGGCGCATGTTCGGATGTATGCTTCCCCTACCCCGGTACATGAAATTGCAATCCTCTCATCGGCCCAAGTGCCTGCTCCAATGATTGGAGTGTCTCCAATTCTCCCTAGGGGTTTTCCAGTCATTCCTCCAGTACTAGTCGCAGCAGCAAGAGACCCCGTGGTGTCCAATGCTACTGCTCCAACTGTTCCCATGCCTTGTGGTTCATCACTAAATTCAGTCTCAACTCTTCCTTCCAAATCGTGATCTAAAACTGAATCGTCTTCGTCAGTAGAGCCGACTCGAGATCTAGAATTGCGCCATTTTTCCCATTGCCCCTTTCGAAGATCGGTAATCAAAAATTCAGAATTGACTTCCTCAACTCCTTCTTGAATCCCAAAATTGTCTGCTGCTTCTCCATTCAACATAACTGGCCAACCACGTTGCAATAATGCATTTGCAACTCGAATCGGATGACGAACTCTTGAGACATTTACCGCAGACCCTGCAGATTGATCAGAACCTCTCATGATGCTAGCATCCATGGTAATGTTTCCATTTTCATCCAATACTGACCCTTTGCCAGCATTGAACAATGGTTCATCTTCCAACATCTCTACTGCAATTGTGACTGCTTCTAATGCATCCATTCCATCAGAAAGCATTTTTCCGACTGTTGAAAGCACATTCTCCATGCAAGAAATCCGGCCTGGGTCTAAAGGAGTCATTCCTTTCCACGGACCATCTCCTCCAGCTCCACCATGAATGGCCAACAAAGGACCAGTCATTTTCACCACTCACATTCGAGTAACGGAAATTATCTGCTGGGGGGTAATTGGTCTATCGCCATGACCTGTTGGAGTGGTTTCGATAGCAGTTACTACCTCAATACTGGTTCCAGTTACTTTCCCAAAAACAGGATGTGCTGATTGTCCTGGGCCAAACCAATCGAGGAAATTATTGTGTTGAGTATTGATGAAGAATTGCGAACCACCACTGTTGGGTCGACCAGTGTTCGCCATCGAAAGTGTTCCAACCTCGTTGGAGAATTGTTGAGTCAACTCATCAGGAATGTTTCCACCCCTATCACGAACAATCGCTTGACCATCTGAAGTCGTGTATGTGCCGCCGCCATCTGGGCCACCAGTCCCTGCTCTGGGTGAATTTGGATCCTTAGAATTTGGACAGCCTCCTTGCAACATAAAACCTTGAATGACCCTATGGAAATGTAGGCCGTCATAATATCCCTTTTCCGCTAAATCAAGAAAATTGCCGGCAGTTATTGGCATAGTATCCGTAAAAAGTTCAATCATTATGTCTCCAGCTGTGGTCTTCATGAGGACGTTTGTTCCTGCCATAACCTTCGCAGCGCAAGGAAGGATTTAGCCTCATGCATCAGTGATATCTGAAAGGGTGAGCAATGGGTGAAGGGGTATTCCGGCATTAGCAAAGGCGTCAGCTCCCCCTTCTTCACGATCAAGAATGGTAATACAGCCTACAATTTCACATCCAATCTCCACTAGACGATTGCATGCTTGCAAAGCAGAGCCTCCTGTAGTAGTGACATCTTCGAGAATTAGACACCTGTCGCCTGATAGAAGTGTAGAGCCTTCAATTCCGGGTGGGTTTCCTGTCTTTCTCCCTCCCCGTCCTTTGGGCTCTTTTCGAATGATGAAGCCTCGTAATTCACTTCCTATTGGTGCTTTTGCAATCGCTATCCCAGTCAATGGAACTGCTCCTAATTCTAGGCCACCAACAGCATCAATTAGACCTATTTCGTTTACCTTATCATGAATCAACACACCAAGAAGATGAGCGCATTCAGGATCGCACATTACTGGTTTCATGTCAAAGAAATGTGGTGATACTCTGCCAGATGCAAGAGTAAAGGGATCTTCAGGCTGGTACAAGTAAGCAAGAGAGCGGACTCGATCAGTAAGGGTTGCTCTAGCACTCTCAGGGCTCGTTGCCTCTGCCATGTTACATCGCTGTCTAAGGCGATGAATGAAGGTTCCCGGCCATTCATCGATTTGTTCATGAAGCGTCATTCAGGAGAAAGGTCTCCTGAGGGTTGAGAATGGGCGGTATTGGGACCTCTGCATTTGATGAAGAAAGACTCCAATCAGAGATGGAAGGATACCACAATCACCTCGATAATGAAACTGAACGTTTGTACGTTCTTGCAAACAAAGCAAGGGAGAAGGGACTTGATTTTGCAACTGAAGTAGAGATCCCTCGAGCAACAGATTTAGCAGATAGAACAGAAAAATTGCTCGAAGAATATCTAGATGGTCTCGAAATTGCAGAGAATATTCGAAAAATGTTGAAAGAAGAAGATCGTGAAACAACTGCAATCAAGATTGCATGTCAAGTTTCACGACAAATGATGGAGCGAACTGGAGATCAACAACGTTCCATTGATTCGGGTCTCAGAGTTGGTCTTGCAATTCTAACCGAAGCCATTTTGGTAGCTCCTCTTGAAGGAATTGGGCAAGTTCGATTACTGAATAATATGGATGGGACGACTTTCTTATCCATCGATTTTTGTGGGCCTATCAGAGCAGCTGGTGGGACTGCTCAAGCAATGGCAGTTCTAATTGGAGACATGATTCGTTCCGAATTGGGATTGGCTAAATATGAACCTACTTTTGCTGAAGTAGAACGAGTCAAGGAAGAATTTGGACTCTATCGTGCAGGAATGCAATACAAACCCACCCCAGAAGAAATTGATGTGATTGTGAAATCATGTCCAGTAATGATCAATGGTGAATCTACAGAAGATCAGGAATGTGCCGGTTACCGTGAAGTGAGAAACATCGATGGGGGGCGAGTAAGAGGTGGTGTCCTACTTGTGATTGGAGAAGGATTGTGCCTCAAAGCCCCAAAAATTCAGAAACATGTGGAACGCTTAGAAATTCCTGGTTGGGAATTCATCAGTGAATTCGCTAATCGGGGGAAAAAAGGACAAGGGGATGATTCTTCGAAATTCATTCCTAGAAAAATCAAAACTGATTCAAGATTTATGCAAGATATCATTGCAGGCCGACCT
>Ga0208407_1000601_pt1 | contig 16969 bp, 15 predicted proteins | sample ETNtaG_9_FD_185775 | JGI IMG/M metagenome (GOLD analysis project Ga0208407, IMG submission 185775) | Marine microbial and viral communities from oxygen minimum zone, Eastern Pacific Ocean - ETNP201406SV69 (SPAdes) (version 2) | ecosystem: Environmental > Aquatic > Marine > Oceanic ...
GTTCTTCTTCCGATTGTTGGAATCTATGTTGAACAAAGAAAAATTGGAACAATTCTAAGAGAAGCAAAAAGAAGTAAAGATGAAGCAATAATTGATTCAATGATAGGAACTGATGGGAAGCCTATCAATTCACAAATACGAATTCATATGGCCATCGAGACACTTAGTAGCAACGGTAAAGTCACAGCAATGTGTGAAAGAATTGTGCCTTTAGAAAAAGGCCATATGGGGATGGTAAATCTACTGAAGGAATTTAATTTCCTTATCGAAGTTATGCAAAAAGATCATGAAGAACTAACTCGAGTAATGCATGGAATGCCTGATAATTACAAAGATGCAAAAGCAGCCATCTTAAATCTGAAAAATCATTCCGATTCTGCACCTGAAGATTTTGAACTATCTTGACTCTGAATTAGTTTATCATAACCTTGCTTTGAGATGAAAGATTCGAGTTCAACTAATTCCGAGGGCTCTTGATCATCGCATAGTTCACTTATCGACTGGTCGATTTCTCGGCCGATTCTTTCCCATGAACCGGCAAATCTTTGGACATCAAATGCAAATTTCTCTACAGCTTCTACAGCAGACATATTTGGATGTAATACCATTGAAATAGAATCTGAAATTTTATCATTTGCTAGTCGCAGTCGAGAAATGTCTTTAGCCACATCGAGAAGTGTGTTCCTTAAATCTTCGACACTGTTGCTTCGAGAAAATTTCCTTTGCGCCTTTTCGATACTTTTTCTCATGGTAATTATTCCCGCTACCATTGCTTCTCTGGCTCTAGATGATTCAATTATAGCATTTTCTGCCTCACTGAGTCTTGTCCTTAGAGATTCCTCGAAAGAAGAGATGTTAGATTTTATATCATTTCTAACTGTTTCCTGTAATGAGTCCATCAATTGATAGGTTTCTTTGATAGAAGATTTAGCTGATTTAACACTTCGACCCATGTACTTCCCCAGTACACGCTGACAGTTATCACCCTTCAAATAATAGGCTATAATTACGAAAAAATAGTTATTTCGATTAAGACCACATACCTCGAAACTAAACGATTTCCTCTCATTCGACACCGAAGACACATATACTGGTTTGAACGCATAGAGAGATTAGGTGATATGTTGACTAGCAAGGGTGAACTATTAAGCGAACTTTATCAAGCTCGTTTTGACCGCCTAAAAGAGATAGCAACAAGTTATCAAATGCCCAAAAATGGTTCAGTTGAATCCTTGAGAGCAAAACTAATAGCTAACTTGATTTTAGACGAATGGGATTTGGGAAGAAGTGATATTAAGTCGCTAAAAAACAAAGACATTGGAGATATTCTAGGAATTTTTGGTATCAAAAAGTCGGGCTCAATACGCGAAAGACGCCAAAGGCTTTACTTACACCTACACGAAGACCCAAAGCAACTAACTCCAGAGAAACTAGACTCATTAAATAAGAATCAATTACATGAACTATGCAAAATTTTACAACTACCACTTACCGGTGATAAGCAATCGCTTTTGGTTAGAGTCGCAGGAGTATTAGCATCTCAGCAAGGCTCATGGGGCAAGGTTAAGAAAACCCTAAGACGGCCAAAGAGTACTCAAAATATTACAACAATTCCTTCGCCTAGTGAAGATACAGTTCCAGTTATTCAAGAAACTGAATCAAAAGACACCATAAAAACTTCAGTTGAAGAATTTGTTTCACAACATCCAGAAGGGTGGACTTTTGAGCAAGAGACTGAATTAAGAAATGAACTTTCTAGTGATGGATACGATACAACTCGTCCAGATGTGGCTCAATCAATCGATGAGGCTTTGAGGTCTAAACAACAAATAGAACAAGAAACTGAAAGTCCTTCAATGATACAAACACCTGTTGAAAGTCCTACCCACCAAGTCAATAGCCTAGAAGTTGAAGCAGCGCTTATAGAGATTAATTCCCGTATGGCGGAGATTGAAGCATCTGGGAGAGATTTCCTTATGGTTAGTTCTTCAAGCGATGAAGAAGATTTAGAAGCATTTATTTCTAAATTCTCAGACTATGGGTTTCAAGTTGAACAGCCTGCAATTAGAAATGTAATTCGAAATAAAATCATGGAATTGGATTTCCAAACTCAAAATGAAAAACAATTAATCAATTCAATGCCAAACTCATGGCGTGAAAGAGAAGCTATAAGAGAATTTGAAAACGCTAGAAGTTCTTTGAGAAATCAACTAACTAATACACTTGCACTACACGAAGGAGATTTAGTAAAGGCTAGAGTTGCATTTGAAGAAATAGGGAGGAGTATGAAACTAGATCTTCGAATCCCAAGTATTTCTGGAAGATTACACGCACTATTTGACTTGCATGTCGATATCAATGAGGCTGAAGCACTACAAGACCCTAATGTGGCAAGAAGAAATCGGGTTTTGAGAATATTACACCATGGATCAATTCATCTTTCAAGTGGTGAAAGAAGAACTATTGATAGACTAGAACGAAATATCAAATCATTCGAAGAAGTTGTAGAAACTATACTTGAGTCCAGTGAGGGTAAATTCAATGAGGCTCAACAAGCGCTGATAATAAAATTCCTAGATTCAAGAGGATATGAGGTTAACACAAGTGACCTTAGACCACGTATTCTTGCATGTGCTGGAATAATTGGAGCAGAGCTTGGACACTTATCACCGTCAGAAATTCCAAGAGTTGCCCCCGGAATAATGGTTTCAGAATCACAAGTTGATGCAATAGTAATTGAATTGAAATCACTTGCCCAGGCTTTCAAACCAAAAACCGAAGATTTGATTGATGTAATCGAAGATGATGAAGATGTTTCCGATGCTGCAGATAGACTCAAATCAGCTAGAGAAAAAATCAATCATATTGATGATGTACTCGCAAGATTACGTGGATAATCATCTGCTTGCATAGAAATTTTGAATAACTTGAGTAACTGTTTGGATGTCTCTAATATCGCGCCTAAGCAAATCTTCGATGATTTTCTGTCTTTGTTCAACATGTTTCTCAAAGACAGCAGGTGTTACTCCAGCAGCTTGACAAATTACTTCTCTTAGTTTGGAAGGTATTCCTGTTTCTTCGATTCTATCGTTTGCAGCATTATACTTCCAAATGATATTCAATCGAGGTTTAGTTCCTTCCATTCCTGCAACCTCTGCAACCTCAGTAATCTTTCTGACAGTACTACCTTTGACATGTAATCTAGCCTGAACAATTATCAAATCTAAACCACTTAACATAATTGGCGGTACATTCATCGGTGGGTTAATCATTCTAGTTACTGTTTCTTGAGCCGTATTAGCGTGCAGAGAACCGAATGAACCATCGTGTCCTGTGTTCATCGCGGTTAGTAAAGTAGATGCTTCAGGGCCTCTTACTTCACCAACTATTATTCTGTCAGGGCGCATACGAAGACTGGATTTCAAACAATCATTCATGTCGACTTCAGGAGTGCCATCTGGCCTCTCTCTGCGAGTTTCCATCCTTAGCCAGTGGTCGTGATATACTTGCAATTCAGCCGTATCTTCAACTGTTAACAGTCTTCTATGCCAAGGAATATACATTCCAAGACAATTTAGAGTAGTAGTCTTACCAGAACCTGTTCCTCCAGCAATGACAAAATTTGCTGGCCTACTATCAAGTCCTTCAATCCAAACCCACATCATTGCAGCAAGGCGGGCATTTACAGTCCCAAACTTTACTAGGTCAAGCATTGTAAGTGGATCTTCTCTAAATTTACGGATTGTAAGAGTAGGACCATCGGGCGTAATTGGAGGAATTGTCCCATTAACACGGGAACCATCAGGGAGCCTACCATCAAAAATTGGTACCATTCCTGGTCCATCGCCAAGTGGAACATTGGTGAAAGATGCAATGTTCTTAGCTATCTGAATTCCTGCATCATCATCAATCCAAACATTAGTCCTACACATACCATGGTCTCTATGAGCCACTTTAACACATTGTGTGCCACCATTATACATGACCTCTTCCAAATCATCATCTTCCAGTAAAACCGCAATATCTCCATAGGGGTTTGGTTCTATAGAACCATCGACATGATAAATAGGCGATGGGTGATTTGGCTCTAAATAAATTGTAACTCTACCATATTGTGCTAATACTTTTTCTGACATTTTCTAACCTCCAATCATCTTAACTGCGCCCAAATAAAGGCCCATTGAAATAGCCATCCAGAATGGTAACCACCAAAGGAAATCTTTCATTCTACCCAACATCCTGCCAGAAACCAAAGAAGCTATTGCTGAGGATGCAGCGAAAAATAGCGCAAATGTTTGATTAAAATTACCAATCTGGTAACCCTTATTTGCTGGTGCAAATAAACCGACAATAAATGCAATTAGTACAGGAAGTCCAATACAAACGAATAAAATAATCAGTATGCCTCTACCTTGAAGTTCACTTTCTCTCTTATTCATTAAATCATTTAATCTTTCATAATCCATAGATAAGTCAGAAAGAATTCCTTGTAGGGGGGCATCTTGCTCTATTGCTGTTTCTATTAGAACTGTAACCCTTTGAACCTGAGATGAGCGCGTCTTTGATGCGAATGCTGAAAGCGCTGCGTCAAAGGATGATGAGTGGCTTGATTCTAGAGTTTCAGTCAAAAGTTTTCCAAGAACACCCGGAGTATTCTTTCCTTGTTCCAACATTGCTTCTTGAATACCTCTACCTGCTCCAACAGCATCAGATAATGACTCTAGTAAACCTGGCAATTGATTCTCGATACTTCTACGACGATTTCTCTCAATAATCGGCGGTATGCCGCCTGCAGAAAAAGCAACCCCTAAAACGATTAAAATCAGTAATAACATCTGATCGTTGAATGCTTCAAGGAAATCAAATATCATAATATCACTACAACCCCGGGTCTTTAGTGTGAGCTTTTAAGCCAATCAAAATCATTCCAACAAGTGTTAGAATAAGACCTACATTAACTACAGAGTTAATAGTAGATGTTGGAGGTAATTTCATGAATGCTCCTAAATCACCACTCATCAGTTGAGGTATAAGTCCAACAATCGCCAAGATAATTGGACCAATCATTCCAATTGATAATAATGTTTCAGGGACTCCACTAAGGTCTTCAATGTACTTCTTTACATCTTCATTTCGTTCTTCTTCCATTCTTTTACCTTGTTTTCTTATTGTTTCAACTAAGTCTGTATTTTGAGTTAAATTGGTATACATTGTGTTTAACAGTCTTCTATAACCTTCTGATTCGGATTTATTCATCAAACCCTTGATTTCTTTTTCCAATCCTCTAGACTTTCCAGAACGTAACTTTTCCATTATTGTTGAAAAATCGCTGGATATAATCCCATACCCACCTGAACCAATTGTATGAATTGCAGCCTCAAGGCCAACTCCAGAAGACATCAAGACATCCATAGTACGTATTACATAGAGAATTTCTCTTTTCTCATCTAGCAAACGCACAAAAAACCCTCACGCAATATCTTCAATTAATTCAAATTTGAAGGATTCATTTGAGCCATCATATTCCATAGAAGCAAAAACAACCTTAACATCTCTTTCTTCGAATGGATCATGGATACAAGGTTGACCTGAGCGAAACATCGCCAAGATTCTTTTGTATTCGTCTAATTGCATTTCACCACTGATAGTGTAAATAGCAGACTCAGAGCCTTCATCGTGTAAATTATCGCCCTCTTCTCCCCGAACTATTGTACGGGTCATTCTGCGAGTTAATCTTACTTTTATATCTGAATCTGGTATCCTTACCCAATCAGCGCTAGTCGTGCCCGTAGCCGGGCGGATGAAGAAATCCATTCCTGCCATATAGTGACCTCTAGGACAAGCACACAAGCGAAAGAACTTGAATGTGTTGGGACAAAACTATTCAAGAAACGATTCTAAACCATCCAAATGCCGGCTCATGAATAGAACCTTCATCAGATAGAGATTCTATTTTTTCTTCGGCCACTGACCGTGAAAAACCGCGAGCAGAAGCATTTGTAATCAACGTTTCAAAATCTACACCTTCACCTTGGTCTAATTTTTTAATGATGTCAAGCAAGATTTCGCCGAGTTCATCTGAATTATCACTCCCATCTTCCTGGCTTGATACTAATTGTTGTTGAGGAGGAGTAGATGCTGCTTCAATCTTACCTTCTGCAATATCTAATGCTTGCATTATGTTGAGATTATAGTGTTCTAAATCTATTTCGCCGTAATGATTTCTTGAAGCCACCAAGCCTTCAATCATGTGACTTGCAACATTTTCTTTAGTCAAGGACTCAATTGTTGGCTCAAAATCTAATGAATCAGTAAATGTTTTCATTCTCTGTAAAGTATCTTGACAAGTTTTTGTTAACCAAGTCGCATATCTATTACTATCAATTTCACATGCCTCTTCAGGCCTAAGTGAAGTATATATTGCACCCTCTTCAGTTTGAAATAAACGAGTCTTAGCCACCATTAGAAGAAGTATAGGTTCTCCACTTTCCACCCTTGGAGATAGTTGTAAAGTAAGTTCTCTCATAGAATCAGAAGCATAGTCTCCAACAGAGAAGTAATGAACTCCAGATGGATCTCTAATTTGACCTTGGTACAATACCGAACCATTTGCAGTATCCCTAGGTTCCAGTCTTTCTAAAAGACCTGCAACTATTACTCTGTTGACTTTTGAACCCAATTTAGTAATGACGAATGATGGGTCAAATTCACCCGATCCTTTCTCGTTTAGAGTCGATTCTCCAAATTCAGATGCCAACATGTGCCATGCAGATTGCCTCTTTATTGAACGTGAAGATTGCATCATTGCACCCCCCATTGCGCCCTAATTTCAGTAGAAATTAATCCAGGGTCTTGCTCGACAAGTTCTGTTTTATCTGCCAACAACATTGCTCCTTGTTCATCGACTATGGTTCTTCCAGATGCTGTTACCAGTTGACCGAGTAGTTTCCCTCTAAGTCTTTGTACAAACTCCATTTGGCCATCAGAATCTATTTCTGCTTTTATTTTCTCTTCAGTCATATTTAGTAGACTGAGAGAGGCATCTTTGTTGATTAACAATGATGATGTAGACATGCCATCGTCAATAACTAGTCTAAGTCTAACATCTTGATTACCTTCATCATCACCATGTTGATTACAATTACCATCACGCAGAACTCTTCGACACTGAGTACATCGCATTATGATGCCACAATCTTCTCTAACACTGGCAACTATGCCTTGGGTCGATATTCCAACTCTGCTTGAACCATTGACCAATTCTGTTAAAGAAACTTCAACAACGTGGTTAGAAAGGTCTATAGAATCATCCCATGGAGGCGATTCAAGAATTTCAACTTGTGCTGATTTATCCACGGTAATATCTGGAATTCCTTGCCATGAGCGTACTCTAACGCCCTTCACCTTGATTGTTACAGGCAAATCAGATTCGCTTATTGGCAACTCTTCCCATGCACTCATACGACATTTTCCTGAAGGGTCTGCAATTTGACCAGACCAGAGGAACTTCTCTTCACCATCACGAACAAAAGATCTCTTTGTCCATTCTGTGATTTGTACAACAGCTTCAACATCTCTAGAACCGTCTCTCAATTGAGAGATTGTAACTATGTTTTGCTCCATCAAAGATTCTGCATTTGCAAAGTTAGAATCATGGTATAATTCCACTTTCGTAGTTTTTCCGAAATTAAGTTCGGGGGTATCTCTAAATGTTCTTACTTGAGCACCATCAATCTTTACCAAAGCTCCAACTTCATGGTCAAATGGCTCCCATGAGAGGAAACCGATAGTTCCTGACTCATCTGCCATCCTACCTCTAACAACATCAATAGAACCAGAACCATCTTTCCTGTGGATTTGGTCTGGGCGCGAAGATAGGATTCTTCCAACTACGCAAACATAACCATCACTGGGTATACTATTGATTTCTATTGGCTCACCAGGGGCTACTACTGGCCTAGTTCCTTCCCTAAGAACTGCTATCCTAGTGCTCTGATTAATATTCAATGACATTCTACCTTGATATTCATTTACCGATGCACCTTCAATTCTAACAACTGAACCGGGAGATATATTGGAATTAGGCCCCCAGTCTTTGTATTCCCATCGAGTTCTCTGGCCACCTTCATCCCAAGGATTATCCTCAAGCAAGCCAAAAGCGATTTGTTTTTGTTCGCCTCTAATGGTCTGTTCTCGAAGATTATGTGAAATTATTTCTACCTCGATTTCTATATCTCTATCTGTAGCAGAAAGTTCCGTGAGGCTAGCAACCTTCTTTGAAACTGATTGCTTTTGACTACTAGAACTGGTAGAGGTGGTGCTAGATGGCGCTATGTCACCCTTAAATCTGCGAATTATCGAGCGCAGCGCATCCTGAGGAGGAATGTAAAATTCACTCTCATATTTTGCAAAGGCCTCTCGGACCTCTTCTCTATCTGCGCTTGGACATTCTGATAAAACAGCATTAATATGATCTTCATATTTATCTTCAGACATTTATCATCACCCCGACAGACGTTGTTTTCATCCATTGTCTGTGCGGAGTACAGACTTCGGGTTTTCGTGCGGATTGGTTTAGACTAGACACTCCCTTTACCTCCATGGTGTAGGATACCACAGACGACAGGAAATAAAGAATGCCCTTCAAAATTAAATTGGATTAACTCTTAACGCCTGCATTAGTAAGATATCTGGAATATGCATACTGCCGCCAGATACCCGGACATCATCACTCAAAAATACCTCTTTGCTCAAAGCCTTAGCCATATTTCCAGAAAGACCTGCTTGCTTAATAGCGCCAATTATTTCTCCACCTTCTACTCTCAAAATAGAACTGGTTGTAACTGAAAAATCTCCACTCGTAGGATTAGCGGTGTGTGCGCCCATGACACTATTTACAACATAACCAGAATCCATGCGTTCAAGTAACTCATCTACACTACTCGATTTTGAACTTGAAATTAATTCCAGATTACTACAAGCAGTAACCGGTGGGCTTTGGTGACCTCCCCTAGATGCTGAACCTGTGGTAGATGCTTTGTCTATTTTGCCTTCAGAGACCAGTTTTGCTGAATCTCTTGTCGACCATAACGAGCCAACTAATTTTCCTGATTCAACAATTACTTGTCTCTGAGTCGGCACACCTTCACCATCTCTTGATGACGAAGAAATTCCGCCCTCCATCCTAGCATTATCAATCAATGTCAAATCATCTGCTAGAACCTGATGGCCTTGTTTACCTGACCAAAAAGATTCCATACGGGCTAATCTTTCTCCTCGAATAGCAGAAGGAATTACAATAGAAAATAATGACCCTATTCCTTCTGAGGTCATTAGAACTGGTAAATCTTCAGCACCATTGTCTACTTTTATCGGGTCTCTGGTTTTCTGCGCCCATTCTACAGAATTAGCGACACAATTTGGAATCTTATCTATCAGTTTCTTACTCGATTCACCTTGCCATGAACTTGTTAATTGGTCATTTTCGTCTATAGAAACTTGAACTCCTAAGCCATGTGATGTTGTAATTCCGTGATGTTCTATCCCCTCGCTTGAAGTTAATACTCCTGCTGTTGCACTTACTCCTAGCCCACCACCAGTTACTACGGCTCTTTTATCCAAAGAAGAAACTTCGCTAAGTATTGAGTCTGCTTGCTGTAAAAGGTCTTCTGGGCCTATTGATAGAATTTTTTTATCGAACAAGCCTTTTACTTCAGATGTTTCTTGATTGCTTGGTAAGGTGAATCCTTTAATCGATGGCGAAATACGTGCAATTGATATTGCTTGTTGGATTGCTTTATCTGCAGATTTAATATCTACCAAGTGAGCATAACCAAATTTACCATCTTCAACTACTCTAATTCCATAGCCGCCATCTCCGCCACCTGCGGCCAAAGAAATCTTACCAGCTTCGATGTCTAATTGATGACCATATGATTGCAGTGCAACTATTTCCCACTGCTGAACCTTATTTTTTCGGCATAAATCTGCTATCTCATTACTCCCATCGACAAGCCTATCCAAAGCATCTTCAGGTAACATTTTCATCCCACCAATGCTTCCTTAATTCTCATTATGGGGCCACCGTCGCCAACAGGCACGGTTTGACCTTTACCACAAAAACCAGGGGCTGCTAATTTTGAATCTGTAGTTAGCCCGTCTACGTCCTTCAAAATTTGTAGTGTTAATCCACTTACGCTTACATCCTTCAAAGGTGTCGTTATTGAGCCATTTTCGATTAACCATGCTTCTTGGGCCGCGAATTGGAAAGAACCTCTTCCAGTATCCACCTGGCCACCTCTAGAACCACACGCATAAACTCCATAATCAATATCTTCAATTAATTCATCAAGATCATTGTGAGTACCACCCATAATTAGAGTATTAGACATTCTAACTAAAGGATGATGCAACCCATCCTGTGCACGTGCTCCGGCATTTGGTTCGATTCCAAAATGGTGGGCTGTCTCTCTGTGATTTAGGTAATCTGTTAGAACTCCATTTTTGATTAAACATTTTTCTCTAGTATTCAATCCTTCATCATCTATTGGATGTGCTCCATATCCTCCTCTAATTGTTGGGTCATCGACAACCGTGACAATATCATTACCTATCTTTTGGCCCAATTTTCCATCTAAACATGAATCACCTGCAGCCACTAAATCTGCTTCACAAGGATGACCTAATGCTTCATGGATGTAAACTCCTGTTAAGTCTCTGTCTGCCACAAGAGGCAACTTACCAGAAGGAGACCTTTCAGCCTTCAATAGCCTAATTGCTGAGGTCTTAGCATAGTTTCCAAGGTTTGCTAAATCACATTGCTCAATCAACTCTAATCCACCTTCACCCCCATGTCTAGTTCGGTATGAAACTACATCTGAACCATCTCTTGCAGTGACTGTAGCATTAATCAACGACCTCTGGAAAGACCAAACACGGTTCATTCCCTCGCTGGAAATAAATTCAGTATGTATGTGTTCATCATGCCATCCACAAATTACCGATGCAATCTTTTTATCATCTTTTGAATTCTCATATAGGACATTTAGGTGTTCTAATTTTTCAGTTAACTCAGTTGCTCGAACATCTTTTTCTGGCGCCCAATGGACTGAATCTTCAATAATTGGAATTTCTGCTAATGAGACTGGTTTATCTTTCGAACTTCTCCTTTGAGCTACAGCCTTTGCCAATCGAACTGTTGATTCTACCTGACTTGGAATTGATTCAATATCAGTAGTTGAATGAACCCCCCATGCCCCATCCGCTAAAATTCTCATAGTTGCACCAACTTCTTGACCAGGAATGGCCCTTTCGAGTTGGCCATCTCTAGTTGCAACGCTGGAGTCTGTAATCGAGACCAATCTCACTTCTGCATAACTGGCACCAAAATCAGAAGCATTCTGTAATGCTGAACGAATTTTATCTTCATCAAGGTATCTTCGGGCCTTATCATAAGAATCGTCACTAGGTGACTTTGCAAGTACCATGCAACTATGTAATTACCGAGAGTGCTTGAACTCTTCTAATTCAAGTGTTGAATTCTGATGATAGAATAAAGCCAATTAGAGCATCTTCAAAATTTTCTATTTCCAAGTCATCGACATCCATACCCAATTTACCACCATTATCTAAATCGAGTTCTGGTGAGGCATTGGTCGCCCTTAAATTAAGTGATGCGAGAATATCTAAACAAGTACTTTCAAAGAATTCTGAATGATTTTTCTTAGGCAGTATTTCTTTGTTCATAGAATTATTTTGTTCTGTTTCCGGGAGATATATCAACCACCCTCGTGAATCATTATCTGAAACACCTGCTCTTTGGAAGGCTTCAGAAATATGGTGAGTACCAGCAATAAATCTAATGAATTCGGCATCAATTGTTCTCGCAAGTTGGTTATTTCGTAAAAATCTCCTCTCACTACAGTGCCAAGCAGTCCACAATTGTGAATCACAATGTGCTGCATGAGGGCCAATCATTAACCATCTCTGCGATGGCCTAATCTCAAGAAATTGTTTGAGAACTTCCTTTGGTGATGATTCAGTCTTAGACCATGCTAGACAAGGAAAGGAACCCAACTCCATGAATTAGCCCAAAATGTCATTTTTCTTCAAGCATCCGATTCTTTTTCATCCAAAAGAGGGATATCGTCATCTCTTTGCTTGATCGATTTATTAGAATGAGATTGCTTAATATTACCTTTTGAGATTACTTTTTCGACTTCAGAAATTATTTTGCTAAGTAGTAAAGGACCCCAACCTCTTAACTTAAGCAAATCATTTCTCTTTGAATTACTCATAGACATTACTTGTTGTGGAGTTCTAAGTCCTAGATTAGCCATTTCCCTAGCACGTGAACGACCAATGTTTCTGATATTTACAAGTGTCAGTAAGTCTTCCTTACAACCGTGTCTTGTTCTCTGCCTAAGAATATCAACTTTATTGATTATTTCTGAAATTACAGGCATATGTTCTTGTGAGAAAACGTCATCTGCAATCAATATTTCTTTCGAACCAAGAAGTAGCCATGATGCTAAATCAACTCTATGGTGCAAATCACCGGGACTTACATCAAGACTTTTCTCTATAGAACGCATTGTTTCTTCGTTATTCCACTTTTCAATTAACCATGCTGACTTAACATTACCAAGTAGCATTTCATCATAAGAAGAATCCGCTAAAAGTTCACTTTCTACTGAATTGGTCTTAAGCCATAGATTTGAATTGATTTCCATATCGCTATTTTTAGCCCATAGTGATGAAAAATCAGGCGTTGTAGCGATTAAGTGGAGTAAACCGAAATTTGTAACCTCTCCACTTTTCCTTACTTCTCTTCTAACAGCCCTGCGTAAACCAACTCTTAGAAGAGATGCTGAAAGTGGATCTAAATAGAGCTGAGTAATTCTTTCACCCATCTGTGTAGCTTCATATTTCATGGCTGAAAATTCATTCTTTTCATCTAGGTGCCATGCACCAATATTAGATAGTTCAGTAGCTTTTTTGAATCCAAAAGTAGGTTCACCAAATGCTGATTTGGATTTATCATACGAAGGAGAATTATTTGAAGATTGAAATTCGACACCTATAGTTGAATGAGCGATGTTAGCCCAAACTGGCATGTCATCATCCCAATCTCCAACATCGTTTATTCCTTGGTCTGCACGCTTATTTGCATAGGATTCATCAACACCTAATCTTCTGATAAATCTTTCATCTACTAGCCAATTAAGCATCTCATCTATCCTCTCATTGAGTATGTTTTTAGAAATGCTGAATCCTAAAAAGGTAGATTCCAAAAAATCACCAATATCACCACGGTATTGCAGGCCACCTGTTGCAATTATAGATAATAAGTGAGTTCTTAATGCAGGCTCACTAGCCAATTTTGAAGAAATTGATTCTATCTCTCCAAAGAAATACCTCTCGCTAACATCATCAGCTATTTCCCAACCATCTGTTCCTTTACAGAGCACCCAAGCCTCCCCATAGTCATCGTATTTTGGTCGTCCAGCGCGACCTAACATTTGTCTAACTTCCATCACTGGTAATGGACGGCTCATACCATCATTCCATCTTTTTACGTCTCTTACAAGAACTCTTCTTGCTGGAAGGTTTACTCCTGCGGCAAGAGTTGGAGTTGCTGCTAAAGCCAGAATAAGTCCTTTTTTGAAAGCAGATTCAATGGATTTTCTTTGGCCATGTGTTAGCCCTGCATGATGAAATGCTATACCTCCCTTGATGCATTGTTGTAACTTTTCGCCCATTGCCGTTTGCGACCTTCCCTCTAGAGATTCGGAAAATTCGTTTAGTTCTTTCAATTTATTAGGTTCTTCTTTTTCGAGTAATTTGATTACTCTCTTTGATAATTTAAGGGCTTCAGATTCGGCACTTCTTCTAGTTCCGACAAAAATTAACAATTGCCCTTTTTGCATTATGGCGTCTTTAAGGACAACCCAAGTTGGTTGTGTCTTAGGTCCATCCAAATCTCGAGGTGGATTTAACACATCGGGTGAAGATGAAACTTCAGATGATTGAACTAAACGGGGTTCTAGGTGCAAATCATGGAATGTGCTATATTCAAGCGCCACAGGCCTCCAGTCTGACTGAATTAAGTCTGCATCTAACCAATTAGCCAAGTCTTGGCAATTACCAACTGTTGCGGACAATGCTATCAATTGCGCATCTTTTCTAAGGAATCTCAATTTTGTTAAGTTGATCTCTAGTGTTGGACCCCTAGTTGAATCATTCATCAAATGAAATTCATCAGCAACCACAATAGAAACTCTCGACATAGTTTGAGGTTTATTACGAATTATTGAATCTAGTTTTTCAGAAGTACAGACCAATATATCGCATTCTTCAATCTTCTTAGCCTCAGAAGATGAATCACCAATTCCAAGCCCTACAGTTAGATTTAGCGATTCTGCGATCGTTTTTAAATCATCAAACTTTTCGCTCGCCAAGGCTTTCAAGGGCACAATATAAATGGCCTTGGTTCCAATTTCTTCAACCATCAATTTCCTTAAAATAGCGATATATGCAACGAGTGATTTACCACTTGCAGTGGGTATTGCTAGAAGCAAATTTCTTCCTTTGAAAATTGAAGGCATTGCTTCAAATTGTGGAGGGTGTAACTTTGTGATACCCCATTTACCAGTAATGAAATCAATTACCGATTCTGGCAAATCCAGTTCGGAAATATCCTCTTTACCCGCCGCCATGATTGCACTGTCGCGTCAACAGTCCAAAAGGACAACGCTTGAACGAGTAATTCCGACACGCATAAGACCCCTCTACTACTCACCTATCAACATGAGCGACGAGATTGACTCTATAATCGAAGACAGACTTTCAGTTTTTGACGATGAACCTGACCTCAATGATTGGGTTGAAGTGATGTGCGGGGCTGCAATGGCGGTAATCGGTATTTTTCACTTGGTTCAACCAGGAGAATTAGTTGATCCTGATATTATGCGATGGTTTGCAGCAGCGGTTGTTGCAGCAGGAGCGGTATGGGCAGGTCACGGATTAAAAGACATGGCAGTCAAAGAAGTTAGACGCTCAATTGCAATCTTAGAACTCTCTGGAGATATACCTTCAGAAGGACCTAATCATGGCCTTATTAGAGATGTATTATTGAATCCCGAAGATTACAAAAGTTTCCTAATAGAAGCATATAATTCTGCTTGGGATGATGGAATAATTACTGAAGAGGAATTAAATGAACTGAAATCATTCCAAAGTGCACTTGGAATATCTGATGAAGAAGCCGCTAAGATGAACGTTGAGGCTGCAATAAAGTCTGCTGCTAAAGATGGCGATATCAGCGAAAAAGAGGAATCTATGATTAAGAAAATCGCAGAAGATGCAGACATGGACGGCGAAAGTAAGGTTGAAGAAGCAAAGACAAAAGCCAAGAGCAAGTCTAAATCCAAGAGTAAGTCAAAGAAGAAGTGATTAGATTTTCTTATCGCTTAGAATAGCATTACAATCTCGGCACTTATACATACCTTTTGAAGGCTTTTTCCGAGGGAATTGCTTATCACAATTATTGCATGACCAAATCCATTTTGCATTCTTTAGTCTTAAAAATTCAGTGAACTCTGAACCATGCTTAACCGCTTTGCTACCAGGCCATGATTGCTCCATATATCGAAATTTTTTATCATGCTCTCTAAATCCAAGTGCATGGATATACTCATGGTGTAAAACAAAGGCAGCATAAGCATTCCATCTTTCATCTAGTAAATGGGGATGGATATTTATTTCTTCTACGTCAAACGGTTTCAGGTTAGATGGGTCGGAACCCTTCTTCCACCTAGTTACACCATGCCTTTGAGTGGCATTTATTCTAAGAACTCCTAAACTGATTTTTTCCAATTCTTCTGTATCGATTTCATTCCAAATTTCCATATCTTGCATCAAATCTAGAACAATTAATCTCAAATGTTCTAATTTGATTTTCTGGTCAGGCTTTGGTTTGACCATTGAAATTCCTCAATTCCAACGATGATAAGCAGGGTGACCTTCTTTTACAGCAACAAATAATCCATTACCAGTCGCACAAACTTTACCATTTGCCTCCATAAGAAGTTCGATTTCTACTTTATTACCACTAATAGATTTAATTTGACTCGTGATACACAACATTGTATCTACAGGAGTTGGTCTTCTAAGTTGGACAGAGTATGATGCTGTAACTGTACATGGTGGCTCATCTAATTCATCTTGATCCATTAATGCAACTGCTGCGGTCCAATTTCCATGGCAATCAAGTAAAGTTCCTATTATTCCTCCATTTATCATTCCTGGGAAAGCTTGGTGGTGTTTATCTGGAATGAACTCAAGATACAGTCCATTTTCAATTCTCTGGCTCTGAATTTGTAATCCATTTTCGTTCGCTGGTCCACAACCAAAACAAATTGAATTTGGCGCAAACTCTTGTTGAACCCCTTTCGCATCCATGCTTTGGCTAACAGAAGTCCGCCTTTCTTTGTTTGTATTAAAGATACAATAGCATTGTTCATGACAAATGAACTACTCGGCTGTACATGGGTGGGAAGAAAAAAGTCAAGAAGACGAAGATTCGAGTCGCCCACGAATTACCAAAAAGAAGGCGTATTGCTATCCAAGAAGCCTTAGATGCACATCAAACTGAAGACCGTCCGGAATGGGACAGAAGTGCAGATTGGGGCAACATAAGGCTATACAGAAAAGTCATCAAGCCAGGAACTATTAGAACCATTTCAATGCCTCTCTTAGAGGTTGACCTTGGAGACCCTTGGCCAATTCCAGTAACAATTATTCATGGTGAAAGACCTGGGCCAACTATCACTGTTCTTGGTGGAATCCATGGTGATGAATTAACAGGCCCTTCCGCTTGTACTCACCTTTTATCTAATACCTTCACAGATATCGGCAAACCACTTGACCCAAAACAAATGGCAGGAACTTTAAGAATTGTACCAGTAGT
>Ga0208407_1000604_pt1 | contig 16927 bp, 8 predicted proteins | sample ETNtaG_9_FD_185775 | JGI IMG/M metagenome (GOLD analysis project Ga0208407, IMG submission 185775) | Marine microbial and viral communities from oxygen minimum zone, Eastern Pacific Ocean - ETNP201406SV69 (SPAdes) (version 2) | ecosystem: Environmental > Aquatic > Marine > Oceanic ...
CTTCAGAGACAACAAGGGCGGCGGGAACCGAGGAAGGGGCCCGGGTGGCCAAGGCGGACGGAGCTTCAGAGACAACAAGGGCGGCGGGAACCGAGGAAGGGGCCCGAGCAAGTCTGGCCGCAAAGCAGGAAATTCAGGCCGTAGAAGTGATTCAGGGAAGAACGGGAGAGGAAACAGGAGACGTTGATCCCACCCGAGCATTCTTCATCAGCCTCATTCTGCGAGTTTTGTGGCGAAGAGTGCTGAGATGATTTGGCTGGATGCCATGGAGGCCAACGAGGATGGAAATAGGAAAGAGGCACTTGAACTGGCCGAGAAGGTTGTTTCACTAGACGATGAGCATGCCGATGCTTGGTTTGCTGTGGCACAATGGACTCTGCCAATCGATTCACGAGGAAAGCAGATCATGCCTGACATGATTCAGGCTTCCAAGTCCATGGCAGCGATCAGGAAGACGGTTGAACTAGACCCCCATAACGAGCATGCATGGAGGATAGGTGGGGAAATCATGGTTGGCCACTTGGGGATGCTGGAACATGGCCTTGATTGGTGGGAAGGGAGGAAGGAAGCAGCTCCTAGTGACGTCCTCCCCTATTTCGAGCAGGTTTCAATATTGATCAGGCTTGGTTACTTTGACGAGGCGGGGGATTACCTTGAGGTCTTGGACAAGATAGTCGAATCCCAGCCTAGCAAGTCTCTTGAGGCCAGGGCTAGTAGAATGAGGATGATTTACGAGGAGCAGAAGTCTCTGGAGGATGAGTTAAGCTTCGAGCCCCAGAATAGCAAGGACGACTCATGGGGGCTCATCAGCAGGATGAGGAAGAAGAAACCGATTACAGAGACCTACTTCCTACTCATGTTCATCATGCCCATAGTTTTCTTGATCGGGTCTGCAGCAACGATGCTACTGAATAGCACATTGATTGTAATTCTACTAATCATCACCTTGTACTTCGGAATCGCCCGCCTCTCAAGGAGGCTACTACTCAAGCTGAATAGGCCCGAGTCGTTTCTGAATAGGGCTATCGACATTGAGTGCTCTAGCGGCAAGGTTTGCGTCCCTGATGACATCAGGGGATCCAAGCTATACTCTCACGTAGTCGGCAAGAGGACTCCTTCATTCCAAGAGAGGCTAGGTGTGATCGAGCAGTCGGGCGAGCCACTCCCCATGAAGTGGAGCCTCGACGTTCCTAAACTCTGATCAACCACCGCCGCCCTTCTGCTGGGAGTAGTATTGGGCATAGTACTGGGTAGCGTACTGCCGTGCCATCTGCTCATCATACCCTTGAGCCACAAGCTGCTGAACGTAGGCCTCGACCGGATCCATCTGCTCGACGCCTCCGAAAGATTCCACCGAATCCTGCTCCTGATTCGATCCACCGCCCCTCCTCTTTATCATCAAAGTAACCGCTAGGACTGCGATAAGCATTATCGCTCCGATTCCTGCGAAAATGAATGGGGATGTGTCTCCACTTCCCTCCTCATTTCCGTTTTGCTCCTCGTCTGATCTTGGTACCGTGTACAACTGAATCTGGTCATCGACCACGTAAGATCCCTCTGTCACCCTGATGTGAATGATTCCGGCATTTCCATCGAGAGCTAGGTACAGGTGGGAGATGTTCAGTGAAAGCGTGTACTGGTCGCCATCGCATAGACCATCCTGCCAGTCGAATCGCCCGAGTGCCTTCTGGGCCGTCTTGATGCCCTCGCTCTTGTCGAAAACCGAGATATCGTCCAGAGACGCTTCGACCTTGACGTCGCAATCGGCACTTGCATCGTTGTCTACGACGGTACCTGTGATATTGACGATGTCAGAGTCCAAAGCGGAGAACGAGTCTCCATCTGCAGTGGATATACTGTCGAATTCAACGTCCGGAGGAGAGTCCCCGAACATCTCCCCGACCACCTCGAAGAAGATCCGTGTTGGTTCCTCGTTTCTCTGCTCCCTCTTGTCGAAGACGGTCAACTCGACCATTATCGTGTTCTGTCCCGCTGTCAGGTTCCTGAAAGTGTAAGACCACTCGACCTCGCTACCAGGAAGTTCGTAGACGTGCACGCTGTCTCCATCTCCATTGATGGACCAACTGAACTCGCCAATGCCAGTCCCAACATCGCTGCTGTTTGCTGATGAGAAGCTGATCGTAGTATCTCCAGTATCGGATAGTCTGACTCGATACTTGGGGGAATCGACCATTATCCAGTTCCCGTCTTCATCCTGATCGCCTGTCGGCGTCTGCTGGTAACCCACGAATTCGACGTATTCCATGAAAGCAGAGTCCTCCAAGATTTCGATGTGCGCTATTGGAGGGGTGCTGTCAGCATTGACGTCATTCGTGTACACCGAGATGTTTGTGATCCTGGTGTTTCCATTAGAATCGTGAAGGAACAGCCAGATTCTCCACTCTGCGTCTATCTTGCATCCTAGTTCTGCGTTCTCGTCCGGGACGCAGAATGTAGCGGTGACCGGTTCGCTGGAGTCTGGCCTGTGCACGTGGTTGTTATCGGCATCGAGTGACTGACCGTCCCAGCCAGTGACGTCTTCCCCATTTGCGGACTCAATCAGCCAGTCTGCATGGATTCCAGTTGCCTCTGTTAGGAATCCGAAGTCCAGCTCGGCCGAGCTCTTGATTGGGGTCCTTTCGTACGCCCCTGACAATACGTCAATCGATTGTACTGCGCCATCGATCGTGAGCTCGAAGCCCTCGCCTGCTATCTCGAATCCGTCCGGGTATGGGGACAGGTGGAAGTCTAGGAGGTTTGCTAGCATTGGGAAGTTAGGGTCTCCGAACGGTTGTGATACGGCTGGGTTCTCGACATCTATGGTAGTCACTATCATTCCGCCTTGCTGGTAGTTGCAAGTAGACAACAGTGATTGGCTTGGATTCTCTGAGTCCCTGATGATGGTGTGGAATGTCCCGCCATCCGATATTTCCCCGCCCTCGGTTCCTCCTGCTGGGCCGTCACTGCAAATACGAGGGATGTTGTCCGCATTCACTTGAGTGAGGTCCAGTGCGGAAAGCGCTACGTGTGTACCCCCGTTTATTCCTGCTAGAGCAGACGGGTTGATCCCCGACATTAACGGGTGGAATGGATCAATCAGGCTAATGTTTTCAGATAAAATACGGTGGTCAACTGTACTGTTGAAGTGGTCCCTCATTACTACGTTCATCCCGAACGGTAGCCTATCAGGTGCATTCGGGTTCTGGATGTCATTGTAATCCGAGTAATAAGGCCCTAGGTGGACCTGCAAGGTCCCTCCCTCTCTCATGAATTCAATTAGAGACTCAGTCAGAGTGATGTCGGCGTTGTCCGGGTTGGGAGTCCCCAGTAGTTCGTAATAGTCTCCGTACTCTACGCTGTAATCGGTTTGCCATGGGAGGAGTACCTTGGAGTAGTGCTCCAACCAGTCCTCCATCCCGTACACGCCCCATTCCTCGACCTCGAACTGGGTGTAGGTCTTGTTCATGGCGGATAGGTCCTGCTTTACCCTCTGTAGTCTGTTCTGATCAGTTGGATTTGAGAGTATGGCTACATCGACATGGTCCTGGAATTGGATGTCGAAGTACCGCTCGTTTCCTGACTCATCCCCTGTCTCGGTCAGAATGGACTGGAAGCTGATGTTGTAAGTGTGGGAGTCAAACCATAGGTCATATGGGGCCGACCAATTGGCCTGTGACCTCTGATGCGGGTCTAGAACGAATGGTCCGTTGTCGGAGGATTGCTCGAAGACAGTCTGGCCGGTTTCCTCGTCGACTATCTTCATAGTGACCTCGTAAATCCCCTCGATTACTCCATTGAGCATGGGGACGGCGAAGTCGTGTGACTTCTGCCCCTGTGAGTTGGTTGTATAGACGCACGAGTAAACAGCGTCTGCGACGCAATCCAGGACGTCGGCCTGCAGCAGTGTGATGTCTGCGTTAGCGATCTCGAAGAGGATGGTTGAGACGTTGTTAGCCTGGCTTATCTCAGGCTTGTCGAACCACTTCGATGCATTGTCCGTGTTGTTGTACAATGTCATCAGATCTATCCTGTATAGTCCGCTCTCGAAGTCATGAGTACCCATCTCAATGACCCTCTTCTGGCCAGCGTCCATTCCAGAAACTGTCTGAGTGTATGAGCCGTCATCAGTGAATGTGTAATCGTCCACCCTGATGTTGTCAATTGCGAAGCCAGCATATCCAGCATTGCCGTTTACTCCGTCATCGTTGGAGTAGAATCTCCAAGTGAATGTGACGTCAGCGCCGGCTAGAGAAGTACATTCGTCAGTCCATGCGAAGGAGTCCTCCGCAGTCTGGTTGAGCAGATGTACGTGAGTCAAATCGATCCGAGCTGTGTTGACTAGGTTGTCAGAGTCAAACCAAGAAACGAATCCATCCTCTCCGATTCCGCCCGAGTGGTCTCCCGCGTACTCCACTTCCTCGTAGAGGCCATTCTGATCGAAATCCTCGCAGTAGTTGTAGACGGTCTCCGTGTAGGGATTGAATGCTAGTCTGAGTCCGTTCTCGTTGAGGTCGGTCCAACTCCCGTAGATTATCCCCTGGTATACCTCGCCGTCCCTGACCCAAGATGCCTCCAGGTATGAGAAGTCCCTTACTGACTGGACGTTTCCATTCCTGTCTGATATGTGGTCCCCCTCAGCGAAGTAGTCGAAGGTTAGGAAGGTGAAGTCGGCGCCGCTATCGGTTAGCTCGATTGGCTCTAGAGTTAGAGTCTCGTTCCAACTGTCTCCGTAGCCGTCATCTGGGTGTCCCAGCCAGTAAGCCTGGTTCTTGAAGACGCCTTGGTTCTGAGGAAGCATCTCGTTCGACCCGGATGAGTCGTCTAATCTGCTTCCATTTTCGTTCCCGTCATCTTCCCATATCGGCTGGAATCCTGAGAAGTCCTCGGCTGCAATCAACTCTGGAAGAGCGTTGCTTACTTTGGCTTCAACGTCGAAGTCGACGAAAGTGTTGCCCCAGTTCTGCACGCCCACTGTAATTGGCATCTCCCCTGATGCGTATCTTTCCCCGTTAAGCAGGTCCATCCATGGCTCTTCGAACAAGCCCGGGTCGTAGAGATTCCTTACGGTAAGCTGGAACCTTGTCTGGTCGTTCGTGCTATCCTGGTCTCCTTGTCCCCCACCCAGGTTGAAGTTTGACAGAACTGTCGAGATGTAGTATGTGGTGTTGTCAACGAAGTCCGCGGTTAGTTGGACCTGCAGGGACTCACCGGCAACTAGGTCGAGGTTCGTCAGTTGCTGACTCTCAACCGTGGACTCGCCGAAGTTAACGTCCCTTGTCCTGATCGAGACGTTGTCTATTGCGAAACCATCGAGGCCGGAGAAGTCCTCGGACCCCTCGGGGCCGACAGTGCCCTCTAGGCCGCTCCGGAAACGGAACCTGATGTCAATGGTCTGTCCGGCATAAGGGGTAAGATCGATCGAGTCTGCCTTCTGGTCAAACCCTCCATCTTCCCAGCAGATGCCGAATCCAACGACACAGGAATCTCTGATTCCTCCTGAATCGGTGTAGTTGTTCCACATCGTCGTATGCCAATCTCCGAAGAAGTTGGCATTGTAGTCGTTGTACTCTGGGTCAGGGGCACTGGATACCCTCTCCTCGATACGGTACTTTCTCTCGTTGTCCCAACCACCATACCTCCAAACGGTCTCCCATCCGGTTCCATCGCTCCAAACCTCGATGCTGCAGGAGTCCTCGTACAACCATCTCTCGATGACGTCATACGGTTCTGCCAAGAATAGTTCGAAGAATCCAGCAGTGCAAATGGCATCCATATCCAAGAATGCAGCATCTGCTCCGGAGAGGTCAATCCCCTCTAGTATCAATGCCTCATCCATGTGGTTGTAGTATCCGGTGTCCTCTGTTGAGTTGCCATCATCAAAGTCGTATGTGTGTGAGACTCCGGCCCAGTAGTAATTGGTTGGATTTGCCTCTGCTTCCCAATTTGGGTATGCTACTGGCCCATCCCAAGACTCGTTGTTATCCTCCGGGTTGCCATCTGTTGCGAAGCACTTGTCAGTACCATTGGGCATGCACTGGTAGTCGCTGTTGTTGAAATGTACTACATCGTATTCGTCGTAGTCTTGACTAATCCAATACCGGTCCTCATCTATGTGCCATGACGAGTTTCCTGCTTCGTACTCGCCGGTGTAAGAGTACTTGTTGAAGGAGGCAGAGAAGAGGTTGATGTCAGGCGATGATGACTCGAAGTCATTGGAGTAGATCACAGTGTCAGTTCCGCCGAGAACCTCCCTAACCTCTAGATCGATGTCTAGGCTACCTCCGGAGATTGGCATAAGTCCGGTATTCTTTACCGTCACATTGACCCAGCGATTTCCCTCTCCGACGATACTTTGGAATGTGGCGGGATCCTTGACTGACGGTTCGATCCCCACTCTTGTGATTCCCAGGTCGAAGTTGTCCAGAACTAGTACTGACAGGTAATCCCCCTGGCCAGCATATCCCTGTGTGTCCAGCCACATGGCGTTGTTTGAGAATCTGTAGGTGTAGTCCTCCTGGCCTATGACTACCTCAAGAGCACTGTTCTCTGCGCCTTGTAGTTGTCCTGGCATTGCCATTGTTGGCCTCCTGCCGACGTCGAACGAAAGAGGATCGAGATATCCATTACTGTCTGGGTCGGCTAGAAGTATCTGCACGGTGTTGAGAGCCCGGAGATTTGGTCGTAGAAGGAATGTCTGATTCTGGACGGTTGACTCCTGGGTATCCAGAAGGGTCAGTGAAGTTGGGACGAAGAAATCCAGCTCGCCATCTTGGTTGACATCTGCTATTGTGACAGAGGCGCCCAAGTAATCGCCGTAATCCACATAGTTCTGTGTGTCCCAACCAGAGGATGTCTTGGTCGCGTAAGAGACGTTGCCAGTGATTCCGTCAACTGCTGCGATTATGTCGATCTCATTTACGTCGTCGTCTGGCGTAGAGTCGGCGATGTCCAAACCATACAACGGGAAGTCGTGCTCTGCGTCGAGAGTGAACTCGTGGATGGTGCCGGAACCGGTTGGATCCATGGGGTTAGGGAACTGGCCCGTTACGCAGTCGTATTCCAGGACTGTCATGTTGTCATAGGTTCCTGCCGAGTAGCCCACTCCCGCATTGTATGGCGGGGTCCTAAGTAGCCAGATGTCTAGATCCTCGCACTCGCCGGGGACTGGGTCACCCGTAAGCGGGTTCTCCAGAAGGTCCTCGTTCCAATTTCCGAGCTTGAGATATTGGTAGAAACCGCTAGTGAGCGGAACCGAAATGGGAGCATGTTGGTTCGCGGGTAAGCTGTAGTCCGGGCCTTTGTAAACTTGGATGAACTGATTTGCAAAGGTGGAGTCTGTCGAGGAGAAGGCTACGTCGGCATATCCGTCGTCGTTGATGTCCCCTACGTCGAAGTCTGCTAGGTATGGGTTGATGACCGTGATAGTGTCGAACATCTCCTCCCACTCGTTTACCCTCTCATCACAGTCTCCCTTTAGGACGGTTAGGTTGGCAGGCCTGATGAATGACTCGCCGACGAACCTGACATTCTGCTGGTAGTAGATTACGTCGTTGATATCATCGCCATCGACGTCGGCAATCTCGACCCTGTTTCCGTCGGCCACGTCTCGGAAACCTGCCCTGAATGAGTCATTGTTCGAGATCTGAACGTCCTGCCTGTCTGCGAATCCTCCGTTTCCATCATTGTATAGGAAGCTGATGAAGTGACCAAATCCGCTACCTGAAGCAATGTCATTGTCCCCGTCGCAGTCCAAATCTCCTATGGAGATGTACAGTGGATCCCTCTGCACGGCATATTGAGTGGTGTGGGAAGCTGAAGCGTACGGCACTGCCGAAACGAAGAGCGAAGTTAGCATCAGGAACACTAATCCCAAGGCCCTCCTGCTCTTTCCATGCTCAGGGTTTCCAGTCATACTTTCGTTCATCATGGTAGTTCGGAGTTTCCGGCCACTCTTATGCATTACCGAAACGTGTTTTTTTGATGCATTGAGTGATTACCGCTTTGGTTACTTCATCTCAAGCCAGCTGGGGTTGGGGGAGTAACTCACTTCGGCGCCCCCATAGACCTTCTCGAGCCTGCCCATTATCCAAAGTCTGTCTAGGAATATCTCTAGGTCTATGCCCTCCCTGTTCATTCGCTCCCCCACAAGATGCTCGATGGTGCTGACCCCTAGTGAAGAGTGTCCGTGCTCCCTCACAATCATGGTGAGGAGGATCTGCAACCATGCTTCGGCCATTGGGTCCCCCGATAGGTTATTGCTCAGTGGCTCTAGTTCCTCGACTTCGTCCAAGAATTCCATTATTCCACGGATGTCAGGATCGGTCTTCTTCGAGATGCCGTGCTCGTCGGCTTCAGATTGGAGGTTCAAGTCGCCTACCTTCCTAACTATCGACGGGATTCTGGATGGGTCTGGCGGCGGCCCTGGGAGGCCTTCTTCAGATTCCTGCTCTTCCCCTTCCATCCTACATCCTCATTTATTCTCAAGTCAGACTTCAATCCTTTGCCAGATTTCTCAGAACAGTTTGGAGAATTCCCCCATTTCTGTAGTATTCAACCTCAACAGGAGTCTCTAATCTGACTATAGCAGGGAAATTAATCTCTGATCCATCGGACTTCCTTGCTGAGACTTGAATCTCCGAGAAGGGAGCCAAGTCTCCAGAAGCAGGGATGCTGAAGAATTCTGATCCATCCAGCCCTAATGAGTCTGCATCTTCACCCTGGGCGAAGGCGAGAGGAAGTACGCCCATTCCAACAAGATTTGATCTGTGGATCCTCTCGTATGATTTCGCTATTACTGCTCTAACCCCGAGCAGCAAGGTGCCTTTTGCTGCCCAGTCTCTGCTACTACCAGAACCATACTGAGAGCCGGCGAGGACCACTAGTTGGGTAGAATCCTCGATGTACCTCTCACTAGCCTCGTGAATAGACATCACCTCGTTGGATGGGAAGTGGGTGGTCAATCCGCCCTCTGTTCCTGGTGCGGTCTTGTTCCTCATCCTGATGTTTGCGAATGTCCCCCTAACCATCACCTCGTGATTGCCCCTACGACTTCCGAATGAGTTGAAATCCCTAGGTTGGACTCCCTTTCCAATCAGATATTGGCCCGCTGGTCCTGAGCTTGGGAATGCCCCCGCGGGGCTGATGTGGTCAGTCGTTACAGAGTCTCCAACCATGACTAGGACCCGGGCATCGGCAATTGGCTCAATCGGATTAGGTTCTGGCTGGATTCCTTGGAAAAATGAGGGGAGTCGCACGTAAGTGGATTCTGGGTCCCATGGGAAAATCTCGCTTGCCTCACTTGGGATTGAGTCCCATCTTGGTTCGCTCAAGACGTCAGAATATCGGCTGACGAACATCTCTGGCCCTATCGATTCCTCAACTGTACTGCGAATCTCGTCATCACTTGGCCAGATGTCCGAAAGCATAACTGGATTGCCAGAGGGATCATGTCCGAGGGGATCTTCTGAGAAATTCACGTCCAATGAACCTGCAAGTGCGTAAGCCACTACTAGAGGGGGGCTGGCAAGGTAGTTTGCCTTGATTTTCTGATGAATCCTTCCCTCGAAATTCCGATTCCCGGAGAGGACGCTGCCGACAACGAGATCCGAATCATCGATTGCCTTCTCTACCTCTGGATCAAGGGGGCCGGAGTTGCCGATGCAAGTGGTGCACCCGTATCCAACTACGCTGAACCCCAATGCATCTAGATCCTCTGATAGCCCCGATGCATCATAGTATTCCGTGACCACGCGACTACCCGGGGCGAGACTAGGTTTGACCCATGGTTTGATTGAAAGACCTCTCATCCTAGCATTCCTAGCAACCAATCCTGCAGCTATCATCACGCTCGGATTGCTGGTATTCGTGCAACTGGTTATTGCTGCAATCACAATATCCCCATGTTTCAAATCGCATTCTCTCCCTTCGATGGGGGATCTTGCATCGTTCCTGCTGGCGTCTATTCCATGTCCTTGATGTCCAGTTGGGGCATTCAGGCTAGAAATCCAGTGAGACTTCATCTCGGAAAGAGGAACTCTGTCCTGTGGCCTCTTTGGACCAGATAGGGATGGTTCTACAGTTGAAAGATCGAGTGATAGGTTTGAGGTAAATTTGGGAGTCGGAGTGGAGTCTTTGTAGAAAAGTCCCTGGGCCTCCATGTACCTCTTTACATCCTCTACTTGACTTGATTCCCTACCAGTCAGTAGCATGTAATCGAGAGTGGTCTGATCAACAGGGAAGAAGCCGCAGGTTGCACCGTATTCTGGGGCCATATTAGCGATTGTTGCCCTATCCGGCAGGCTGAGGGTCGACAGCCCCTGGCCATGGAACTCTACGAACTTGCCAACACAGCCATGCTCCCTCAGCATCTCTACTATGCGCAGAGTCATGTCAGTGGCCGTCACGCCCGGCCCTAGGGCCCCTCTGAGTTCGAATCCGACAACCTCGGGTAGCAACATGTAGATGGGTTGCCCAAGCATTACTGCCTCGGCCTCAATCCCACCGACCCCCCATCCAAGTACTCCCAATCCGTTGATCATAGTTGTGTGCGAGTCCGTTCCGACGAGGGAGTCTGGAATCCACAATCCATCTTCCTCCCTGGCTACACTGGCAATCCACTCTAGGTTTACCTGGTGTACAATCCCCCTGCCTGGTGGGACTGCGCGAAAGTTGTCCAGACTGAGTTGGCCCCACTTCAGGAACTTGTACCTCTCCGAGTTGCGCTCGTACTCGATTTCCAGATTGCGTTCGCGGGCATCGGGAAATAGACCCGACACATCGACCTGTACCGAGTGATCGATGACCAAATCCACTGGAACCTGTGGGTTCACCTTGCTTGGGTCCCCGCCGAGCTCCCTCATTGCATCCCTCAGCGCAGCGATATCCACTATAGCAGGGACTCCGGTGAAGTCCTGCAGAATTACCCGACTCGGGCTGAAAGGAATCTCCTCCGGCTTCATCTCTGGAGACCATGAGGCGATTCTCTTCACGTCATCCTCATTGATTAGGAATCCATCGCATTTCCTCAATGCTGACTCGATGAGAATTCTGATTGAGAATGGGATATCAGACAGGTTGCATAGGCCATATTTCTCAAGTGAATGAAGGTCCATGAAACCAGCCATGGTGCCGTCTGATTTCTCGAACTCGGACAACGCATCGAATGGAATCTCGTTTCCCAATATCTCACCTGACAATTTCTCCACGTGAGGGATACATTAAGTTCACCTAGTGAAAACGGATTCGAATCAGACGACTGATACTGATATTATCCGGACGGGGTCCACAGGACGGTCGTCTCTATTGGCTGGGTCCACGGTATCAACATGGCTGATTGCATCAACGTGCTCCATTCCAGAGATGACGTACCCGAAAACGGTGTGGCAAGAGCCGTCGTCATTTTTGTCATTGGGCGTCAGATCGCCCCAGCAATCCTTTGCGGGAAATTCATCATAATCTAGGAAGTCAGCCACGCCATCGGATGGGACGATGTAGAATTGGCTGCCGTCGGTGTTTTTTCCAGCGTGTGCTGCAGCAATCGCGCCTGCTGTGTGCTTCAGGCCGTTCTCGTGCTCGAATGGAATTGTGTAATCCTCCTCCTGCCGGCACTCGCTCTCTGGCATCTGCTCCCCATTGCAGTATCCGTAGTAATGTGCAGCGTATCCTCCGGATCCGCCCATGTTCTGGATATCTCCGCCCTGAATCATGAAGTTGTCAATTACTCTGTGGAACTCAACGCCGTCATACTGGAAGTTCTCCACATGGGTCAAGAAGCTCTCGACGTGGTCTGGTGCGTCATCCTCGTACAATTCAATTTGTATCTCTCCGGTAACAGACTGGCCGTTAACAACGTACTGGACCTCTAGTGACACAACCGGGTTATTACCATCATCAAGGAAATCAGAAATTAGTTTTATCGAAACCAGGAATGCTGCCATGGAGATGACAATTACAAGAAGCCCTAGAGGGGTTGGATTTCCTTGGTCGAACATCTGGAACCCTAGTCCGAGGGAGATCGACTTCTCGTCCATAAGCGAAGCTAGCTTATTCATATTCCTCCGAGTCTCCTTGTTCTTTGGGTCGATAGATAGAGACTTTGTATAATTCTTGTATGCCTTCTGCCAATGCGACTTCTGGTTCCTCTGATCGATTAATCCCAACTCCGTCCCAGCGTCTGCGGCCAGAGCGAGTGTCTTGGACCTCTGGGCTTCATTGTCTATGCTGCCCCAAGCGGACCTCAGTGCCTCCAATGCTCCTTCGGGATCGTTCTTGTCGGTCAGGAGCTCAGTGGCCTCGTCCCAAGCTTTCTGCAGTTCTGCTGGAATTGGCACGGGCTCGCGACAGCCCTCTCATTCAAAACTTCAACGGATGCGATGATGGGGCAAATTCATTGATTTTTCCATGGTAACGCATAAGACCCTGAGGCTTTGCCGATACCCTGCGAACAACCGTATCCGGAAGCAATGGGGAGCAAGAAAGCAATGGGAAAAATCGTCAATGATTTCGTCATCAATGTAGCTACAGCCAACGGAACGGGTTCCCAATCATCCAATCTAATCATCCTTCAATCAATGTTCGAGATGGGGATTCCGGTAAGCGGGAAGAATCTGTTTCCAAGCAACATCTCAGGTTTGCCAACATGGTTCATCATCCGAGTGAGCGACGAGGGTTACCAGGCTCCAGGGGATTTCACCAATATTCAGGTTCTGATGAACAAGGACACGTGGATGAAGGACCTCGAGGGACTAGAGCCAGGAACCATTGTGGTCTACAACGAGGATGTAAAACTCCCCGTGGATAGGGAGGACTGCGTTCTTCTAGGAATGCCGATGACGAAAATGGCTAGGAAAATCAATCCCAAGCTCGGTAGGCTGATTGCGAACATGTACTATGTTGGCGCAGTCGCTCATCTTCTCGGAATAGATGAGGATGCTATTGAGAAATCTGTCCGAGCTCAATTCAAGGGCAAGGAGAAAGCAGTGGAGTTGAACATGCAAGCTATCTCCGAGGGCAGATCCTATGCTGAAGATAATTGGGATTTTGAGTGTCAATTCTGCGTTGAGAGCAGGGACAAGGACCCCGACTCTTTCCTAATCGAAGGGAATGAGGCGATTGCTCTTGGTTGCATATATGGGGGCATCAGTATGCTATCTTGGTATCCGATTACTCCTTCTTCGTCTCTTGCGGAGTCAATTATCGGATGGTTGCCAGAACTACGTAGCGATGGTGATGGGGGTAGCACTTGCGCCGTCATTCAGGCTGAAGATGAACTCGCTGCAGCGGGAATGGTACTAGGTGCTGGATGGGCCGGAGGCAGGGGGATGACCTGCACCAGTGGACCGGGGATTTCTCTAATGTCGGAGTTCATCGGTTTGTTCTACTTCTCTGAGGTCCCTGGAGTTATTTGGGATGTTAACAGAGTTGGCCCGTCCACTGGATTGCCAACCAGAACACAACAGGGGGATCTTTCGATGCTTTACGAAGCGAGCCATGGCGATACCCAGCACATCGTTCTAATTCCCGGAACAGTTGACGAGTGCTTCGAATTCGGTTGGAGGGCCTTCGACTATGCTGAGAGGTTCCAAACCATGGTATTCGGATTCAATGACCTAGACTTGGGGATGAACCGTTGGGTTACATCTGGATTCCAATACCCGGATGAGCCCATGGACCGGGGCAAGGTGATTAGGAGCCAGGAGGAGATGGATGCGATAGCAAATTACGGAAGGTACCGGGATGTCGATGGCGATGGCATAGCATATAGGACGTTACCAGGCAGTGGCCTTGACCCGATTCTGTACAGGGGTACGGGCCATGACGAGGACGGTATTTACTCCGAAGACCCGCAGGTGTATCACGATGCGATGGAGAGACTGAAGAGGAAGATCGATGGTGCAAGGGAACATCTCCCAGGGCCAATAATTAGAGAGGAAGAGAACAAGGAACTCGGGGTAATATTCTATGGCTCAATGGAGAATACAATAGTCGAGATCGATGACATGCTGGAGGAGAATGGGCTTTCTGTAAGTACGTGCAGAGTAAGGGCCCTGCCCCTGCATCCCGAAGTGGAGGATTTCGTTCGTAGGCATGAAAAGGTCATTGTCCTAGAAATTAATCGAGATGGGCAGCTTTTCGGAATCATCCGGAAGGAGTTCCCCACTGAGTTGATACCAAAGATCCACAGAGTCTCCTACAGCGATGGGATGCCACCACGAGCCAGGGTGTATTCTGAAATGATGCTTGAAGTATTGAAGGAGGAGGCTTGATGGTGAAGTTGAACGTAATTGAACTCGAGAAATCCGAGTACACAGGTGGGAAGTCATCTCTTTGCCCGGGATGCGGTCACGATCAGATTTCGAATAACATCATCCAGGCAGCTTGGGAGAACGGGATCCAACCCGAGAGAATCGCAAAGATGAGTGGGATTGGATGCTCCTCCAAGACCCCGGCATACTTCCTAGGTAAGAGCCATGGATTCAACACGGTGCATGGCAGGATGCCATCGGTAACTACGGGAGCGAACATGGTGAACAAGGACCTGAGTTTCTTGGCGGTGTCTGGAGACGGGGATACCGCGAGCATAGGGATTGGACAGTTCATCCATGCGATCAGGAGGAACCTCGATATGGTTTACATCGTAGAAAACAATGGTGTCTACGGCCTGACCAAGGGCCAGTACAGTGCCACAGTCGAGAAGGGTTCTAAGAAGAAGAAAGGGAGTGCGAACCAGCAAGCCCCGATTGACCTCTGTGCAATGGCAATAAACCTCGGATGCAGTTTTGTGGCGCGCTCATTCTCAGGTAGCAAGAAGCAGTTGACTGCACTATTGAGAGCAGCAATGAGTCACAAAGGGATGGCATTCATTGACGTGATCTCTCCGTGCGTAACTTTCGCCAACAATGACGAGTCGTACAAGTCTTACAACTACGTAAAGGCGAATGACGAGGTCCTTCACATTCTAGACTACATACCCCACTTCTCTCCATTGGAGGAAGTGGAGGTTCCAGAAGGCGAGTTCAGAGAGGTTAGTCTGTTCGATGGCTCGACCTTGAGGCTGGAGACAGTTGCGGCCGATCATGATTACACCGATGCCGTCTCGGCACTGAGTGCAATACACGAGTCGGAGAAGGCGGAGAGGCATGTGACTGGCCTGCTCTACTATGACGAGAACGTGCCTACTGCAACAGAATCTCTGGGGCTTAGCGACACGCCCCTTGTGGACCTGCCAGAGGACCTCCTGAGGCCCAGTGAGGGCAGTCTAGACAAGGTGAATGCCGCATTCAGATCTTGAGCAGACAGTTCTGATTGCTCGGTTTTCTTGAAATATTCGGGCCTTGTCCGTGTTACACCAGTCCCTTGGTGTAGCGGTCCATCATATGGCACTCTGGATGCCATGACCCTGGTTCGAATCCGGGAGGGACTACCAATAGTTCGACTAGACGTACTGGTAGAGGAGCTGGGAGACCCAACTAACCATCATTATGATCATGAACCATCCCAATGCGAGTTTAGCGATCCTCGTAGGCTTCTTCTTTGGTGGAAACGGGTCGATTCCAGCTTCGAGGGCCTGGGCGATAATCTCCAGCTCCTCCTCAATGGTCTCGGGAGGTCGCATTACCTCACTTCCCAGAGGTGTGGCCCAATACGTGGGAGGAGGTTTTCCCGATTGATTCCAAAGCACATGCTTTGCGGAGACTAGCATGATTATTCAATCATTATCGTAGCGAGGTTGAAGCATCGAATCCCTTCGAGCGCCCATGGACGAATTGCCAGAGGGGGTCGAACTACCTCCGTTAGAGTCCCGTGCCCATATCCCTTCAGCTTCAGTTATGCTAAGCCGGGTTGGGAGCGACGGATACGAGATTCTGATGGGGCACAGGAGTTCGCAACTACCTGCATTCCCAGACCTCTGGTCTTTCCCGGGCGGAGGTGTTAGCAGAGTGGATAGGAAATCTGCAGAAAAACATCCGGAGTGGTTAACCGAGATGGGGGAAAAACGCCTTTCCGTTTTCACCCTCCTAAGGGAGATGGCGGAGGAAGTAGGAATCTCACCGGACGGCAATGGGGGCTTCTTCGAGGTGGATGAAGAAGTTAGAGGCATTATCTGCAGAGACAAGTCAGGATGGTTGGAGGTAGCGGAGTCGGGGAGGATCTCCACTGCCGGTTTCGAATGCCAGGTCATCACGGAGAGGATCACCCCTCCCCAGTCCCCGACAAGGTTCCACAACCTGTTCTTTCACGTTGCCCTAGGCGAATCGGGAGTGGAGCCTACATTCCCGCCGGGCAGGAGCGAGTTCGACGAGTTCCGATGGTGGAGGCCAGAAGAGGTCATCTCATCATGGGAGGTAAACGAATTGCATATCCCCCCTCCGATTGTCACAATTTTCAGGGACTTGATAGGATTGATGGAGGGCAGTGACCTGATCTCGGCATGCAGAACCATGGCCGATGACCCTCCATCTGGACCTCATAGATTCGAGTATGGCCCTGGTGTTGAGTGCATACTGATTCCAACCAACACCCTCCCGCCATCCACTCACACAAACTGCTTCATCCTTGGTGAGAGGGGTGGGGGTAGACTGATTGTCGATCCTGCAATTAGGGATCAAGTTGGATTCGAGTTGCTGCGCCAGAAGGTCGAGGAGATACGTGAAGACGGAAGCGAAGTAGTTGCCACGATTTTCACGCATCGCCACCAGGACCACCTGGGCGACCTGGGGATGATCGATGAAATCTACCAAGCACCGATTTGGGCGAGTCAAGAGACCTTGGATTCGCTTCCTGGAGGAGTAAATCGCAGGCCTCTGGAAGAGGGCGATGTGATCGGTGTAAGAGGTCCCGGTGGGATTTCTAATTGGGAGGTTCTGGAGACCCCGGGGCACTGCCCGGGCCAGATATGCCTGGTAGGCGAGCAGGGGATAGTGTCTGC
>Ga0208407_1000611_pt1 | contig 16815 bp, 17 predicted proteins | sample ETNtaG_9_FD_185775 | JGI IMG/M metagenome (GOLD analysis project Ga0208407, IMG submission 185775) | Marine microbial and viral communities from oxygen minimum zone, Eastern Pacific Ocean - ETNP201406SV69 (SPAdes) (version 2) | ecosystem: Environmental > Aquatic > Marine > Oceanic ...
TTTGCAAATATTCGCTCACCCGATACAATGAATAATCTAAAAACCAATTCTTCTATGGAAATTAATGTCATTGATCCCTTATCTCGTAAGGGATATTTGTTTATTGGAACTGGAAAAATTATTAAAGATTCTCCTTTGTTTGATGAAATTCTTACTTTTTATAGAAACAGTGGAATTCAAAGTCCCATCAATTCTGTTGTACTAGTTACTGTTTCGTCTGTTTCTGAAGTAACTTCACCCCTCTATGATTTGGGTAAATCTGAGAGTGAAATAAAATTAAGATGGAAGAAATATTTTAATGATTTGTGATTAATTTACTTTTTTTCAGATTTAATTTTCATTAATTCCTGTCTTGTTTTTTTATGTGCCTCTCTTTCTACTTCTAAAAGTCCTTGAATTTGTTCTAATTCTTTTTGTGTCATGTTTAGTTTTGATTTTAATGACCCGACAACTACACTTGCTGCCTCAATTACTCCTGCATTAGCTTTTTCCGTAGATGAATTATTTTTAATTTCTTTTTTCTCTTTTGATGTTAAAATGCTAGTATCTTGAAATTGGTCTTTTTCATCTAATTCCTGTTTTGCATTGTATAATCTTGAATTTGCTTCATCTAATTCTTTACCTACCTCAATTTGCTGTTTTCTTAATCCATGTAATGTTGTTTGTCCTTTTGTAATTCCATCTTTGATTTCTTTTTGTTCCTTTATCATTTGATCTAGTTCATCTTTAATTTTTTTGAATTCTTTTTCAGTTTTATTGAATTCGTTAATTGATTTTGTATCTTTAATTTGTTGAGCATTTTTTATTTTCTCTCTAATTTCTCGGTATTCTCTTTGAACTATATCCAATTCCATTTTTTTTTGATTAAATTCTTTTTTTACTAACATCAGATTACTAACAGTAGTATCATATTCTTCTTTTACAGTTTGAATCTTTTCTGAAACTTTTACTACTTCTTCTTGCTTTGTCCTAAATTCTGTTTGAATCTTTTCAACTTCAGTTTCTAATTCTTCTTTTAAAATCGACTCCTCTTCATTATTTTCTTTAATTTCTTTTTTCTTGCTAAAAAATCCCATTTTCTTATCACATATGTCCCAAAAGATGAATATTTCTTTATTGCCGTTTGACTCTATTTCTCACAAATTTTAGATAGAATCCTATACCTCCAATTATTATGCCCCCAATCCATACAATCACGCTCAAACTTTTTGGAACTATTGCTTCCTGAGGACCTACAATCAACATTAATGCTCCTAAAATAATTAGTGCAAATCCTCCACTGTTTCTACTTTTATTATGTTCTCCGTGAACCATTGTTAAACATACTCTGCTAGTGTTTTGGCAACTTGTTTTCTTCCAATATCTGTAATAAATGGCCCTATCTTTGGTCCTCTTGAAGTTCCCAAAATTATTTGATATAGTATTTTAAAGAAATCTTTTGGTTGTACATCATTTCCTTTTGCAATTTGATATATTGTATTTTGAATGTCTTCCGGATCTTCTTCTTTTTCTAATTCTGTTATTAGTAATGATATTGCTTTTTTAGCGGTAGCATCTAGTTCCACTTCTATTTTTTCTTGCTCATCAAACTCATCAGAATAATTCCCTGCAATTTCTATCAGTTTTTGTATTTCTTGATTACCTTCTTCTTTTATGACTCCATAATCAATCAGTTTTTTCATCACTCTTTCATTTCTATTTTCTTTGAAAATTTTTGTTAATTCAATTAATAACCTGTAATTTACATGAGTGCTAGATTGCTTTGGAGGATTAAGTAAATTCACATATTCATAAAGTCCTTTTAATTTGGTTAGTTTTGCTTGATTATCTACTTTGATTCTGCCAAAATACGTATCTTCAAGCTCATTGTATTCATTCATCAAACCTGGAATGTCATCAAATCCTAATTCTCTAGCTCCTGTGATTCTTTTGTATAGTAGAAGTAAAATTGATTTTGAATTTCCAAATTCTAACCATTTTTGTGCAGTAATTACATTTCCTAATGATTTTGAAATTTTCTTTCCTCCTTTATCTAAAAACATTTCATATTTTACGTGATGTGGGTGTGGAAATTGTAAAATATCCTCTGCTACCCAATCATTTACTTTCACAGAATCCATTATGTCTTTTCCATATGCTTCAAATCTAATATCAAATGCCGACCATCTTGCAGCAAATTCCACTTTCCAAGCTAATTTTCCTAAATCTTTTGTAATGTCTGCCTCTCCTTGATGACCACAACCTTTGATCATTTTTGAACCTATTTCTGTATCATGACAATTGTATTTGACAATTTTTTTATCTGCAAGGTATTCTGTTGCTTCTGCTGTGTAAAGTCGATTGCATTTTTTACAAACTGGAAAATATGGCAAATACTTTTGATATTTTTCTTGTCCAACTAATTCTGAAATTTTATCTCCAATTTTTGTACTATTTTCTAATATTGTATGTATTTGATTTTTTAACAGTCCTTGATTGTAGGTATCTTTTGCTCTTCTAAACTCATACTCAATCCCAACCTTGTCTAATCCGTCTAAAAGAATACTGCTCATATGCATTCCGTAAGAATCGTGAGTTCCGTAAGGATCTGGAATTAATGAAACTGGTTTTCCTATGTGTTCCTCTAAACCAAATTTTTCCATTCCTTCTGGAATTTTTCTTAATCCATCTAGGTCATCTGAATATGCAATTAGTTCTGATTTGTATCCTAAATTTTCTAATGCTAATTTTACTCCATATGCTCTGACTGCATCTCCTAAACTCCCAATATGCGGAATCCCTGATGCTCCTAATCCGCTTTCTACATTAATTACATCTAAACTTCTTCCGAGTTTTTTTTCACGTTCAAGTAATTCTGATGCTAGTTTGTCAATCCATGTTCCTTTCCCGATAATTTTTTCTTCAGACATATCTTTTCCTTAATTCAATATTTTGGACATATATGGCCCATATAACGAATACCCTAATTTTTGATAATATTCTCTAGTACCTACTGCACTAATCACTAGGATCTTCTTTGCATCAAATTCTTCTTTTGATATTTTTTCAGCTTCTTTCATCAAATTTTTTCCTAACCCTGAATGTTGTATTTCATCTGTTTCTTTTTCTCCTAATTTCAAAGATTTTCCATATACGTGAATCTCTCTAACTATGCATGTGTTTTCGTCAATTTCGTCTCTATGCGCCTCTAAACTTGGTTTTCTTAATCTTAAGAATCCATAAATTGATTCATTTTTGTCTTCATATGATAAGAAAACCTCTTTTCCATCTGAAGAATCATAATCTATTCTTTTCAATTTTATGTCTTCATTTACTGTTTTTTTATCTGCTAATCCTGCTTCTCTACATCTAATACATTTACATGATAATCCTTGTTTGGCAAGATTTTGATGTACAATTTGTCTGAGGTTACCTGATTTTGGACCTGCTATGATCTCTTTTGGTGAAATTTCTCTTTGAACTCTCATAATTCTGACCCATTTTGGAATGTTCTTTTTTGCTTCTGTTAGTACCTTGATCATTTCTTCATCTGAATATGGTGTATACTTTCCTTGTTTGTATTCTTCATACAACGGTGTGTTTTCAATTACTAGTGATGGATAAATTTTCAACATATCTGGTCGTAATTGTGAATCTGAAAATAATTTTTTGAAATCTGCAATATCTCCCTCTGGAGTCATTGTTGGTAATCCTGGCATCATGTGTGCAACAATTTTGTAACCTGCATCTTTTGAAATTTGAAAAGATTCTGTTACGTCATTATAATCGTGTCCTCTGTTGATAATTTTGTAAACTCTTTCTTGTAATGATTGAACTCCTATCTCAACTCTCGTAACTCCATAGCTTAGCATTAAATCTACATGTTCTTTTTTACAATAATCTGGTTTAGTTTCGATTGTAAATCCTACGTTTCTTATCTCTGCATGTTCGTTATTTGATTTGGCTTCCTCTAAGTTTTTTGAGTCTACCCCATTTTGAGCATCGTAACATGATTTGATAAAATCTTTTTGATAATCTTTTGGCATGAATAGAAATGTTCCACCTACAATCACAATTTCCATTTTTGACGGATCATGCCCAAATGCAATCAATTTTTCAATTTTTGATGTAATTTGTAATTTAGGATCAAACTCATTCTCAATTGCATTTAATGATGATGGTTCTTTTCCTGTATAGCTGTTTGGTGAATTAAACTCAATTCCTCCAGGACAATATGTACATCTCCCATGAGGACATGCATATGGTTTTGGCATTAATGCTACTACTGATACTCCTGATGCTGTTTTTGCTGGTTTTCTTATCAATACTTTTTTTAATTTATCAAAATCGGAATCATTTACCACTGATAATATTTCATAATTTTTTGGAATTCTTTCTAATGCATATTTGGTACAAATTTTGATAATTTCTTCTTTAACTTGTTTTTTGGTTGGGTCGTTTATTGTAAGTAAGTTTTTTGTAATTTCAGTGCATGCTTTGGATAGTACTGGATCTAACTTGTTCATGTTTTCTCTATGTTTTTCACTGTTAAAATTTATTCTGATTTTTGTTCTACTGTTTTATTTGATTCGTTATTACCATTTTTTTGTTCTTTTCTATACTCCATTTTCAACCAAATTGGTGTGATGATTGTTGTTACTGCTACCATGATTACTATTGTTGAGTATACTTCTGATGTGAGAATTCCTGCTGTAACTCCTACTCCTGCAACAATTAATCCTACTTCTCCTCTTGAAATCATGCCGATACCTACTCTCATTCCTTGAGCCTTACTTTTCAAAAAGAACATTGCTGGTAATCCACAACCTCCCAATTTTGTTACAACTGCAATTATTATGACCACGGCACTTATCATCAAAATCTCAAGATTAACTGCTCTCAAGTCTACTTGTGCTCCAATGATTGCAAAGAATAATGGTGCAAAAATCAATCCTATTTTTCCAATATAATTTTCAATTTTCTCAAATACTTTTGTGGTTGATAATGCCATTCCTACAGCAAACGCCCCAACTATCGGAGATAGTCCAATAGAACCTGCAAGTGCTGCTGCACCAAAGAACGACGCTGTTGCAATTCCTTCTACACTGCCTTTTGCTTTCCATAGTCTTGGTGTAATTATTTTTGGTATTACTACAACTGCAACAACTAACATTATTACAAAGAATCCTAATACTTTCAAAATTGTAATTGTAACTTCTGTAATGTCTATGTTCTCTACTCCACCATCTGATCCTGCAATTGATGATACCACTGATAATACTGCAATTGCTAAAATATCGTCTACTACTGCGGCACCTATGATTAATCTAGCTTCGGGTGTTTTGATTTTTCCAAATTCACTTAATACTTGAATTGAAATTGCAATACTTGTCGCTGTAAGCGCTGTCGCAATTAACATTGATTGTAATGCATCAAATCCAAACATTTGGAAAACTGCTAGGCCTGCAAAAAATGGAACTACTACTCCTAATGTCCCAACTGTAAATGATGCTTTTCCACCTTTCAAAAATTCTTTTGGCGTCATTTCCAATCCTGCCATAAACAGAATTACGATTGCACCCATTTCTCCTAATATTCTAATTTCATCATTTATCTGAAGTAATTGCTTTCCATCAATTACAAAAAACGCCCCTAATGCAAATGGTCCAACGATCATTCCTGCTAATAATTCTCCTAATACAATTGGAAGTTTTAATCTGAGGAAAAGCTCTGCCATTAATTTAGCTGCAAACAGGAGAATTCCTACTCCAATTATCGTCTCTATGAAATGGGCATCACTCATTACTATCTAGTAAAATCACAGAAATCTGTAATATAAGATGATATTAAGTTAAAAATTATTTTATTATTGTTAAATTAAGCAATTTTTATGGAGTTTACTGAAACTCCCTTTTTAGAAATTATTTTACCTATTTGCTGGCTTTTGATCTTATGTTTTTTAAATATTGATTCAATTTTACTGACTTGATCTTTTGGTGCCATTATGCAGAATCCTACTCCCATGTTGAAAGTTTTGTACATTTCTTCTGGTTTGACCCCTTGTTCCTCCACTAGTCCCATTATTGGAGGTATTTTTGGAAGTGAATCTATTTCATATCCTATATTTTTGAGGCGTAATAGTTTGGTAAATGATCCTCCTGTGATATGGGCTAGTCCATTTATCTTGCATTTTTGATTAATTTCAAGAACTGGATTTGTATAAATTTCTGTAGGTTTTAGTAATGCATCTCCTATAATTCCCACTCCTTTCACTTTGTCTTTAACTGAATATTTTGTTAGCAAAGCTTTTCTTGCAAGTGAATATCCGTTTGAATGAATTCCTGAACTGCTTACTCCGATAATTGCATCGCCTGCTTTAATCTTATTTCCTAAAATCATATCTTTTTTATCTAATAGACCTACAACCATTCCTGCTAAATCAAATGCAAATCCTTTCCCTTCAATTACGTCTGGCATGATTGCAGTTTCTCCACCAACAATTGGCATTGAAGATTTTTTTGCACCTGTAACTAATCCTTCTACAATTTTTTTAAATATTGGTACATCATTTTTGTTTGCAGCAATATAATCTACAAATGATATTGGTGTTGCGCCAATACAAATAATGTCATTTACATTCATTGCAACACAATCAATTCCTATTGTGTTGTATTTTTTCATCATATTTGCAATTACTACTTTGGTTCCTACTCCATCTGTATGTGTTGCTAATAATTTTCCTCCAGGAATTTCTACGATTCCTGCATAATGTCCAAACCCGTGAGCTATCTTTGCTTTTTTCTGAAGTTTATGAGTTGATGTAATTAATTTACCAATTGCCTTTTGACTTTGTTTAATTTTTGAAATATCTACCCCTGCTTTTTTGTATGTTAAAGCCATTATTTGTTCCGCATTTGTTGTGAATAAAAGAATTTGCCTGTTATTTCGATCACATATACATTCCAGATATCTCTTCTCTATGCTCCACATATTTTTGAGATAATTCACTAAATTCTGAATGAATTCTTTCTTTTTCCTCTTGTAGATTTGATGTGTCTATTTCCATCTCATAAAATCTGTTTAATGCATCAATTAGAGTTGCAGCTGCGCCTGAATCTGGATCTACTTTATTTGCTTTTGCTAATAATGTCAATCCTTGAATTTTTCTTACTAGACATTCATTTAGAATGCCTCCTGGAATTCCTGTGATGAATCCTTGCGGAATTAAACTAATGTCTTTGTCTGCCATGGTTCTGATTAAATCCTCTTCTGCTGCACAATATGCTTTATCATCGTGTTCTGTACTTGCAACTCCGTCTAAAATCACAATTTCCTTTGATCCATTTTTTTCAGCCCAATCTAAAATTGATGATACTAATGAGTACAATCCTTCCATCCTTAATGTAATTTCACAAATTATTGCACAAATTGTTCCATCTTCATTTGCATAGAATCTGAATGGGTGACGTAATCTACCTCTCATAAAAACTGTTGATGGTGGAAGATATTTTGATCTCATCACTGCAATTTCTGTCATTTTCAATTCTGTAATTATGTGATTAATTGCTAATGGTCCTACAAGACCTGCACCAACAAATCCTGCAAAAACTATTGGATTCTTTAACCCTATTTTTTTAATTTCAAATATTTCAGCTTCTGGAAATCCTTCTTGCACAATTTCAACGCTATACTCTGTCTAATTACTTTTTTGCATGAATAGATTTAACATTATTCTTCCTTTATCTGTAATTGTATAGATTACATTTGGTCCAACTGTTTCTTTTTCTATAAAGTTGTAGTTCACACAAAGGTGTAGGTAATTCAAAAATGATTTTTTCATTCTAATTTTTGATTTTGAATATAGATGTGAAAATGTCATTGGATTTCCTTTGAGTTGATATAACAACTTTAGCAAAGATAACGTGCTGAAATCTTTGGTTCTTGCTTTTACTGCATCTAGAATTTGTTCTTCTCTTTCTATGATGAAGTCTTCGAATTGATCTGCCACTTCTAGTGGGACATAAGTTAGTCTTGCTTTCATTATACTGTATGGTACGGTACATTACCTTATTAGTCTTTGACTTGTCTATTTTTTATCTATCTGAGTAGTTTTTTTACACCTATTTTGGTCATTTTTGGAATTTTAGTGCCCAAAATTGACTGTATCTTTCCAAAAACATTTGTTTTTTGAACTTAACTTGAATTGGTACATTTGTAAAAATATAGTGAATCATCTCCTTTAAACAACCATGATGTAAAATTTCGTTGTGGAAGTCATACTAAGTGCCGCATTACTTGTAATTGGATTGGTGATGTTATGTTTTGGTGGAAATTGGTTAGTTAGTGGCGGAGTTGGAATTGCCAAAAAATTTCGTATAAGTAATCTTGTAATTGGTTTGACTATTGTTGCATATGGAACATCTACCCCAGAACTTGCAGCAAGTATTGCTGCTGCTGGTGATCATGGTACAATAATTTTGGGAAATATTATTGGAAGTAATATTGCTAATGTTGGTATGGTAATTGGTGTATCTGCAATTCTTATTCCTGTTGCAATTCAAAAATCTGTATTCCGAAAAGAAATTCCAATTATGTTAGGTGTATCTTTACTACTAGTTTTACTTTCTATTGATGGTGAAATTTCTCAATATGATGGTGCTTTACTTCTTGTTGGGCTTGGTGTCTTTGCATTTTTTACATTTAGAGATGCATTAAAACAAAGAACGACAACTCCGGATAATTCTGAAAATACTCAAAATAACATTTATGTAAAATATTTTGGATTAATTGGAATTGGAATTGTTGTATTGTATATTGGTGCTATACTCACAGTTGATAATGCTGTAATTATTGCATCTGAATTTGGTTTATCTGAGAAACTTATTGGGTTAACTGTGATTGCAATTGCAACTTCTCTTCCCGAATTAATTACTTCTATTATTGCGATTCGTAAAGGACACAGTGATGTTGGCATTGGAAATATTATTGGAAGCAATATTTACAATATCTTGATGATAATGGGTGTAGGAGCTGCACTTGGAGGTGTTTTGACAACTTCTGATGTTTATGTAGATTATGCAATAATGATTATCTTTAGTCTTTCATTGTTGATTGGATTGAAAACTAAAATCATCAACAGAACTATGGGTGTTATTTTGACAACAGGGTATGTTTTGTATTTGGTAACCACATTTTTTAAGTAATTTATGCCTAAATTCTATGGCTAAATTGAATTTACTGAGATATTCTCAACTTTGATTGATGGCGTGATTGAGGGTAATGATGCCCATTGAATTACTCTGCGTTGATCATTTCCAATATCTGTTATATTGTTTAATAATTTTGGAAGATTATGTACTATTCTTACTGATTTTCCTGGTCCAACAATTTCTCCATTTTCTATAATTTGTATTCCACTTCTTGCAGTACATGAAAAATCTCCTTTAATTGGATTCACTGCATATGTGTACCACAATCTTCCTATCAACAAACCATGCTTAGTATCTTTGATCAAATCTTCTTGTGTACTATTGCCTGGTGTAACTATCAAATTATGTGGAGCTGAAATTGGAATTGGTTCAGCACTATTTCCCATCGGTGATCCCATTCTGATTGCATTTCCTGATGATTCTTTTTTACCTTCTTTGTAACTATCGTAGAGATTAGAAAAAACATTTCTAAAAATTCCATTTTCAATTAATTTATTTTTTTTAGTTTTAATTCCTTCACCATCAATTGATTTTGTTCCAATTCCTTCTGGAATGTGTGGATTGTCGGTTAAATTAAATTCTTCAACTGATATTTTTTCTTTAAAATTATTGGAGAAACAACTTTTTTTTTCTTTGAATGTTTTAAAATTAAAATTTGATGCTATTACAAATGATAATAATTCTCCTACAGAATAAGGATCAAAAATTATGGAATATGTGTCAGAATTAACTTTTTTTGGGTTAATTGATTTTATACACATATTTTTTGCATCTGTTCCTATTTGCTCTGATGAGAATTCTGACAATGTTCTTCCACACCCATGTCCAATTCCAGAAACTGGTAATGTGCTTTGTTCTGATTCTGCATTGATAATTCCTGAAATGTATGTTGCTTCATTATTAAAATTCAGTCCATTGGAATTCCTTAATTCAAAATTTTCATAGACTAAATTTAGTGAGCCTGTAATTGTATCAATTTTATCATTCTCAGATTCATTGATCATATTTTGAGCGATATCAGCAGCTTTTGAACCTGAAATTTGTTTAATTTTTTTATCAAATACCCCCTCTAACTGTTGATATTCTTTTTTTGCTGGTAACCCATTCCAGAATTCTCTTGGTTTTAGATTTTTGATTGATTTAATTCCCTTTGTTATTGAATCTGATATGTTTTCTTCATTAGTTGTTTGTATTGATGCAATTTTTTTATTCTGTATTAATCTGATACCAAAATTTTCATCAAAATTCTGCTTAATTTCTATAATTTCTGAATCTGTAATTCTTACTGTAGTAATATTTTTTTTAACAGAAACAATTTCACATTCATCTATCCCTATTTTTATTGAATCCGTTATTGCCTTCTCTAAGGCTGACAATTATTCTTCTCTGGGGTTTTTGTATCTAAATTTATTAATTTTAATTAATTCTTTGTATGACCCAAATTGAGAATTATTTGTTATTTTGTCTAATCCCTCTTCTGTTTCATTTTCTGTTTCAAATTTTTTTAACATTTTATACTGTGTATTTCTTTCAGCTGGAATTCTTCCAATTTCCCTTACCATTCGTCTAATTTCTTTTGGTTTTAGTAATTGTCCATACTCTGAACCTGCTGATGTGGAAATACTTTCATTGATTAAAGTCCCTCCAAAATCATTTGCTCCCCACATCAATAACAGCTGTGACATTTTTTGACCTTCTTTAACCCAAGACATTTGTATATTGTCTATTGTATTATTGAACATAATTCTTGCAATTGCATGTGTAAGTAATACGTCATTTCCACTTCCGCCTTGTTGTATTCCTTCATGCAATTGATGTTTGTACATCGGTGCTTCTGAATGGACAAAATTTAATGGAACAAATTCAGTAAATCCTGATGTTTCTTTTTGTATTTCTCTTAATTTAACAATATGATTAATTCTCTGCTCTTGACTTTCTAAATGACCAAACATCATAGTAGACGTTGTGTTTATTCCAATCTTATGAGCTGTTTTAATCACTTCTTCCCATTGTTTTACTGTAATTCTTCCTGGGGATATTTTATCTCTTAATTTTTGATCTAATATTTCTGCAGATGTTCCTGGTAATGTGTCAACTCCTGCCTCTTTCATTCTCTTTAGAAATTCTTCAATTGTGATGTTTGATCTGGTTGCTCCGTATAGAATTTCTTCTGGTGAAAAACCATGAATGTGTATGTCTGGGATTTCTTTTTTGATTTCTCTACAAATATTTTCATACAAATTACCTTCCATGTCTGGAGGTAGTCCTGCTTGAATACACACTTCTGTTGCACCTAGACTGTGAGCCTCTTTTGCTCTACGTACAATTTCTTCTGTTGGTAGAAAATATCCTTCTTCTTCACGAAAATCTCTACTGAAAGCACAAAAACCACATTGTTTTATACATACATTTGTGAAATTGATATTTCGATTTACTACATAAGATACAATATTTCCAACCCTTCTTTTCCGTAATTCATCTGCAACTAATCCTACTAAGTGAAAATCAATTCCTTTTGTTTTGTAAAGTTCCAACCCTTCTTTGGCTGAAACTTCCTTTTCAGATAGAGCATTGTTTAAAATTTCAGATATAATTGGATCTGCATTTCTAAACAGTGAATCTATGTTAATTGTCATTTCCAATAGTCTTCCTTTACGTACCCATCTTCATTTTGAATTACTGCTATTTTATCCCTTAACTTTTTACTAATAAAAGAAAAGAATTCTGGATAAATTGGGAACCTGCATTTTAAATCAAATCCTGATTTCTTTGAATAATCTTCAACTTTGTTAATTTCTGGCCAAGAAAATTCTGGATTAACAAAATCTGGTGTCAATGGTGAAATTCCTCCCCAATCATTAATTCCTATTTGTAAGAAACTTTGATATGATTTTGGAGACAGATTGGGTGGAATTTGTATATTCATTTCTGGCATCACAATTCTTGATATTGCTACAATTTTTTTAAAATATTCTTCATTAGCTGATGGAGCATCTTTCATGATTGTATCTGGCTTTGGTTGAAAATTTTGTAAAATTACTTCTTGAATATTTCCATATTTTTTATGAAGATCTTTTATGGCTAATATTGAATCTATTATTTCTTCGATTGTCTCTCCAATTCCTACAAGAATGCCTGTTGTCATTGGAATTCCTAATTTTCCAGAGTTTTCTAAAATTTTTAATCGTGTTTGGGGTTTTTTACTTGCAGCTAAATGATGTGGCATGCCCTTTTCTGTTAATCTTTCACTAATGTTTTCTAACATTATTCCCATCGAGACATTAGTTTTTTTGAGTTCTTTCATTTCATCATAATTTAAATTTCCTGCATTTGTATGTGGGAACAAGCCTAATTCTAATGCCTCTTCAGATGAATGAATAAGATATTCTACTGTTGATTTGAAACCATTCTCTTTGAGCCAATTTCTGGCTTCAGGATATTTTTTTTCTGGTTGTTCCCCTGTTACAAACAATGCTTCAACACATGTGTATTTTTTTGCTAATTGTAATAATTCTTTTATCTGTTGTTTTGACATTAGAGAAATTTTTTCTTCTCCCGGTTCTGCTTTGTATGTACAATATGAGCAAGTATCTTTACAGAGATTAATAATATTGAAAAATGCTTTTTTTGAAAATGTTACTGTATTGTTTTTATTTTTTATTCGAAGTTGTTGTGCTGTAAGAAATAATTCGTTTGAACTCTCTATTGATTTTTGATAAATATCAATTATTTCTTGACGATTAATTGATTTGTTTTCTAATACATTGTTTAAGATCTCTGATTCTAAAACCAAATTGGTCATTAGAAGAATTTTTTAGTAGATGTATTTATGCTTGTATCTTTTTATTTCTAATTTGGTCTTTCTTGAAGGATAACTGTTACATTTGTAGTCCTACCGTCTCTTAAAATTTCTAAATTCATTTCATCTCCAACTGTTTTAACTCTTTGAAGATGTACTAGGATGTCATCTATTTTCCTAACATCCATTCCATCAACTGCGACAATTATGTCCCCTCCAACTGGATATTCTTTTCCATCTACTTCAATTGTTTTATCTGAACCAATCAGTCCTGCATCTTCTGCTGGACTGTTTTCTACTACTGTAATAATTAGAAATCCTAATGCATCTTTTAATCCCAACACATTAGCTGTATCAGGATCAATATCTCTACCTGAGATTCCAATCCATGGATGCTTGTATTCTCCTTCACTGATTAGAGTTGGAACAATTTTTGCAACTGTTTGTGACGGAATGGCAAATCCTACTCCAGTAAATTCACCTGTTGTGGATTGAATTGCAGTATTGATTCCAACAATATTTCCTCTCATGTTTAATAGCGGTCCTCCTGAATTTCCTGGATTGATTGCTGCATCTGTTTGAATTACATCTGGAATTGAATATCCTGAACCAGATGGTAGTAATCTTCCCATTTGACTAACAATTCCTGATGTCATGGATCCTGATAATCCAAATGGATTTCCTATTGCTGTAATTGGTTCTCCAACATTAAGATTAGATGAATCTCCTAATGATAATGGTTGTAGTAATTTTAAATCTGCATTAACTTTGATAACTCCGATGTCTGTATATTCATCCATACCGATAATTTTTGCATTATATGATCTTCCATCTAAAAATGTAACAACTGTTTTTGTTGAACCTTCTATTACATGTGCATTTGTAATGATGTGTCCCATTTTATCAAAAACAAAACCTGAACCTACTCCTCCTGTTTCATTCACTGTTTGATTTCGAATTGTATTAACTCGAACAACTCCTGGTTCTGCTTTTTCAAAAATCTCCATTAACGATAATGTTTCTGATTCTGTTGCAATCAAATTATTGATTTCATCTATTTGATTCTGTACTTGTAATTCGTTTTCATCAATTTGATTTTGTATTTGTATTGTCATTTCATCGGGTTCATCTGGAATGATGAAAAATATTGAAAATATGATAAATACGCTAATACTTCCAACTGTTACGCCTACAAAAACTCCTGATTTGTCCATAAGGGGTTCCTTGCTCATTTGTATGTAAAAGTATTCTTTTTTTCAAATACTTAGTGAACTTTGAGTATGATCCTTCATTGAATAACTCCTGCCTCTCCATGATACTGATGATGACCCTTTTGCTTGAATTAGTCCTGTGAGAAATCCTAATGTAACTACTAATCCTCCCAATGGTGCAAACAATGCATGAATTAATCTTAATTTTAATCCCATTTTTACTTCAATTACGGCACCAATGTAAATCAGCGCTGATGCAATTGCTGCTGAATAATATAGTATTGTTGTTGACATTGTCTCTATTGGTATAAAGTTTGTAATTGCAAATATTGGAAATGGGACAAATAATAAAAATAAAACTGCAAAGAAACTTCCTATTGCAATTTTTTCACTTTGTAAATAGAGTGGAATCATTAATCTCTTTAATGCATGCCACAATGTTTTGGAATCTCTTGCCCAAACTGCATCAATTAATTCGTCCCCTCTAACAATTCGCATTTTGTATCCTGATTCTTTTACTTTTTTACCTAGTGCCCCGTCTTCTACAATTTCATGTTTTACTCCTTCATGCATTCCCACTTCTTCATATGTTTTTTTTGTAATTATGAAAAAACTACCAAAAAAATATGCTGCTTTTTTCTTTGGATTGTTTACATTGATTGCTGAAAATCTTGTGTGCAAAAATGTTGATATCATTGGTAATGAAACTTTGGTCAAAAAATCAAATGTTAATAATCTTGGAATTGCAGATAGTGCATCTAATTGTAAACTCAATAAATGTGAAACCGATAATGATATGACTTGACTTGAATGTTTTGTATCTGCATCTGTGAAAAGTAAAAGCTCACCTTTTGCATGTCTGTATCCTTCCATACATGCCCAATTTTTTCCCATCCACCCTTCTGGTTTTGAATTTGCTGAAACGTGAATAATATTGGAATTCTTTTTTGCATATTCTGCAATTATTTTTCCTGTATTATCTTCTGATGAATCATCAATCACTACAATCTCATAATTTTCATAATCTTGGTCAATTAATGAATCCAAACATTTTGCAAGATATTTTTCTTCATTTCTTGCTGGAAGTATTATTGAAACTTTTGGTGTTGAATTATTTGTTTTTTCAAATTTGTCTAAATATGGTGTTTTTGTAAATGATTCAATCATTGATTTAATGAGGTATATCCATGCACCAATAATACCAATTAATATTGCTGCAATAATGTATGTAAATATCTCAATTACTAATTCCAAAATTATTCCTCGATTTCTCTTTTGATACTTTGCATTGCCTGCTCAGTTCCACTTTTAATGTGATTTTTAATTACTCCTGTAAACATATTCATCATTCCTGACAATTTAATTTCCCAAATTGTTTCCATGATGATGTTGTCATTACTGGGTGTTAGTGTAATGATCTTTGTTCCGTTTAGAATTCCTTTGGTAAATTTTGCTTTGATTTCTTTTTTAGGTTTTAATTGAATTTCTTGTAAGCATTTTTGATCTCTAAATGCTATTGTAATTTCTCTTTTTATGATGTCTCCTTCTTTTGATAGAGTTTTCACTTCTTTTGTCCCTTTCCAAAATTTTGGCTCGTTATCTATGTCTGAAATTACTTCCCATACTTTATCCAGGCTAGAATTAATTTCTGTCTGAACCCCAATTGTTGCCATTCTTGATTGAATTGATTTTTGCATCAAATATATTAGATTCCACTTTGTACTGAAACAGACTGTGATGGGCCAATGCCTAAAATCCAGAACATTAACTCCGGTTCTAATGGCCTTGACCATTCTTCCGTCACAGTCCATTAAAATTTAAAAGAACATAGAATTTACTGCCTATATGGCAAAAATTGGTACTTTTGATGCAGGAACTTTTTGGAAAAATGCATATGCTCACCAACGTGGAAAATTGTTAAAAAAAGTTAGTGTCCCTGATGATCAAATTATTGAGTTGGTAAATAAAAAATATCTTGAATTACCTGCGGCTTTAAAATATGAGATTGAAACTAGTGGAATTACAAAAAAAGAGTTACAATAATGCAAATTCATTTTAAGCGGAAAATTGTAGATGTTTTATGACCTCTGTTTCATATGATGATTTTGCAAAACTAGATCTTAGAGTTGCTAAAATTATTTCTACTGAACCAATTGAAGGAAAATCCAGAATAATCAAAGGTAAAATTGATTTGGGTGGTAATGATCAAAGAGATGTAATTATTGGTGGTGCTCAGTATTTTCAACCTGATGATATTGTTGGAAAAACTGTAATTGTTCTTGCAAACTTAGAATCTAAAACAATGGCTGGTGTTGAATCTAATGCAATGTTATTGGCAGCCGATGTTGATGATAAACCATATTGGTTAACTGTTGAAGAAGATATTCCACTTGGCAGTCCAATAAAATAAATAATTTTCTAGTTTAATCGTAAACCATCAAGTCTTTTTCTTCTAATAATGAGTGGACATTGTTTACTGATCTGTAAACTTCTTTCTCAAGTTTAGCTCCAACACAAACAAGTTTTCCTGATGCAAAAATCAAGATAACTGTTTTTGGGTCAAGCATTCTGTGAATCAAACCCGGGAATTGTTCAGGTTCGTACATGCTTCTTGGAA
>Ga0208407_1000612_pt1 | contig 16804 bp, 17 predicted proteins | sample ETNtaG_9_FD_185775 | JGI IMG/M metagenome (GOLD analysis project Ga0208407, IMG submission 185775) | Marine microbial and viral communities from oxygen minimum zone, Eastern Pacific Ocean - ETNP201406SV69 (SPAdes) (version 2) | ecosystem: Environmental > Aquatic > Marine > Oceanic ...
AGCCTTCTGACCCGGACCCAGTTCTATATCTTCCTGATAGTTACGAAAACCGATGTAAGACACTATGATCTTATATGTACCAGGGTCTAATTGTTTGATCATATATCTTCCTTCAGTGTCCGTGGCTGCACCTTGGTCTGTGCCTTCGATCAGTACATTTGCGCCGATCAAGGGTGAGTCATTGGTAGAATCAGTGACCTTCCCTGAGATCGAACCTTTCTGCGCAAAAAGGAATGAAAAGATTATGATGGATGTTTTAATGAATATTCTCATGGGGTCCTCATTATAGCAAACAGCCCCGTTATACGAGGCTGTTTACTATTTATCATTTTTATTGAATTATGAATGATATACTACTTTAAGAGTAACATTTTCCCTTTTTGGATCCTATCGTCAGAACGTACCTCATAGAAATAGACACCACTTGGGACCTTGTTTCCTCTTGAGTCTTTACCATACCAGGTTATGTCGTAGGTTCCGGATGATAGTTGACCATCATGCGCTACAGATACCTCTTCACCTAAGATGGAATAGACCGTCACCTTCACATCAGAGTGTTTCTCTGTGGCGAATCGTATCTTGGTCTCCGGGTTGAATGGATTTGGATAGTTACCATGCAATGTGAATTCTTCAGCTACGGGAGCATCCTCATCTACTTCAGTTGTACCGGTGTATACCCACCAGGTGTTCACTCTCTGAGTGGTATTATCAGGTATGCAACTGTTATCGATCTCAAAGACCAATCTGCCTGTTCCATCTTCAGGGTCAAAATCCCATCCAGAATCATCAACGCCACAATCATAGTCACATGCGGTCTGAACAGCTAGAAGTGTGGCAGTTGGACCTTTTGCAAAAATACCAGCGCAAATCTCGGATGTACCACCTGCACCTAGGCAAGCGGCATATTCATCATACAAGACCTGACCCACGCTTGCACCAATTGCAGCAGAGGTCTCTCCGTCAACGTATATGAATGCAACTGAATCGGCCGCAGCTGTCAAGGCAACTTGTAGATCACCAGTAGCGCCTAATATAGCTTCGAACACACCTGAGAACACTTGGTTGGCCTCTAGAAAGTTAAATGTGAAGAAATAACCGGTAGGGGCCATTGCCTCATCACCATTAAAGGGGATACCATCACCTCCAGTAGCAGCACCAGTTGGGTCAAAGATATAACCATTATTGGTTGTGGTCACACCTGCGGATGTAGTATCACCGGTAACAGGATTTACTTCATAGGAATCAGGGTTATTTGGGTCTATCGGATGTCCTGGTCCACCAAGAACAGGAAAAAAGTCATCGTCACTACCGGTCCATCCTAGGTTCCACCACAAGTTGGTGTCAGGATGAACATACATCAGGTATGCTTCCATGTTGGAGATCGTAACAGTATCTGCCGTTGCAACGGGTACGCCAACGTAATCATTTTTTTGGCCATCATCGTTCACACCTAAACCAGATGCAACTCCATCATGTGCTTCCCAGAATATCTCAACCGCGTTTGGATTATTATGTTCCTCATCACTGTATGTTACAGTGACCATACCCCAATTTTCCATGTCCGTGCCTACACCATAGTCAACTCCGTATTGTCCATTCACTAGGTCTGCGGCTCCAAATTGCGCAAAAATATCTGAGAATGTAATTCCCCAGCCCATTGAGTGAACCAGAGGGTCATCTGGGTGATCGAATCCAGGAGTACTGGTCCATGTGCCATCCTCTTGAACAGCAGGGACAGTTGAGTAGGTAGAGCAATTCTCAGCCTCTGTTGTAGGGTAGGTACTGCCCTCATTAATGGTGAAGGAGCCGTCGTCATTCAGATCAACATCGAGTGCCACGCCTGCCCACGCTAGTAGGTCGGGAGTGACCAATGGAACGAGTGCGGTCGTTACGGTATCTCCAGCCTCATATGAGGCCAGGGTATGTGTGTATCCCATACCAGCAGCGGCAGCGGCAGAACTTGGCCATGAGCCTGTCACCGAATAGGATACGCCATTCGCTGTATCTTCAGGGCTCTCAACGGTCCTTGCGACATAGGTGTATTCAACGATCGCAGCAACGCAATTTACGTTGCCCTGGATGCTCTGTGAATATACTAATCCAACAAGGAAAGTAAGTGAGAGGAAAAGTTTTAACAATTTAGTCATATCATGCTCCTTAGACTTTTTTATAAAGGGTTTACTTAATAGAATTAAGATTACTCGGAAACCTAAACAAGAATTACGAATCCTCAAAGAATTTTCATTCTTTTGGTTTCTTTGTCTTTCGATAACTTCTTTTTGCCCAGAGTATGTAGAGACAGTATAAAGTTATTATGCTGCCCATAATGAAAGTTGTCTCTAAAACAAGTCTGGTCCAAAATTCATTCATGATAGTTGGTGTATTACTGTATGCCAATTAAATTAAGGTTCTAAATTAACTTAAATATCCTTCTGTATATCTAAAAAATGAAAATCGCAGTATTAATAAAACAGGTCCCGGGATCGGAATCCACATTGCCCATGAATAATTCTCAAGATTGGATTGATGAACCATCAGTGACCTTTGTCATGAATCCTCCTGACAACTTTGCCTTGGAAGAGGCTCTCTTGATCAGGGAAAAAATGAGCGAGGGCGAGGTCGTTGTTGTCAGCATGGGGCCTTCTCGTGTTCAAAAGGTCATTCGCGAGGGGCTGGCCAAGGGCGCGGACCGAGCCATTCACCTTGAAGAGGATGGCCAGATAGAGATAGACCCTCTTCTCATAGCCCAAAGATTCACAGATGTATTGAAAGAAGAGAACTTCGATCTGATTCTTACAGGCCTGCAGTCGGATGACACGGGCATGGGACAGACCGGGGTATTGATCGGAGAGATGCTTGGATTACCAACCGCAACTCTGGCGATAGAGACCGATGTCTTGGATGGTCAGATAAGGGTCAAGAGAGAATTGGAGTCGGGCTGGTTTCAATGGGTACAGCTACCACTCCCAGCATCCATCAGTATACAATCGGGGCTGAACACTCCTCGGTATCCATCCCTCAAAGGGATCATGGGTGCAAAGAAGAAGGAGATAAGAACGGTTCCAAATTCGGATCTACTCAGCGGGGAACAGGCCCAGTCAATGGATAGAATATTTGTCCCAACAACGTCCAAGAAAACAGAGGTGATCGAGGGTGATGCAGACCAAGTTGTAGAGCGGATCGTTGAGATATTAAGATCAGATATAAAGGTCACCTAGGTCATGGATATCTTAGTTGTTCTCGAAAATAATCAAGGGTCACTCCATCGACTGAGCAAGGAGGCTATTGTTGCTGCTCAAAAATTGGGTAAATCAGTCACTGCCCTTGTCATGGGTAGTGACTCTGATAAGATCGTGGGGCATTTGACCGGTTATGACCTGGAGAAAGTGATCACGGTTGGGCATGATCTTGTATCATCGTACAATGCAGATGGATACTCAGAGGTCGTAAGGCAGGTCACTGAGTCCTGCTCTCCAAATATCATTGTAGCGGGTCACACCTACCAGACCAGAGACTTCATGCCGAGGGTCAGTGCAAAGCTCGGGGTTCCATTCATCCCAGATATTGTATCTCTTTCTGATCAGGGATTTATCAAACAGGTCCTCAATGCGAAGCTCAATGCTGAAATGTCATCTACATCAGAACGATTGATCATTAGTTTTCAGTCTGCTGCATTCAGCGAGGAGGAATTAAGACCTGGATCATGCTCTGTTGAGGCATTTGAAGCGACCCTTGATGCGAGTGGTGTGCGTTCCATCTCAGAGGAACCATTTCAAGAAGAAGCAGGAGATGTGGACCTCGATAGTGCAGAGATACTTGTATCCGTAGGCCGTGGCATCGAGAAAGAAGAGAATGTGCCTCTTGCCTTCGATCTTGCCAAAGCGATGGGGGCAGAGGTGTCTGCCAGTCGACCTGTAGTTGATTCTGGGTGGGTAGAATCTTTCAGGCAAGTGGGAAGCTCCGGAAGCAATGTTGCGCCAAAACTTTATTTTTCATTAGGTATCTCAGGCGCTATCCAACATGTCGTTGGCATGAAAGGAGCAAAGAACATCATGGCGATCAACAAGGACCCTGACGCACCGATCTTTGAGATCGCTGATTATGCCGTCATTGGTGATGTCTTAGAGATCGTTCCAAAACTTACTGAAGCATTAGATCGATCCTGATACTTGTTATCCAACCTTGAAAAAATAATCTTTGTTCTATTGGCTCTTGGTTCCATGGGAGCCTCCTATGTCACGTTTGGGAGAATGTTTCGAGTCATAATGTCTGGATCTCAGCCTCTGAACTGGCCAGATGTGATAAAGAACTGGAAGCATGGTATTGCCGCATTCTTTGGTCAAAAGACCCTCTTCAAGACACGTCCAGTGATCGGACTCATTCATGCGCTGGTCGCATGGGGATTTGCGCTTTATCTTGCAGTGAATATTATTGATGTACTGTATGGATTCATCCCAAACTTCAAATTCTTTCCCGATAGTTTTATTGGTGATGTCTATCGATTATTTGTAGATATTTTCAGTGTCTTGGTATTACTTGGAGTCTTTTATTTTCTGGTGCGTCGTTTTTTGATAAAAGATAGTAGGCTGGTCACCAGAGATCCAGTGATGCTATCAGAAAAAGCGCAAAAGGGCATGAGATTTGATTCCTTTCTTGTTGGGTCTTTCATTATCCTACATATTGGTTCTAGGTTCCTGTCTGCCAGTTTTGAGATCGCATTGTCTGAACCTGACCAGAGCCAACCAGCTGCCAATCTGGTCGCGGGTCTCTGGTCAAACATGCCGACCGATACAATGCACGTCATGGAGCACACCACGTGGTGGCTGGCCCTTGGGCTCATTCTTGCATTTCTTCCGTACTTTCCGTTTTCCAAGCATGCGCACCTCTTTATGGGACCATTGAATATCATGGCGGCTGTGGATCGTAGATCGATGGCTGCGATCGAGACAATTGATTTTGAGGATGAGGACCTAGAACAGTTTGGTGCTTCCCAGCTCCAGCATCTGCCTCAGACCCAGCTATTGGATGGTTATGCATGCATACAGTGCAGTAGATGTCAGGATGCCTGCCCCGCTTATGATACGGGGAAGGAACTGTCTCCATCTGCCATTGAGATAAACAAGCGATATTTTCTCAACGAAAATATGACAACCCTAGCAAATGGTGATGTGATAGACAGGGCATTGACAGAGTGGATGCTGACAGAGGAAGCGGCATGGAGCTGTACGACATGCGGTTATTGTGTTGAGGTCTGCCCAGTGGGAAACGAGCCAATGGTCGATATACTAAGAGCAAGACAGGATCTTGTCATGATGGAGTCAAAGTTTCCACAAGATGCCATGGAGACCTTTGAGAAAATAGAGAATTATGGTAACCCTTGGGGGCTGTCACCACAAGACAGAGAAAAATGGATGGATGGGCATGATGTTCCGCTGATGCGTGAAAAGAAGAATGTTGATGTTCTATACTGGGCGGGGTGCAGTGGTGCCTATGATTCAAGAGGAAGGGAAATATCCCAATCCGTGGCCAATATCATGAATGAGGCTGGTGTGGATTATGCCTGCCTAGGCAATGAAGAGACCTGCACCGGAGATTCTGCTAGAAGGATCGGGAATGAATATCTTTTTCAGACAATGGCCGAGCAGAACAAGGAGACCTTTGACCAATATGATTTCAAGAGGATAGTTACTCAGTGCCCCCACTGTTTTACAACATTAAAGAATGATTATGCAGAGATGGGTATTGACCTAGAAGTTGTTCACCATTCGCAATTCATTGATGAATTGATCAGAGATGAGAAGATAACCCCTAAACCATATGTTGACGAGGATGTCACCTTTCACGACCCTTGTTATTTGGGCAGGCACAATGACGAATATGACGCACCGAGGAATGTTTTGCAATCCGTATTAAAAGATGGGAACATAAGAGAGATGGAGCAATCCAAGTCTGAAAGTTTTTGCTGTGGGGCAGGAGGCGGTAATATGTGGTATGAGATCAAGACAGGGGGTCGAATCAATCAAAGTCGAGTCGATCAAGCAGTGGAGACCAAGGCAAACACTGTGGCTGCAGCCTGTAATTTCTGTAACATAATGCTAGAAGATGGAGTCAAGACCACAGGCAATGAAGACAGTATCAAAGTATTGGACATAGCTGAGATGGTATCAAATGGTCTTCGTTAAATTGACTTGATATTATTTGATCAATACCAATTTCGTAACTGTTCGATCTCTTTTTGTACTCAATTCTAAAAAATATACCCCAGTACTTCGGTCAGAGGCATCCCACTTTGGTTTGTTCTTTCCATTATTTAATTCTTGATCACGTGGCCAGAAAAATTATAAATTTTTATATCAATATAAGCACCTGCTCCGCACAGCGCTATTCCAGAACTACTCATTGTGGTAATATTATTTCAAGAGGATCATTTTCTTTACCATTGTGAATCCTTGTGCCTCTATCATATAAAAATATACTCCTGCTGGTAGTGATTGACCTTGATCGTTGGTAGCTCTCCATCGAATTGTTTTATACCCAGCACTCTCTCTCTGATTCACAAGATTAGATACCACATTACCTAGCATATCAAAAATAGTGATGTTGACATAGGAATCTTCAGGTAGGTCATATTTGATCTGTGTTGTAGGATTAAATGGATTAGGATAATTCTGATGTAGGCTAAGGTTACTGGGTGATAGGTCATGGTTCATTAAATCCATCCATTCCAAGGTTATGGAGAGTGTATCAGAGTATTCACTCCATTCTCCAGCATAATAAGAGACCCTGTAGAAATATTCCGTATCAAATTCTATATCATGATCTTCATACCAATTAATCATCAAATGAATTTCTTCAACATTGTCAATGAACTCTTCATCCGTAGATCGTTCTAGCAGATAATATTCAAGATCCTCATTATCTATCCAACACCAAAATGCCTCCACAAAAGAATCATGCGGATACAATTCAAAACCAGTGAGTTCGAGGAGGGTATCTTGATCTGTTTCAATCTCTTCTTTTATAAAACTTCCCCAATTACATAATTGCCCAACTGTATTGATCCAATAATCCAAGTCTGATTCCACATCCTCTGGCACACCATTGCAGGTTCCTATTGACATCTCAGCGAGTTCCCACTCATTGGGTAGAATATGCCAACTCCATGGCTGATTGAATCCACCATCATCATAGGCCAGATAACCATTTATATGGAGATTACGCTCGTCCTCAGATAATTCGAGTTGTGAACGACATTGATCGATCAGTGTATGTTCGTTTGTGGTTATCGTATAATTTGATGTGCTGTCCATTCCATGGATCCCAATGGTAAAATAAACATAGCTGCTATCAAGGACAGGGGCACATGCGCTTGTATCAGTTGGGAGATCTGTCACAAAATCTTGCCAATGCTCGCCTATGATCTTTGATGGGAACCAGGATGATGAGTCAAAGACCCCATCATAGCAATGCCAAGAACCAATCCTATAGGTGCCTTGATCTCCTAGCCATCCAATTGAGTCAGGAATTGTATTCAATGTGATCGGTTCAAAGACATTGACCCCATTATTCAATCTAAGGTCCGTCACGGTATTAAAGAATGTATTTAAAAAGGCATGGTCTGTGACCTGAGTATGTCCCTCTCCGGGTTCCATGGCCAGTGTCCATTTTGCTCCCAAGGGCCTATGGTCAAGGAATATTTCTGTGAGATTCTCAATGCGATAATCAAGATCTTCTTCCCCGACGATCATAAGAGAAGGCACCTCAATTGCAGAACCCGCATCGGTAGTATCGTGGTATCCGCCTTTTTGAGTGATCAGCCCAAGGACCCTATCTGGAACCCATCTGGTAAAATGATAGGCGAATTGCCCACCCCAGGAATACCCATTTATGAAAAATGGAATGAATGAAAGCTCTGAATGTCCGGATAGAACTGCAAAAGAATCCATCGCTGCAATGACGGCATCACCGATTCCTGTATGCATGTGCATATTGAAAATATGTGCACCTAAAAGAGCAAAATCTTGTCCATTGACCAGGTTTTGATATAAGGAGTCATCGACAATATTTCTTGAGTCACCATTGTTATGGTGCATGAACCAATAGATTCCCTTTAGAGTATCAGTTGAATCATTGATCCATATCCTAAAATCCGCATAATTATAACTTGCAGTATCATTCTCTGGTATGGAGACATCGAAGGTTCCAGCCTCTACTGTGGAATACAATATAACGAACAGCATGAACCTTTTCATGGGATTATCCTCTTAGACCAATCTCTCTTAATCTCTCATCAAGATATTGCCTGGCCGTATACCGCGTTGATAATCTGACATCATCTCGTGGATGGAGAAAGAGAGGCATTGAATATCTACTCTCATTGACTATGCCACTACCAGGATTGATGATCTGATGTGTCGTAGATGGGAAATAGCCCTCAGATGCCTCTTGAAGCATGTCTCCAATATTTACGGCAAGACACCCAGGGTCGCAAGACACATTATGCCAAGATCCATTTGTATCTTGAACTTGTAGTCCTGGTTGGGTTCCAGCGACCAGGATAGTGATGAGGTTGATATCCTCATGCGCAGCACCTCTGACGGCGTCTTTTTCCTCTTTGCCATCAAGTGGAGGATAGTGGAGGATTCGTAATAGATTGGTCTTGCTATCTTGGATCATCTCTGGAAGAGGCATGGAAAATTTTGTCCTTATATCTTCTGGTGTCTGTTCCTGGATCCAACCTAAGAGTGTGGATGTCAATTCTATTAATTGATCATATAATATTTTAGTTGCCTCGGAGACCTCCTTTGGATATCGTCCCCACGGGTAGAAATGATAGAATTCTTTTAGGTCCTTGAGGGTGTGTCCTTTTGCATTTTCAGTTTGAAAGGGGAAATACCCGTCTTGGTCTTCATTACTGAATAGGTATTCATTCTTATTATTGGAATTGAAAAAATCACCCCACTCATTATAAACATTATCAACCAGATCTTTATCAATTGGATGGCCGGTCAGTACACCAAATCCTGTCTGTCGCAGTGACCGAGTAAATTCAGAGGGGGCATTTGGTTCTCTATAATTTACCTTCCGGACATTCATATATGAATCTAGGTTGAATCCTCTAAACTGACCAACTCAATTCCCACTTCTCTTGCACGCTCTATTATGCGTTCATCACGATAAAGTTCATTATAGTAGATGACCTTTATTCCAGCATTGGCAATTAGTTTAAAACAATTATAACATGGAGAGGCGGTGACATAGATCTCTGTTTGATCGATCTTGACACCATTTTTTGCAGCTTGCACAATGGCATTTGCTTCAGCATGGGAGGTTCGTACGCAGTGACCTTCAACCATTTCATGACCGGCACTGTCGCAATGAGGAAGACCCTTGATGCTACCGTTGTATCCTGTAGACAACAATGTTTTATCTCGGACTATCACGGCTCCAACATGTTTTCTATCACATGTGGAGCGAGTGGAGACCTCTTTTGCTATATTCATAAAATAGGTTTCCCAACTTACACGTTCCTTGGACATCTCTATTTTTCTCCTCTACTATATATCTTGACCGCATATCGTGGTTCACCATAGTATATCTTTTTTGCGACCTGTGCAAGTTGAGCAGTGATAATCAGATATGCCCAAGTAGGTACTGTGACACTTGCGCAGCCCTTGATGATCACCTTTTTATCTTGGAATTGATCAAGGTCAAGTTCCCGCACCTGTTGACGAAATGATCTTTCACGAATGATTCCACCTTCAAGGAAATCATCTAGTATTATTGTTTCCATCTAAAAATAATTTTTCACCGTTATTAACGATCTACAAAATTTATCAATATCTGATTTGTCATTATAGACATAAATACTTAAACGTGCCACAGAACTTTCATTTAAGCTTGATAGTAGGGGCTGTGCACAATGATGCCCAACCCTGATGGCGATATTATCCTTATTCAGGAATTGTGCTAGATCATGAGCATGAACGCCAGTCAAATTAAAACTGATCACACCAGACCTATTCTTTGCTGCTCCGAAGACTCTGACACCTTCTATCTGGGACATTTTCTTCAAGGCATAATCAGTGATCTCTTTTTCGTCTTTGGCTATTGTGTCCATACCTAAACTTTCAAGATAATCAATTGCAGCACCTAGGCCAACTGCCTGAACAAAATTAGGAGTTCCAGCCTCAAATTTGTATGGAACCTCATTCCAGGTGGATGAGTTCATCGAAACGGTATCGATCATCTCACCACCACCCATGAAGGGGTCCATTCTTTCTAGTATCTCCATTCTTCCCCATAGCGATCCAATACCAGTTGGGCCGAGCATTTTATGTCCTGAAAATGCATAGAAATCGCAGCCTAGTTCTTGCACATTCACGGCTTGATGAGGTACTCCTTGGGCACCATCAACAATAAATATTGCTCCTACATCCTTAGCCATTTCTGCTATGTCATTGATCGGGTTTATGGTACCAAGAACATTGGACACATGTGCAATGGAAATGATTTTTGTTGAAGAGGTGAAGTACCTATCAGGTTCAGATAGATCAAGCTCCCCCTTATCGTTTATGGGAATGAATTTGAGATTTGCACCAGTCCGGTCACATGCCATCTGCCAAGGGACAAGATTGGCATGATGCTCCATCTCAGATACAAGAATGTCATCTTTTGGTCCAAGGTCATTGCCCAAGGTCCGACCGAGTAGATTGATGGACTCAGTGGTACCACTTGTGAATATTATTTCTTTTTCAGATGATGCACGAATAAAGTCTGCGATCCTTTTTCTGGAATTCTCAAACCTCTCAGTCGCCTGACTACCTATGTCATATAGTGCCCTGTGAACATTTGCATTGGTCTCAGTGTACATCGATAGTATCGCATCCAATACTTGTTGAGGCTTATGGGTGGTTGATGCGTTATCTAAATAGACAAGGTCTGAATCGTTGAAGATCGGAAAATCTGCTTTTATTGATCTTTTTGAGAGTCCCATTAGAACATGCCTAGTTCCAATTGCGCTGCCTCACTCATCATATCTCTCGTCCACATAGGTTCCCATACCAGTTCAACTAAGACCTCTTCGACATCCTCAAGGCCATTTATCTTTCGGTCGACCTCATCAGCGATAACTGGTCCCATGCCACAGCCTGGTGCTGTAAGTGTCATCTTGATACCAATCTTTTTCCCATTTTCCCCATCGTCTATTGTAAGATCATATATCAGGCCAAGTTCAACTATGTCTACCGGTATCTCTGGATCATAACATGTCTTTAGTTGGTCCCAAATTTGTTTTTCAATGTCGCCTGTGGGAGAGGTGATTTTTTCTTCCGGTGGTTCAATCCCCAGTGCATCCGCATTCTCTGCCCTTATTTGCACCATGTTACCGTTCATCAGTACTGTATAATTCCCACCTAGAGATTGTGTCACTCTAACGAGGTTTCCCGCAAGCAACTTTACCTCATCGCCTGAGGGAACCATATATGCATCGACATCACGTAACAATCGAATTGATTCAGAGTCAGAGGGAATCATCTTATGATGTTATGGATCTTTTCAACAGCACTAGAAAATCCATTGGTCCGTTGGCTTGTGATCGTTTTGTCAAGTCCAGCTGCAGAAAGAATGTCCTCACTGTTCATTGCAAGAATCTCATCCACAGCTTGGCCAGTGAAGATCCTTTCCAAGATCGTTAACAGCCCCTTTACGATCAGAGCATTGGAATCTGTTCTGAATGTATATGTATCATCACCATTGGGGTCGGCCACTACCCATGCCTGAGATGTACATCCATTTATCTTATTGATATCAATTTTCTCAGTTTTATTTAGTTCCGCTGATTCTTTTGCCATGTCCATCAACTGCACGAACTTGTCCTTGTGGTCTTCAAAGAGAAGGAATATCTCTCTTAGTTTATTTAATTCTTCTTGAATGCTCATTGTTTGTTCTTATCGATCCATTGGTTGAAGTAATTAGTGATATGGTCTCGTATCTCATTGTTCTCAAGTGCCTCAATTATTTCAGAACCAAATCCCCTCACCAATAATGCTCTTGCAGAATCTTGATCTATGCCCCTTGACCTGATATAGAATAGAGCATCTGGCTCTAGAGCACCTGTTGAAGACCCATGCGAACATTTTACATCATCTGCATAGATCTCAAGTTGAGGATTGGAGTTCATTAGCGCATCCTTAGAAAGCAATAGGTTCTTATTTGATTGATTTGAATCAGTTTTTTGTGCTTTGTTTTGAACGATGGACCGTCCATTGAATACGCCAGACGACCTGCCTTTCAATATGGATTTGAAATTTTGAGTACTTGTACAGTGAGGTGCATGGTGGTTTGTGATAATATGCGCATCTAGATGTTGGTCATCATTTGAAAGACTTAGACCATTTAAAGAGCAATTTGCTCCCTTTTCGATTAGATCTGCGTAGAGATTGGTCCTACCAAGCCTTCCTCCAAGCGTAAATTGGTTAAATGTAAAGTTGGATCCTTGATGTTGGGTCACATGCAGATTGCCCATGTTAATTGTTGTTTTAGAATTATTTTGAATCCTTATATGTTCGAGTTGTGCATTATCTTCAATGTTCATGATGACAGACCCATTGTAAAGGTATTCGTTGCAGTCTCCGACATGCTGTTCTACTAGGGTCAGTGAACTTGATTCTTCGAGATCTATATGAATTCTTGGAGATATCATGATCTTCTCTTCTCCAGAGCATATGAACAGTATCCTCAAGGGGGTCTCGATCTCAATTCCCTTTTGGATAACCAGACATATTCCACTGTCCATAAATGCGGTATTAAGTAGGTCAAAGGATGACAGGTTTGGCTGACTCACCTCCCAATTCTTTTGTTCCATATACTCTAAATTCGATAAGATCTTGATTCCTTTTGGAACCGATGAAAGATCTTGTTGCAAATGGCCATTGTATATAACGATGGTGTTGAAGGATTCAAGTCCGTATTTAGAAATGTTAACCTTGTTTGTGGGGCCATCATCTATTTCTGATATTCTATAGTTACCCTTTTTGATGGCTGATAGGTCAGTGAACCGCCAGTCTTCACATTTCTTATCAGGAAGACCATCCTCAATGAAACTATCAAATGCCTTCCTTCTTATGGGGTGAACCTTTTTTGAGAAGTACTCTCGATCAAGTATTTTCTGAAACTCTGTGTGTAAGTAATTAGGCATCATGATTCGAGCCAGTGATAGCCTTTTTCCTCTAACTCCAGTGCAAGTTCCTTGCCCCCTGACCGGACAACCTTGCCATCGATCAAAACATGGACAACATCGGGCTCTAGATATCTTAATAACCGTTGATAATGGGTTATGACAAGAAATGAACGCTCAGAGTTACGATATTTGTTAATGCCATTTGCAATGATCTTCAATGCATCAATATCCAAACCGGAATCCGTCTCATCCATGATCGCTATTTCTGGTTCTAATGTGAGCATTTGCAGTATCTCATTTCGTTTTTTTTCACCACCAGAGAAACCTTCGTTTACCGCACGCTGTAAGTATGAGGTATCCATATTTAATTCAGTTAATTTTTCCTTCACTAGCTTTAGGAATCCAGCGGCGTCTAGCTCTTTTTCTCCAGCGTTCTTGAGTTTTGCATTCAATGCAGCTTTTAGGAAATATGTATTGTTCACTCCAGGCATTGAAACTGGATATTGAAATGACATAAAGATACCTGCCAGAGCCCTTTTCTCTGGTGGCCATTCAATTATTGATTCATTTTTATAGAGGATATCACCTTTCGATATATTGTATCCCTCTTTACCTGTGATCACATTGGATAGAGTACTCTTACCTGATCCATTACGACCCATAACTGCATGCATCTCACCCGGATTTATGCATAGGTCAACCCCTTGTAGTATCTCTTTGCCATCAACTCCAGCATGGAGATCTTTTATGTTTAGCATAATTTATTAGCAGTGTCAACCAACACTTCCCTCCAGGGTAACTTCCATGAGTTTTGTTGCCTCAACTGCAAATTCCATAGGCAATTCATTGAAAACTTCCTTGCAAAATCCATTGACTATCATCGATACAGCATTCTCTGAAGAGATTCCTCTCTGGTTGCAATAGAACAACTGATCCTCTCCAATATTGGAGGTAGTGGCCTCATGTTCCATTTGGGCAGATGGATTTCTTACATCAATATAAGGAAACGTATGTGCTCCGCAATTGTCACCTATCAATATTGAATCACATTGTGAGAAATTTCTGGCCTGATCTGCTCCTTTCATTATCTTCACTTCTCCTCGGTATGTTTGTTGCCCCTCACCTGCAGAGATACCCTTGGAAATAATGGTGCTCTTTGTATTTTTTCCTAAGTGTATCATTTTAGTACCTGTATCGGCCTGCTGCTTATTATTTGTTACGGCCACTGAATAGAACTCTCCGACAGAGCCATCACCCTTGAGAATACATGATGGATATTTCCATGTAACCGCAGATCCAGTCTCAACTTGGGTCCAGGATATTCTAGAATTCTGTTCTAGGCATGTCCCTCTCTTGGTCACAAAATTATAGATTCCACCTTTCCCAGTCTTAGGATGGCCAGGATACCAATTCTGTACTGTGGAATATTTTATGGTGGCATCCTTGTGTGCCACGAGTTCCACGACGGCAGCATGTAACTGATTCTCGTCTCTCATTGGTGCGGTGCAACCTTCAAGATAACTTACGTGGCTTCCCTCATCAGCGATGATAAGAGTCCTCTCAAACTGTCCAGTATTAGCCTCATTGATCCTAAAGTAGGTAGAGAGTTCCATGGGGCACCGGACCCCTTTGGGCACATATACGAATGAACCATCAGTGAAAACTGCAGAATTCAAGGATGCAAAATAATTATCAGTGAATGGTACAACTGTACCTAGATATTTTTTCACTAGATGTGGATAATTATGTACTGCCTCTGAAAAGCTACAAAATATCACCCCTGCCTTTTTTAACTCTTTTTTAAATGTTGTTGCGATAGAAACACTATCAAAGACGGCATCAACAGCAACACCAGATAACATTTTTTGTTCTTCAAGAGGTATTCCTAGTTTGTTATATGTTTCCAATAATTGTGGGTCAACCTCATCCAAACTTGATAGTTCCTTTTTCTTTGGAGCTGAAAAATAACTTATTGATTGATAGTCAATATCTGGATATTCAATGTTTGCCCAATTGGGTCTCTTTTTCTTAAGCCAATGGCGATATGATCTCAAGCGCCAGTCCAATAGCCACTCTGGTTCTTTTTTCTTTCTTGAAATGGTCTTGATCACATCCTCATCAAGGCCCGGGGGTATGGTCTCCGATTCAATATCTGTGACAAAACCATACTCATATTCCTTTTCAAGATTTGAGTCAATTATCTTTTGGTGATTAGACATAATATTCTCTCGTATATCTTGTAGTCGGTCTTAAGCGGAAAAACTTGTACCGCATCCACAGGTCCGTTCTGCATTTGGATTCTTTATTTTGAATCCTCCATTTAACAGATCATCTGAATAGTCTATTTCAATATTCTTGAGGTATGGCCAACTCTTTAGTTCACAAACTATGGTCAGCCCGTTTGATTGGAATTCTTTGTCGTATTCGGCTTTTTCATCTTCAAAGTCCATTTTATAGGTCATTCCTGAGCAACCGCCTCCTTCAACTGACATACGTAAAAAATGGCCATCCTTTCCATCTGATCTCATAACCGCCTTGAGACGCCTGACTGCAGATTTAGTTGCTATTATGGTTGCATTTTGAAAGTCATCCTGCCTTTGTTCCAAAGATTTATTTTCAATCGGATTACTCATCTATTCCCACTCTGTTTCAATTTTTTGTGGTTTGGTCGTTTCATTTGTTGTCCCAAAACCTAATTTTTCTCGTGCAACATCTGTCATCATGTCTGGACTCCATGGGGGGTCGAATGTTATTTCCACATCAACTTGATCCACTTCTTTCAATTTTGAAACTTGGGCCTTTATATCATTTGCCATATGTTGGCCCATGCTACACCCTGGAGTAGTGAGTGACATTGTTATCTTAACTTCATTTCCAGTTAACTCACTATTTGATATGTCAATGCCATAGATCAATCCTAAGCTCCAGAGATCTAATGGTATCTCAGGATCATAGCAGGACCTTAAGACCTCTATGATGTTTTTCTCTAGGGTCATTAGTGTGTCACCTCTGCGAGAGTCATATTATCGAACATCGTTCGTATTGAATCATTAATGCGACTGATCGGTCTACGTATCGAGCAGCCATCCAATTTGTCGCAGCCTGAATCAAAATAACAGTCCATTATGCCCATAGGACCCTCTATGATCTCAAAAAATTCAGTCATTTTGATGGTCTCAGGATCTTTTGATAAGCGATAACCACCAGTGGGGCCCTTAACAGCATCAATGATATTGTTTCTCGCCAGACGCTGCAATACCTTTGCCAAGAGTTCTTGCGGAACCCCGTATGTATTTGCCAACTCTTTGGCGGAAGTGAGTTTGTCCTGATCTTGGCTCTGAAAATGACGTAATGCAACCAGAGCGTATTCAACTTTACGGCTTATCTTTAACATGATTAACTAATCCCAAATCGAAATTAGATGATAGGGTGGAGGGAGGCAATATCTATTTACGACAATTTTTGTCGTATTTAATTTATTGAACTTTAATGAGGTGCGGTTGCCTATCGGTTATTTGTCCAATGATCCTGGGAGATCCATCCATTATTTTGATAAATGACCTAGCATCATCCATGGGTAATGAGATCAGCAGCCCTCCAGAAGTTTGGGCATCGGCTGTGAGC
>Ga0208407_1000615_pt1 | contig 16794 bp, 14 predicted proteins | sample ETNtaG_9_FD_185775 | JGI IMG/M metagenome (GOLD analysis project Ga0208407, IMG submission 185775) | Marine microbial and viral communities from oxygen minimum zone, Eastern Pacific Ocean - ETNP201406SV69 (SPAdes) (version 2) | ecosystem: Environmental > Aquatic > Marine > Oceanic ...
AGAGTTGTGCTGCATTATCTACAACTTGCATAGTATGATAAAAAATATCTTTATGATGCCATTCTCCAGTTTGATCCATTCCAAACATAATATGAATCTCTGGAAATATATATTCCATTAAACCTGTTTCTTGAAGGATAATTAACCCTACAGATGGTTTTGGTGTTGATAGAATTTTTGAGAATTCCGTAGTGATTCTTTCTTGTGAAACAATTTTAATCCGATCTGCTTTTTGCTGCATTGATTTCATACATTTTTTATCAATATCTAACCCCAAGCCTGAGGCAAAATATGCAGCACGCATCATTCTAATTGGATCTTCAGAAAATGTCTTATCGGGGTCTAAAGGTGTAACCAGTCTCTTCGCTTGAAGATCTTGGACTCCATTATATGGATCGTGTAACTCACCAAAATCTTCGGGGGTTAGGCTCATCGCCATAGCATTGACTGTAAAGTCCCTCCTGATTAAATCCCCTTTTAAGTCTGTATAAATTACTTCTTTTGGCTTCCTTGAATCATCATCATAAGATTCTTTTCTAGCTGCAGCAACTTCTATAGGAACTGGGCTTGAGGGGATATGAGCTGTAGAAAATTTGGGAAATGGAACAACTTTTTTAACACCCATCTCTTTTGCAAGTACTTGAGCAAATTGAATACCATCCCCAATAACCATTATATCAATTTCATTTAGCGGGCGATCTAAAAATAAATCACGCACAACCCCACCTACCACATACACTTCTTTATCATTGGTATGCGCAATTTGTCCAATTTGCTTTAAAGTGGAACATATTTCAGGCTGACTATCGACTAAATGATGAATATTTGCCATCATAGAAATTAATACTATTTAATCCTTACCGAACTATGATACTATTTGAATGATCTTGTCGAGCTCGACAAGTGTCGCTTCAATATCTACATCAGTATTGTAAAGGTGTGGTGAAAATCGTATTGAGCCAGCTCGGTTCGAAACAAAAACTTGAGAGATCTTAAGATTTTTAATTATTTCCTCTGTATCTACTCCATCAAAATGAGCCGTTATGATGGATGAACTATGCTTTTTCTCAAGTGGAGAAGTAATCACTGCATTTCTTGATCTTAAACCTTCAAGCAAAATATTGCTGAGTCCCTTATTGTACTGGAAAATATTTTTTATGCCAATTGTATTTAGATAATCAATTGACTGTGTGAGACCAATTGCGCAGCCAAAAGCCATAGTGCTAAATTCAAATTTCTCAGCACCTTGAGGATATTCAATCCTAGATGCATCTAGATCCCACATATTCTTATGGCTTCTAAATCCAACAAGTCCTGGTTCTAGCTGATCCAAAAGATGGGGTGCAACATACATGAAAGCTGCACCAAATGGTCCACATAACCATTTATATGCTCCAGCAACTAGAGCATCGATCGGACTTTTATTAACATCAATAGGTATGGCGCCAGCAGACTGCGTTGCATCCACAACGAATAATGCGTCATACTCATGAGCTGCTTCTGATAATAAATCTAAATCAAAAGTTTGACCATTACTGAATTCAACATGAGAAATACATACCACTTTTGTGTTCTTATCAATCAAATCGATAATATCGTCTACATCGACAAAATTATTTTTCTCTTTTGCTAACCTAATCTCACATCCCGTTGAATTAGCTACTCTTTGCCAAGGATATACTGTACTTGGAAATACTATTTTTGTACTAACAACGTTTTGATCTTTTGTTGGTAAAACTGCCCAAGCTAACGAGCTTAGAAGCTCTGTCGCACTAGATCCTGCAGCAATATTATCAGGTGATGTATTGATTAATCGAGCGGCTGCCAAATGAAGATTTTTAAAAACATTCTGTTCAGCATTATCATCAAAATTATTGCTTCCATTAAGGGATACATCATCAAACCAGCCTTGAATACCATTTTCTGCCCCACTATACATAAGGGATACATTAGCTGCATTTAGATAAACAAAATTTTTTGCTGAAGGGAAGTCTTTTTCAGCAGTTATTGAATTCATGACAACCAGCGGATATATCCATAAATATTCATGATTGTAAGAATAAAAGACATGATTGCAGTTGAGTATGCCTTTTTATATATAGAGTAAATACCTACCATAATATTTCCTACAATCCAAATAAGCCATGAGGCTATATACTCATTTGCATTGAGGTAATATCCAAAAATAACTAAACCAGCCCCTATCCAGCCAATTAATCTCCAGTTTAATGGCTCTGAATTATTTTTTAACCAACTTTTCATATAGACTTTGAATATTTAAATATTTGCATGCTAAAAATTAGCTATTATTTGACCCAGAGGCGTTTCATTTAATTTGTTTCTTCTCCAAATCTACCACCATCCCCACAAACAAAAAACTCCGCTTAGAATCAATAAAGCTCCAATCAGGTTATGAGCCTCACGTACTTTTTCTATTTAATTAATTTTTTTCAATGTAACCTTTACTTCTCATAATAAAAATGGTAAGTTTACGTTACATATAAGGAGAGAAAATATGAATGATATAATAGCTTTACTTGGAATACTAAGCGGAATGGTAATTCCTTTGTCGGTATTTATTTGGTTGTATTTTGATGCCAAAAATAAGAGAGCAGCCATTATTGAGGTTGCTAAAACTATTGATGATCCATCAAAGGTAGAAGAGCTGATAAGTCAACTAGATGATGAAAAGAAGAAAGAACCCATAGAATATAGAAGAGGAGGAACAGTAACCTTTTTTGTCGGTATAGGTTTATATCTTCTAGGTATGACTGCATTGGGACCCGTTCTAAAGGGTGTAGGCCTATTGGTTGCTACAATTGGAGTTGGAACATTTGTTGCTGGATACCTTTTTCCTAATGACAGTGCTGGAATCACAAAAGCAGTGGAAGAATTTGAGAAAGAGTAACATTGGGAAAACATCACAAAAACCTTCTAAACAATCTTGAGAAACTCAGGAAATCAGCGGGGTTAACGCAACAAGAACTTTCTGAGAGCGCTGAAGTTTCAAGGAAAAGCATTAATGCGATTGAAAACGGAGTTTATGTCCCTTCTACAGTTCTTGCATTAAAAATTGCAAAAACTCTCAACTGCTCTATTGAAGATTTATTTAAATTGCCTTGAATCTACTAATCTAATTCTGCATTCAAAATTATTCTACAGTGGGGGACGTACAGACCTAACCACCCAATAATTTCACGAGTTGGTGGTCTGATATGAGCGTCGAATTATACAACAAGTAGATTGTGCCGTTTTATAAAGAAATACCATAGCGCTGTTGAAATAAGCATAATAATTCCTCCTGTAAATGATGTAATTAATGAAGTCTTTAAACCATTAATTAAAATCTGTGGTGAAATATTGCTGATCTCTGGTACTGCACTAAATGCGGCATTGACTCCAATATATGTGGCTGAGATACCAACCAAAGCACTAAAGATACCCAGTAACACAATACCATTAGTATTGTAGGGTTCTTTAATATTTTTTACTGAAATAAAAATGATACTACCTATTAATATGAGTAATACCATCATAAAAGGTCCACCATTTAATAAAGTCTCTAACATCTTAAGTCTCCTTATTTTTCAATTTCATAAGATTCTTACTTATTATTTCAAATAGAAGTCAAACGTTTCACAATTGCTTTGGCTCGATGTCGTATGTCATTATAGTTCTTTTTGCGAATCGTTTCCGGATTAAACAACGGTCCTACGAAACCAATACCTGCCGCGCCGGACTGCAGAACATCAAGCATGTTATCAAGATTAACACCGGATGTAGGAAATATTTTAAGATATGGTTGAGGGCCGAGAATATAACCAATATATTCTGCCACATTTTTCGGAGCAGGGAAGAGTTTTACGAAATCAGCACCTGCCCGATATGCGGTTTCCATTTCTGTGGCAGTGTATGTCCCCGGAATGCTGACCACATCCAGTTTTATCGCTTCTTGTATTACACTTATGTTGCAAACTGGTGAAACCAAGAATTGAGCACCAGCTTCCACAGCTTTCTTTACTAGAGATCGAGACATAACGGTACCTGCTCCTACTATTAGATCATTATTTTTTCTGAATTGAGTAATCAGATTTAGCGCACCAGGTGTTGTAAGCGTGAATTCCACTACCTTAAATCCGCCATCTACCGCAGCCTGCATGGCCTGCTCAGCCACTTTTTGATTATCCGTTCTAATGATAGCACTGATCTTTCTTTCTAAAAGATCATTTTTAATATGTTCACGACTGCTCATATATGGCTGAATTTACCAAAAACAATAATATAAATATCTCTGCTATTACATTGAGTAGTTTTACTTAATCAACGAAAAAAATAATTGATCATATAGCGGGCACATCGTTTCCCAATCGTATTTTTTGAACGATTTGCGAATCGTGATTTTCCGCGTTTCGTCAATATTTAACATACAGTTTTTTACTTTATCATATAATTCGCCATCATTATCATATATGTGGTTATCGTAATATTCCTTTGGTAACAACTCCGGATACGTCAGTCTGTTCGGTAATATGGGATATACGCCACAATAGACGGCTTCTACTACACTGCCACCAAAAAAATCTTGATTACTCGTTATAGGCAAAATATCAGCCTTCCACAGCCATTTTGCATATTCCGAGAAATTTTCACAAAAACCAAAATGTACGATATGTTTTTTTAATCGGTCTTTAGCTTCATCAAATATATTGGGTTTTGTATTAAAACTTTCCCCAAGTACAGCGATATCAAATTTGATATTGTTTTGCTGTAATTGATATAAACATTCAAAAAACGATTCTGGGTTCTTATCGTATTCCCAACGATGATTCCATAAGACTAATGGATTCCCCTGCGCTTGAGTTTTATGCTGATCAAATTTGGATAGATCCATACCAAGATATAATACTCGACTCTTTTCTTTAATTTTTTCAATTACATCTAGTTCATTATAATCAGGAAAATGTTTTAGTAATCGTAGACCTTCATGATGAAAAGAATCGTGATGGTATTGAGAGTTAAATAATACATGATCGGCTGTTAAAGCAGAGGAAAGATTAATAAAACCGTAATGATGATCTCGTTTTTCTTGAACGTCTCTATCTGAATTTGACCATGGATAGGAAAGTTGATTTTCATGAAAATACAACGCGTTGGGTACCTGAGCTGTTCGACTTTTTGTGAGGCTTAAAAATGTTGTCAAGTCCAGCATGTCCGTCGCGAGAATCAGGTCAGGAGAGAAATCCATATCCATGAACTGTTTTGCTAGAGTAATGGCACCACCATGCATCCTCCATTTCCAGAATTGTCCCGGTAACGAAATAATCTCAACATTGTGATTGCTAAATGATTGGTATCCTTGTGCCCAAGATTTGTGCGATCCTGTATAATATGGCTCTACTAATAAAATATTCATCATCGGGTTATGAGACTGACGTATTTATAAATAGTTTTAAAATTTTCCTTTCAAGCATCTTGAGAAAAATGGGAATTCATCAGTAACCATGTAATAATATATCCCTTCAGGAAATTCAGGAGTAACACCAAAACGCCCATTGCATTGATCTAAATCACCAGAGCCTTCAACATATTCAAAATCTTGAGTAAAGGCACCTAGGGGAATAGCTGTATTTGGATTTGAATCTCCGGACCCAGGTCCACCACGTAGAGATCTTAACGTATCTGGACGGCCAGCATCGCCGGTTGCTTTGAGCGCCCAGCTTGGTCTAATAATTTTCATATCACTTGAAGAGTCATTTGCATCAGTATACCCATATCGCGCATATACTGGAAACCCATCTGAGGCCCAACCAACAAGAGTCATGTTTTTCTCTTGTCCTAATAGATCTAAAAGAAGTTCAGGCATACCATGATAATGATATTCGCCAGTAGGCTGTACATGAGCGTGATTCATATCATCGCCAAAATCAAAAGTATTATGACCTAATGCTTCTATGCTCCATCGACCTTGCCCCATAGCTAAACTACATGTTCCAGAATCATCACATCGTCCAGCTGTACCCGGGTCAAATTTGACGCTATTTATTGCATAAGCTATTGCACCTGCAGGTCCACCCACCTGAACACCAGTTTCAGAAATTAATAATGGACAAAGGGCAAAAGTTGCCTTCACATTTTGTTCTTTAATAGTATTTGGATTATGAGGATTGGGGAAGGTACCTACTTCATGGTTTGGAATACCATTCCCAGATAGTATTCTACTTGCTTCATCTGATGTCCAAGAATATTTACTATATGCCTTAACTGATTCGTCATCATTATAAACCTCTTCACTGATATCAACTAAGATATTAGCTGTTGAATATTGACCTTCACATAATAATTCTTCTGAAGCTGTCTTACCTGAATCGTCGCAACTAATTAAACACAGTAATAAGCTACATGAATATATAAGACCTATCTTGGTTATTTTCATTTGTCCTTGTTTTCCTAACAAATAATTATTTCTATTAGACAAGAGCGTAAATAATAGGTTAAAAACTTAAATAAAAATAGATTATATCATATATCATTTAGATAGTGTCTTTTTTTGATGATCGATAAAGCTTATTTTCCATATATGAGAATTATAGTCATACTCATACTCACATCTGCAATCACTATAGCACAATTTGGAAAAGTAGAAGTAACCGTTGATGATCGCCTGCTTCGGAATAGTGAACGTCAAAAAGTTTCTTCTATACGAGATGAAATCACTCGATTTTTCTCAGGTCAAATTTGGAATGAAGATTTTCAAGGACTTAAAATACCTTTACATATCTCTGTTGCTTTCCAAGGTATTGCTCAAAAAGGTGGAGTGGAAACATTTCATACGCAGATATTGATCTCAGATGGTTTAGATATTCGATATTTTGATAAATCCCTGCAATTTTACTACAACCCTGGTAACTCTATTCAATTTGATCCAGTTATTTTTGATCCTCTAGGAAGTTTTTTAGCTTTTTATGCCTATACAATCCTAGCCGGATATATAGATACTTACGATTACTATGGAGGAAACCATTTTTATGATCAAGCTCGCGAGATTGCGCTGAGGGGAATGGCATCTGATTATCCTAAAGGATGGGGTAAGCGAGTGCAATTACTTAAAGAGATAACTGGGAATAAAGGTTTACGAGAAGCACGGTTTGCTTACTATGTTGCCATGGATCTGTTTGACCAAGGAAAACCAGATGATGCTTTAAAAGAATTTGAATTGATGCTGAAAGGACTTGAAATTGTTTTCCGTCAATTTCCAACAGGACGAACTCTCTATTTTTTAAGTGCACATCATAATAAACTGGCCCATCGATTAAACTTATTAGGCCAAACAGATATGCTCTATCAATTAGCGGAAATGGATCCATCTCATAAAGATAGTTACCTTAAAGGATTGAAAAAGAAATAGGCATGCCGACTCAAATAAAAAAAGAGCAGATCACATTCTATTCTATTGAAGGTGAAAGTCTAAAAAAACTGCACATATATGAAGGTGGTGTATCCGCAGGATTTCCCTCTCCAGCAGATGATTACCTTGATGTTGATTTAAACCTACATAAATATCTTGTAAAACATCCCGCTGCAACTTTTTTTATTGTTGCGAAAGGTCACTCAATGGAAAAAGCCGGGATTAGCGATAATGATCTATTGGTTATTGATAAATCACTAGAACCAAAAAATAATGATATCGTGGTGGCAGCTGTAAACGGCGAATTTACAGTTAAACGTTATCTTATAAATAAAGGTCAAATTTGTCTTAGAGCAGAAGGCGAATTTGGTAATTATCCTGATATTGAGATTTCAGAATCTATAGACTTTGAAGTATGGGGCGTTGTAACTCATACTATTCACAACTATCGATGATCGCACTAGCTGACTGCAATAATTTTTATGCCTCTTGCGAAAGAGTCTTTAATCCAGGATTGAAAAATAAACCCGTGGTGGTTCTTTCAAATAATGATGGATGTATTATCGCTCGAAGTAATGAAGCAAAGGATCTTGGCATTAAAATGGGTGAACCAGTATTTAAAGCAAGAGATATTATTGAAAAAAATGATGTATATGTTTTTTCTACAAACTTTGCCTTGTATGGCGATCTATCAAGTCGAGTGATGTCTTTGCTTAATCATATGTCTCCAGAAATCGAGATATATAGTATTGACGAAGCATTTATGAATTTCGATGGTGTTGGAGACTATATGAAACTGGCTTCTAAAATGAGTCAAACAGTGAAACAATGGACTGGGATCCCCGTTTCAATTGGTGTTGCTAAGACAAAAACACTTGCAAAAGTTGCCAACTATATTGCAAAAAGGTCCACAAATAAAGGTGTTTATTTACTAACGAGTTCTGATAAAATTTTAAAAATCTTAAAATACCTACCTGTTTCAAAAGTATGGGGGATTGGCTCTCGATATTCAAAGATGCTACATAGCTATGATATTAAAACAGCTTATGATTTTGTTCAGCTTAATGAAGAATGGGTCTTGAAAAAAATGAGCATTATGGGTTTAAGGATACAAAATGAATTAAAAGAAAAATCATGTTTCTCAATTGATACACACCCTGTTCGTAAGAAAAATATATGTACCTCACGATCCTTTGGAGTTAATGTTAAAGAACTTCGATTAATTCAAGAATCAATAACTACTCATGCAGCAAGGTGCGCAGAGAAACTTCGATCAGAAAAAAGTTGTGCTCGATATGTAAGCGTTATTCTTAACACTAATCCGTTTAATAAATCTGGAGAGCACTATAACGGATATAAGTCTCTTGCCCTAGGTACACCTACTAATGATACTGGTGAGATTATTCAAACTGCACATAATCTTTTAAAATCTATTTATAAGAAAGGACTTACATATAAAAAAGCGGGTGTTATTGTTGGAGATATTATTCCTGAAGATCAAGTTCAACTTAATTTATTCGATATTGATAGAAATCATCATAAAAGCAAAAATCTATATAGTACGGTAGATATTATTAATCAAACGATGGGAAGAGATAAAGTCCAAATATTGGGGCAAGGCATTGCAAAAAGGTGGAGTTTCAAAAAAGAAAAACTTTCCCCTTGTTACACAACACGATGGGACGATATCCTGCAAGTCAATTGTTGAGCTAGTAACTCTTAACTATTCTTTAACAATATCTGATGATATTTTTTTTCGTCGGATATAGTAATCAAAAACTACACTCCCCCAGTATAACCATGGCAAAACTTGCTTATCTTTTACTTTACGAATCCTTTTTACAATCCGACGGCGTCTCCATATGACATGGGGGTGAGTAAAAACCCAAAACAATGATTGAAGAATCCCCGCAAAGTGATTCATATCCAAGCAAAGTAATGAATAAACTAATGCAACAAACTCCAATACTATACGGATTGGCATGATATACAATGTAAGTGGAAGAGAATAATTACATAGAACCATTAATAGTGAATTGCGATGATTAAGATATTGTTTCAATCTAGAAAACATTGGAAGTGTCAAAGCATTCTTATGATAGACAATTCCACTGGGGACAGCCCAAGTTTCTTTATCCATAAGTCTAAATTTCCAACAAAGATCAATTTCCTCTTGATGCGCAAAAAATGTTTCGTCAAATCCATTCGCTGATTCAAAATCAGATTTTCGTACCATAAGAGCTGTACCGCTTGCCCAAAAAATCGGACGCATCTTATCATACTGACCCATATCTTGCTCTTGTTCAAGGAAGACTCTACCTCTAGCAAATGGATATCCAAGAATATCTAACCATCCACCTGCCCCACCTGCATAATCAAATTTTGTTTGATCAAAAAAATTCAATATCTTTGGCTGCACAGCTGCTACATCAGGGTTAAGGTCTAAAAAATCTACTAAAGGTTCAATCCATTTAGGATCCTGAATAGTATCATTATTAAGAAATATTAAATAATCGCCTGTTGCCACATTAGCGCCTCGATTACAACCTCCAGCGTATCCATAGTTTTGATCATTTTCGATTAATTTTACTGACGGGTAATTAATATTCACCCAATCTGGACTACCATCTGTAGATGCATTGTCTACAACAATAATTTCTTTATCAGAATATTCAGTTTGAGTAAGAGAGTCTAGGCACTCAGATAATATTTCTATGCCGTTCCAATGTGGAATAATAATTGAGACTTTTGGATTAGACACAATAACTCCAAAAAATAAAAAGAGAGGGCAAAGCCCTTTTTATTGAAATAATTATCCTTGTTCCTTTTTCAAATCTTCAAGCAATTTTTTTGCGACTGGATCATCAGGATTTTTACTGAGCCAATCTGAAAGTATTGCTTCGGCTTCAGTTAACATATCAAGCTTTCTATAAGTAAAAACAAGTGAAGAAACAATCTGGGTAAAATAACTTTGCCATTGCTCCATTTCTCTCTGCGAAGTTAATCGATCTCCATTTTCTACCGATTTAAAATCAGAATAAAGATCTTCAAAAATAGTTTTCCCAGTTTCCAATAGATCTAGTTGAGTAACATAAACTTGGCCATAATCTACTTTATCTCGAATTGTTAGGTCCTCTCTAGCAATAAGCACATCCATAATTCTACGAAGCTCATCTTTATTGCCGAGTTCACCAAGCAAACGGGCTACTTGATAATGTAAGTCTTTTGCATCAAAGCGAATTGTCTTTTCAGGAATATTATCTTGCATTTTTGTCAAGACTTCTAAAGCTTTAATACGATGATTTTCTGACTTTTCTTTATTGGTATTTTCATGATCTTTAAATGCCATATAATGAAAGGCGGCTAATTGCATATAAGCGCTTCTTAAATTTTGAAGAAGCCTAATATTAGTAGATGGAAAATAGAATACATCTTCACGCCCAAGATTTCTAAAAAGATATCCTGGCTGATATTTTTTAGACCAAATTTCACCCTCTAATTTTTTCCACTCCTTAGCTTCAATATCCTGCTCCCAAATTTCAGAACCAAACCCTGTCATAAGATTGGTCCACATGCGCGTTTCATTAATTGGATTTCGAGTATCTATAGTATATGGTCTTAAACGATACACCAAACCTTCCATTTCAATGAATTCCTCTAAACCAAGTCGATTAGAAGCTGGTACTGTTACAGCAAAATAAATTGGAAAGTTCCACTTAGCATCTAATATGATCTTAAGAATCATCATATCCTTTACCATTAATGCTGCACCAGCATATGTTGGATTTACTTTCCACTCAATAAAACCTTTATCATTCTTTATAGATTTTGGAGCGGCAACTCTAACATTCCTTGGTTCCCAAGGCGTTAAAGCAGAAGCAACTTCAATAATCTGATTGTCAGTCATATTGATGAAGCGATCTAATTCCCGACCCTTCTGATCAACTTGCCCTCTTCTAGAGTCTCTTAGTTGGCGAATATACCATTCGGTATTCAGAAGACTAAGGTTAGCTACGGTTACATCTTTACGTATCCCTTCTACCTCTTGCAAGTACCATAACGGGAATGTATCATTGTCACCATTGGTAAATAGAATGGCGTTAGGCTCACAAGATTGCAAAATATTATAACTGTAGTCCCAAGCAAGACGGTTATCAGATCGGTCATGTTCATGATAATTCGCCTTAAGCATCATTCCAGGCATTGCAATCAACAAGACTACAAAAGATCCAATCACTGCTTGCTTACCAATAGGCTTATCTTTAAAAAACTTTCTTATGTAATCTCCCATAGCAGCGACAGCAATACTTATCCAAATTGAAAATGCAAAAAAACTACCTACATAAGAATAATCTCTTTCTCTCGGCTGAGGATTATCTTGATTTACAAAAATAATTATAGCTAATCCCGTCATAAGAAATAAACTAAACACAGAAAATGCATCTTCTTTGTGTTGTTGGAAATGATAAAACATTCCCCACAAACCAAATAAAAAAGCAAATGGCAAACCAAATTGAAACCAATCTACTCCATCTTGATTAGGATTAGCACCATATGCAGTAACGTATGAATCAGTACTAGACCCACGTCCCGCAAACTGCCATAAAAAGTATCGCCAATACATTTTTTTTACTTGGTAACTCCAAAAGTAACTCCATTGTTTGTCCATTCGGTAAGTTTTATAATTTCGTTCTTGAGATGTTGAATAATTTCTCCCACTGGCTGGACGTCCTACAGCTTCATGTTTAGGAGGTAATCCGTCATAACGTCGTGGGAATTGAAACATTTGCCCGTATTGCTCACGTTCCATGTAAGCAATAGCTCTAGCCACAGTAGATGGATCATTTTCATTAATTGCAGGCTGTTGCCCAGAGCGTATAAATATGGTTGCATAACTTGAGTAACCAATTAAAACTAATACAATAGACAGAAGTCCTAAAGTAATCTGAAATTTCTTAAGGATTACTGTCCATATCATACCGCCAAAAATTAGTAGACATAAAATAATAACTAGATTTAAACCAATAGCGTTTACCAATTTTGGCATTCCATTAATAATTCCTACATTAATGATTAGATAGACCGCACCAGTAATTGCAGTAGTTATGAGAAACCCTTTATATGAAAAATCAAATTTTTTGAAATAAATAATTAATGCAACAAAAGGGAGTGCTAATAAATTTAACAGATGAACACCAGTGGCAAGACCAATCATATATGCAATAATAAGAATATATCGCTCATTGCCTTTTTCATCTGCGCGTTCCACCCAATGAAGTATGAGCCATACAACTATAGCTGTAAAAAATGTTGAAAATCCATATACCTCTGCTTCTACAGCATTAAACCAATGAGAATCCGTAAATGCAAAGGTTAGCGCCCCAATGAATGAGCCTCCAAAAACAATTACTGCATCCATTTGATTTCGAATCATTCCTCGATAATTTGAAATAAGTTTTACAGTTGACAAATAAAGATACATTATAGCAAGAGCACTAACTACAGGAGAGATTAAATTGACCCGAAATGCGATATCCGGGTTAAAAGGCAACATTGAGAATACCCGACCAATTATTAAGTATAATGGGCTTCCTGGGGGGTGAGGAACACCTAAAATATATGATGTTGCAATAAATTCCCCAGAATCCCAGTAAGGAACTGTATCAGCCATAGTAAATAAATAAACTAAAAACGATAGCGTAAGTGCAACCGCAGCAAAAATGCGATTTAATCGAATATAATCAGTATGAATCAACTTTGGATTTACTTTGTTTTTTTCTTAGTTGATTTAGATTTTGACTTAGTTGCTTTAGAGCTCCGCTTTTTTGGCTTTACTTCGTCCTTTTTATCAGATGACTCATCTTTTGCCTCATCTTGTGAGCTATCTTCGCCTTCATCAATCTTTTTGTTTTCTTCAATGAAATTCATTTTTAATTCACTTAGGCTATGAATAATATATTGCTCCTCCCATTCACTCAGATTACTTTTCATTTTCTTCTGAAGCATATCTAATAGATCAATATAATAAGTAGCTTGTTCTAGATTACGTTCTAATTTATCAGAAACAGGGCTCTTTACTTTCCCTAAAGATATCCACGCGCTTTGGACAAATGTGTTGACTAAATGGATAAATAATTGATCTTCTTTTTTCATTTGTTCTTCAGCCATAATTCTCCTCTTTAAATAACTTTAATTCGTTGTAAACAAAAATGTTTCAAAATCAGCCGATGAAAATACAGATGATTTATGAAAAATTCGAATGATCTAAAATATTTAAGAAATATTTGTTTCATGCAATTTATCTTGATAATCCTTAATAAACTGGGTTCGGATTAAAGAGTGCTTCGAGCTTTCCAAGTTTGGATCATTTTTAACTAAGTTAAAAGCAGCCTCTCGGGCGGATCTTAAAATAGGTCCATCAGTAACCATATCTGCAATCTTATATTTTAAAAACCCACTTTGGCGTATACCAAAAAATTCACCGGGCCCTCTAAGTTTTAAATCTTCATCTGATATCATAAATCCATCATTTGTTGATTCCATTATACGGAGACGTTTATTAGAATTATCAGTGAAATTTCTGCGTACAAGTATGCAATAACTTTTTTGCTTTCCCCGTCCAACACGGCCTCTCAATTGGTGCAATTGAGTTAAACCAAAACGATCTGCATGCTCAATAACCATAACTGTAGCATTTGGTATATCTATTCCTACTTCTATCACAGTTGTAGAAACCAAGATTTGGATCTCATTGCGCTCATAGGCAGTCATTATCGAATCTTTTTCATCTTTTTTCATTCTTCCATGAATAAGTCCTACTTCTAAATCATTGAAAATTTTTTGCGATAAATATGAATGCATTTCAACAGCCGCAGCAAGGTCAGATTTTTCAGTTTCCTCTACTAATGGATAAATTACCATACATTGTCTACCTTCGTCTACTTCCTCTTTCATAAATGAATAGACTTTTTTTAATCTCTGTTCATCTACAACTTTTGTGGTGATAGGAATACGATCTTTTGGCATTTCATCAATAATGGAGGTGTCCATATCGCCATGATATGTAATAGCCAAAGTTCTTGGTATAGGAGTTGCCGTCATTGCTAAGAAGTGAGGGTTCAAACCTTTTGATACCAAGTCTCCTCTCTGCATAACACCAAATCGATGCTGTTCATCAACAATAACTAAGCCTAATGATTTAAAAGCTACATGTTTTTGAATAAGCGCATGTGTCCCAATGACAATATCAATTCTACCTTCTGATAATCCATCAAGAATAGATTGTTTTTCGCTCTTAGTAGTTCCGCCCACAAGAACCGCACAAGTCATTTGAACTTTATCTAAATGTTTTTTAAAAGAAACATAATGTTGATTAGCTAAAATTTCTGTAGGCGCCATAATGGCAACTTGAGCTCCATTGGCCTTTGCAATAACAGAAGCCAAAATAGCTACGATGGTTTTCCCAGATCCAACATCTCCTTGTAAAAGACGATTCATTGAAATAGTTTTAGCCATATCGCCCTTAATATCTTTTAGTACCATTTTTTGCGCCTTAGTAAGGTCAAACTCTAAGCTATTCGTAATAATTTTTAAATATGGACCTATTTTACTTAGTGCTTTTGTTTTAGTCTGTTTAATCGCTGATTTTCTTAATGCCATGAGCATTTGTAGAAAAAAATGCTCATCAAATTTGAGACGATAAACTGCTTCTTTAAGACTTTCTTGAGAATCAGCAAAATGTATATTCCTAATTGCCTGATCAAGGTGAATTATTCCATAATCATTTCGAAACTTATTAGAGAAATGATCCGGGATGTCATTTAATAAAAGCAAACTGGATTTAATAACGCGACGAATACCCTGGCTATCTAGTCCTGACTTCTTCAATTCGGCTGTAATTGAATATAGAGGTATCACTGAGCCTGAATTGATCGGATCTTCATTGTCTTGAAGTTTATCAAACTCAGGATGAACAATCTGAAAACCATTAAAGAAATCAATATTGCCACTCACAGCAAGTCGATCCCCTACTTTAATGGATTTATTCATATAACTTGCGCCATTAAACCAAGTAAGTGTTAACATTCCCTTACCATCAGATAAAATAGCTTGAAAATATTTTCTCCGTTTACTTTGTCGTAAACCTGCAACTTCTATATTCCCAATAAGAGTTGCCTGCTCTCCTTTTTTGAGACTAGATGTGGAAGTAATGGTGGTGCGATCAAGATGTTTTCGAGGAAAATAATTTAATAAATCCCCAACAGTGCTAATGCCTAATTGAGCTAAGGATTCAACACGAGCCTGGCCAATACCTTTAATAGATTGAATCGAAGATGAAAAACTTAAGGCCTTCTCAGGCAAAATAAGCTACTTCCATTCCTTGCGATACGTATAAGTCACAGTTTGAGACCCATTTGCAGGAATAGTAATCGGGAAATGGATAGTTGAGGCGTCTTCTTTTCTATAATTTGTTGAGGCATCACGTACTACCCAATCTCCATAAATATGTTCAATAAGACGAACTTTGATCTTAAGAGGTAAGATATTTGTTACTTTAATACTTATAGAACTCTCTTCGCTTTTCTTTTGACGATTGTAATTTAGGACTGATCGCTTACCAATTACGTCAAATGCTCTTCCAGAAATAATTGTTGCGGTTTCCCCTTTTGGAACTTGCCGTATCTCATCCTCACCCACGAACTCAATGTTACCATTATTACTGGTTTGAAATAGTTGAATTTTACCTTTAGGCAAAGGCACACCTAAATTATTTTCATTTGTATTTGCAATTTTATACTCAATTGCCAACGGTTCTTCTTTTTGTCTTCTTTCATCATTTTCAAACAAATAAGTTTTTTCAAAAGAAATAGTTTTTGATGGGTAAAGACGCGTAGTAATGCTTTCCCTAGCTAAAAGGCTGATTTTTTCACCCAAGTAATAAATGTGATAATCGCCTAATTGTTCTTCGTCAAAACCATCATTTTCTTTAGGATTAGCTCTCATCATAATCGAAGGAGTATTTACATAGCCATTCCTTTTAAGTTTACCTTCAACTAATTGGAGAGTAACATTCATAAAATTCAAATTACTCTTATTGATAATATAAGCCTCTACTAAAAAATCAGCTTCGTTTCCAGATTCATCTAAAATAAGACGGTAAATCGCATCCCAATCAAATCCCTTGGATAGGTAAATCAAATCTCCTTGAATAGGATTTAATCCATCTTCATTTGCGAAACTCCAGGTTAATGACGGTTTATACACAATATTTTCCATTAAACCAGAAGCATTTATATAATCTATTCGATCTCTATTAAAAGAAATAACAGACCGTCTTCTTTGAAGAGTAATCGTTTTATCATTTACTTCAACCAATTTACCTGACATAC
>Ga0208407_1000621_pt1 | contig 16725 bp, 12 predicted proteins | sample ETNtaG_9_FD_185775 | JGI IMG/M metagenome (GOLD analysis project Ga0208407, IMG submission 185775) | Marine microbial and viral communities from oxygen minimum zone, Eastern Pacific Ocean - ETNP201406SV69 (SPAdes) (version 2) | ecosystem: Environmental > Aquatic > Marine > Oceanic ...
TTATTAATGAACCCATACATATTATCAATTACGCCTCTGATATAGATGAACCAACAATGAACCATCCCTTATTTATTATAAAGTTAGGAAGCAACTCTGAGGCCACAATTATTGAACATTATTATGGTTCAACAAATATTGAATATTGGGTAAACGCTGTAACAAAAATAGAACTTCAAAAAAATTCATCACTGAATCATATTCGACTACAAGAAGACGCAAACGAGTCTTATCATATTGCTGATACAGAGTATGTATTAGAAGAGGATGCTCAATTAAATTCCTTCCATTATGCATCTGGTGCAAACTTATACCGACAAAATATTAATGTAAATCTTAATGATATTGGTGCTTCATCTTCCATGAATGGTCTTTGTCTTTCAAATGCAAAGCAAAAACATGATCATTTTATTACAGTAAATCATCTGAAAGAAAAATGTACAAGCAATCAATTATTTAAATATGTGCTGTCAGATGCTGCATTAGGAATTTTTAATGGTAGAGTAATTGTTAAAAAAGATGCACAAAAAACAGATGCGAAACAATCAACAAAAAATCTTTTACTTAATAATAAAGCTGCCGCTCATTCAAATCCACAGTTAGAAATTTATGCAGATGATGTAAAATGCTCACATGGTTCTACAACTGGACAATTAGATAATAATGCTATATTTTATATGAGATCACGTGGAATTGATTCTAAAACTGCACATTTATTACTTATCAATGGATTTGCTTCAGAAGTTTTGAAAATAATTTCTAATAAAAATATTAATAAGTACGTTAATGATCAATTATCTTATTGGTTAAATAATGCGGGTATTACATAATGAATAAAATTGATAATAAGATGGAAGAAATTAAAAAAGAATTCTCTGTTTTTGAGGGCGAACGAGATAAATATATATATCTAGTAGACATTGCAAAAAAATCTCCTGGAATTAAACCTTCAGAACAAAATGATGAAAATAAAGTATATGGTTGTACATCTCAAGCTTGGATAATATCTGAACACAGTTCTGATATGTTATATAATTTCCGTACAGATTCTGATGCAATGATTGTAAAAGGTCTTCTATATATTCTTCAAAGATTATTTAATGGGCAAAGCAAAGAAGATATATTATCAATTAATGGTAACAGCATTTTAAAAGAATTGGGATTAGGAAATTCTATTAGCAGCCAAAGGACAAATGGTTTTGGAGCTGCAATTCATAAAATTCAAAATGAATTACTTGCTAAATAATGATTAATCCTACACACATAGATGAAGAAGTAACTCTCTCTCGTGATGTGGATGTAATAACAATACCATTTGGTACAAAAACAAATTTAAAAAAAGGAGAAAATGGACATATAACTCAAGCTCTAGGTGGAAGTTATACAGTAATGATTGGTGGAAATCTATTTCGTGTAGATGGAAAAGATGCTGATGCTATTGGAAAAGAAAAATCTGAAGAAATACAAAAATCAGATGACATTCAAGTTAAAAAAATAAATGAACAGGCTGTATGGGACGTAATGAAAACTTGCTATGATCCAGAAATACCAGTTAATATAGTTGATCTAGGTTTAATATATTCTTGCGAATTTAAAACAGAAGATAATGGAAATAAGCTAGTGGATATAAAAATGACTCTTACTGCTCCTGGATGTGGAATGGGTCCAGTAATCGCAGATGAAGTAAAACAAAAAGTAAAAAACGTACAAGGTGTTGACGAGATCAATTTAGAACTCGTTTGGGATCCCCCTTGGGATCAATCAATGATTTCCGAAGCAGCTCGATTAGAAATGGGTCTTCTTTAAAATTACCTTGAAAAACTTTGATCCCATTCAAATTCGTAAAGATTTCCCTATTTACTCTAATATAGATCAACCTTTTATCTATCTCGATAATGCAGCAACAACTCAAAGGCCATCCGTTGTTCTTAATGAATTGAATAATTATTATACTCGATTTAATGCAAACGTGCATCGTGCTATATATGCTATTGGAGAACAGGCTACGCAGGCTTATGAAAATGCGCGGCAACAAGTTGCGAAGTTTATTGGTGCTGATAGTTCATCAATTATTTTTACTAAAGGTACAACAGAATCAATTAATCTTGTAGCATATGCATGGGCAAGAAACAACTTATCAGCAAATGATGAGATATTAGTTACAGAAATGGAACATCATAGCAACCTTGTTCCTTGGCAACTTGCAGCAAAAGCAACTGGTGCAAAATTAAAATATATACCATTAAATGATGATGGAGCATTAGATCTAGATGATCCAGATCAATATTTTAATAATAAGACAAAATTTGTAGCTGTTATTCACCAGTCAAATGTTCTGGGAACAATTAATCCTATTAAAGAAATCATTAAAATGGCTCATCATGTTGGCGCTAAAACGTTAATTGATGGCGCACAATGGGTTCCTCATGGTCATACGGATTTAAGTAATTTAAATTCGGACTTCTATGCATTTTCAGGCCATAAAATGTTAGGACCAACTGGCGTAGGAATTCTATATGGTAAACCAGAAATTCTTGATGAAATGGAACCTTTCCAAGGTGGCGGTGAAATGATTAAGTCTGTTACTATGGATGAAGCAACATGGAATGAAATTCCTTATAAGTTTGAAGCAGGCACTCCAAATATTGCTCAAGCGATTGGATTGGGTGCAGCAGTTCAATATATTAATAATTTAGGTTTAGATAATATTCATCATCATGGTGAAAAACTGACTAAGTATGCTTTAGATAAATTAAATCAAATAAACGGATTGAAGATTCATGGTGATCAAAAGGAACGTGGGCCCGTTATAAGTTTTGAAATTGAAAATATTCATCCTCAAGATTTAGCGCAATTTCTTGATCAAGATGGTATAGCAATTCGTGCCGGACAACACTGTACTCAGCCAATCATGGATAAGTTAGGTGTTTTTGCAACTAGCAGAGCTAGTTTTTATATATATAACACGGAAGATGATATTGATACTTTTTGTGAAAGTATTGAAAAAACAGCCAGCGTTTTCAAATGATTTTCTTATTTTATCATAGCACTTAAAGTCTAAAAAGGAGTTTGAGCATGAGCGATAATGGAAGTGAACAAAAAAAATATAAATATATGGTTACCATGAGGTGGTATGTGGAAACTGATGAAGAATTAGTATCTGGATCACAAGAATCCGATCAAAAACTATTGGATTTAGTTCGTCATCAAAGTAATGGTGAACCTTGCTTACCTGATTGCCCAACAAGGAATAATGAAGGTTATGCTGTTCTAGATTATCATTATTTTATGGGTGACAAAGAACCATATATGTCTACTGAAAAGATTAAAAAGTAAATAATAATGGAAACCATCTATCTAGATGACTTTCTTGATGATGGAATTATAAGAGAAAAGTCATTTCGTAAAAAAATATCTGATATTAATTGGCAAAGCTATGATTCAAAACGCGTAATGATAAAAGGATGTACTTCTGTCCCTGTTCCTACTTGGGCTTATTTAATTTTAACTGCCGAGCTTGCACAATTTGCAAATGATATCGTATATGGAGAACCATGTTCAACTGTGAAAATTTTTAAACGCAAACCATAATTCTGAACAATGTCTGATAAACCCAATCGAGTAAATTGGTCCGATTATTTTATGAACATTGCTCGTGAAGTTGCAACTCGTTCAACCTGTGATAGAAAATCTGTAGGAGCAGTTATTGTTCGTCGAAAAACAATTCTCTCTACTGGTTACAACGGCAGTATTAAAGGAGCAAAACATTGTGATGATGTTGGACACGAAATGGTAAATGATCACTGCGTCAGAACAATACATGCCGAAGCAAATGCAATAGTTCAAGCTGCAAAACATGGAATAAGAATTGAAGATAGTGAAATATATGTCACTGCATCACCATGCTATAATTGTTTTAAAATGATCGCTAATAGTGGTATCAATAAAATCTATTTTGCTGAATTTTATCGGGATGAAAAAGTTATCGAATTAGCTAATAAACTCGATATAGAATTAACAGACCTATCAAACTAAATAGATTCTTTTTTAAATCTGGAACCAGTAATTAAACTTTAAGAAAATAGAATTTGAACTATTTTTATTCCAAGAATTATCACTTGCAGAAAAATAATTATTATTATGCAGATTATATACAATAAATAAAGTGCTCCCAGGACGATACTCCCATCGTAATACAAAAGTACCTACAAGATTATTTACCCTGAAATCAGGGTTTCCATTATAGGGATATGGTTCTAAATCTCTAGTTTTTTCAGCCATCAGTTTGTAATAATTTTTATAATCCATATCTACGGTGAATGGTTGAAAAAATGCTTCCAATGTTAAATCTGTAGTAAATGTCCAATTAAATCTTACTTGTATATCATTCATGATAGCTGCAGAATTTGCATAAATTATATCAGTGCTTAGTGAGTCCTGTTCTACACCAACCCATTCCATTGATCTTGTTCCTAAATCTTGGAAACCTTCAACCATTAAATTAATATTATCACGAGGACGAAATCTAAAGTTTAGACCTGCTCGATAACCCCAAGGTCGATACTGGCCCCGTCCATATCCAAGATATGGTCTTACGATTAATTTCTTTCGTTTATCTGTCTGTAACCAAATAATTCCATATCCTTCTGTCTCTGATTTATACACCCATGCTCTATCGTCTCTAAACGTATCATCATCATTATAGGAAGCAAATTCCATATTTAATTCTCCACCAAAATCCCAATAAGACTTTAATTGATTCCTTTGCTCAATAGATAATGATTTTGATAAGGTTAATCCATCTCCTCTTCCACTAATAAAATATCTAAATTCTAAATAATTGTTTAAAAATACTCCCCAAGGATCTTGTTTTCTTAATTCTCCATACGTCCCATAGAACCATGTATCGTTTCGAGTATTAAATCCAATATCATTTATCTCATATTTATCATCAGTAAAACCTGTTACTAAGTTTAAATCCCACCATTTTGGATCGAGATATCCAATATTAAAGCGTGCTCCATTACCTACATTTCCATCTTTTTTTGATTGAACTAACTGACCTTTAAATGTCACTCTATTATCTAAAAACTTAAGGAACCAATCAAGTCCAATTACATTCGCTTTACCAAATTCTTTTCGGTTAATATCAGTCATCATAATTCCAACTGTGGATACATTATTAATAATTGGCTGCTCTATACGACCAATAAAATAATTCGTTATTGGTTCAAGCATCCCCTTTTGTTGAATAGTTGAGTCACCACTTTCATATTCCCAAGCGCCATATTCTTCATCGGTAACTGCATTAATAATGCCATATTTAGTACCCCCTGCTGTTTGACCTATAATTTTTCCAGCACCCAATATTGTAGTTACATCAGGTCTATCAATGATAGTAGCATCATCAGGTAATAAAAACCTAGGTGTTTGGCCAATTCTTCTAGAATGAAATAGCTTATATCGGTTTTTAAAAAAAGATCCACCTTCAATGAAAAAAGGTCTCCTTTCCTCATATTGTGTTTCAAATGCTGTCAGATTCAAAACAGATGGGTCTGCTTCCACTTGACCAAAGTCCGGATTAACTGTCATATTTAATGATGATTGCGCACTTAATCCATATTTCATATCAACTCCTATAGAGCTAACATTTGTTTGATCACTATTTCCATTTAAAATATAGGGGAACACTTCAGCTTTTTTTGGTGATGGTATATCCACTATTCCTTTTAACACTCCATAATATGGGACAAAACCACTAAACCCTTTTGATCTACCTGGCCATTGAACTTCTTCTTGTAATCTGTGAATGTGGCGAACAAATTGAATTCCCCAATCATTATCTGTATTTGCATCAAATTGAAAAACACTTGTTGGTATTTGCATTTCTACTGACCAACCACTATCATGCAACGCTACTTCAAAATCCCATACTACATCCCAGGTGCTATTAAATGCTTCCATGCCCTCACCGGAAATAAATACATCCATTCTAGAACCTAGCGAATTGACAGCAAACCAATAACCTGTTCGATCATCATCATTAGAATCAAATGCTACACCTACCCAATCTGAATGTGGCCCGAAAGCTTCCATCCATCGATCTCGCCTACTTAACCGTCCGGTTATTTTTTCAGGTTGAGAATCAATATTATTTATTGATAGATATATATTATCATTATCATAAAGTACTCTTGCTATTGTTTTCTCTGATGGTTGAGTAAGATTATATGGTTCAAATTGAAGAAAGTCGCTTTCTTTTATTGCTTCCCTCCATATATCATCATCAAGATTTCCATCAATAATTGGCGGTGTGACAGTCCTGGTTGCAACCATTTCACGAAATCGTAATTGATTAGGGTTTTCTACTTGATAATCATCTGCAAACACATTTGTACTTAGCAGTAAAAAGATGATTATTGTATACTTTTGGTCCATAAGAGGCAGAGAATATAATTGCACAAATATGTAATAAAAAACTACTGAGATATATTTTCAGCAACGAGATCTGCTAGATCTTTCACTTGGATCTCATTACGTCCTTCAGGTGTAAGAGGTTTTAATCCTTGGTTCATCATACCATAACAAAAATTGCAACCCGTAACAACAGTATCTGCTTCAGATTCCACTACTTGCTCAGCTCGAACTAAATGAGTTCTTCCTGTAGTTTCTTTTTTCCACCAAAGACCACCACCGGCTCCACAACAAAGAGTGTTTTTACCAGACTCTGGCAATTCAATAAAGTTATCTGAAGCAGCATTGATTGCAGTCCTGGGTGCATCAACTTCATCAAGCATTCTTGATAAATTACATGGATCATGGTACGTAATTTTTCCACTTGCAGTTTTATTTACCTGGATACGTTCATCTGTGATTAATTGTTCAATCACTTGAGTATGATGTTCTACGGTATAAGATATTGTATCATATTTACTATATTCTTTTTCCAGATTCAATGCACAGTGTGGGCATAAAGTAACCACTTTTTTTGCTTCACTTAATTGTTTCATATTATGTTCTCTTAACATGGAATACGTTAGTTTATCACCTAAACGATTAACTGGGTCTCCAGAACAGTGTTCTTGTTCCAGAATTCCATAAGTAACATTGGCTACATCAAGAATTTTTGTAAAGTTCTCTACAGATTTTGTGAATTCAGGATCCAACTCATATCGGGCAAAACAACCCAACCATAGAACATATTCTTTATCTGGTGAAAACTTTGGTAATCTTTCAGCTAATGGACTATTTGTGGCGCCTTCCGTATTTCCCGTTTCTTGCAAATTAGTAAATAGCTTTTGGTATTCCTGTGGAACTTTTCCTTCAACTAATACTTCTAGTCGTCGTATTTCATCTGATTTCTCAACATGATTTCCTACGGGACAAACCTCAGTACAAGCCTGACAAGTAGTGCACTCCCAACCCGCTTCTACATTAATCTCTGATAATACATCTACATCCTTTTTATCCAAAAGTGGCTGACGTAAATCAAGAATAAAGTGATGTTTTGGATCAAGGATGCCTCCTCCTCGATTTGCTGGACAAACATCAACGCAACGACCACACTCTACACATGAAAAAACATCTAGAGCTTGATTTTTAGTCATCTTAGTGAGTCCTGCCAACATGACATCTAATTCTTCTTCTGATCCTTCAAGATCTATATTTACTGGGGTATGATCAGGTTGATCAAATGGTCGAAAAAATATATTTATTGGAGCTAAAACTAGGTGAAGATGTTTTGACCTAGGTATCAAAAATAAGAAGGCAAGAATAATAACTGAATGAATCCACCAATTAATTTTCCATAAAAATTCTGAAGTTTCTCTTTCACCTATTAAATATGTAACCATTAAAACAACAATGAAAAATGCAACTAAACCTGAAGTTGGAGATAATTTCCCTAGTGCTTTTGGTTTCGTAACAAATCGACGATATGCAAGAGATAAAATACCAACAATAACCAAGATAGAAAATGGTGTGACTATCATGGTATACGCTTTATGAACATTCGGACTTAATAAGGAAAAGCCAAAACCTTTTGCAAAATGATCAATTGTTACAAGCCCAAAAATCACAAATCCCCAGAATACAAAAGCATGCATTAATCCGGGCCAGAAACGACCCCTTACTACTTTCTCATGTAGGAAAACTTCTCGGAACATCCGCCAAAAACGAGCACCTATACGGTCAAATGGTAATGTACCCATGCCTTTGAACACAATAAACAATCGACGCGTAACCTCATATATAAATGAGGCCAAACATATTGCAATTCCTAAACCGAGAACTATTTTTTCGGCAAAAGAAAAATAAATATCATGCATAAAATTTTATTTGGATTGGATTGCTTCTGTAAGCTTGGGAACAATTTCCAGTAGATCTCCTACGATACCATAATCAGCGATTTCAAAAATAGGAGCTTCTGGATCTTTATTTATTACTACAATATTCTTTGAAGCTTTCATGCCTACTACATGCTGAATAGCTCCAGATATACCTAAAGCTAGATACATCTTTGGAGATACAGCCTGGCCAGAACTCCCTACCTGATACGATGGAGGCAACCAACCGGAATCTACTACTGGCCGAGAGGATGATATTTCTGCGCCTAAAGCCTCCGCAAGATCCTGAACCATTGGTATATTTTCTTCTTTACCAATACCTCTACCAACTGAAACAATTAATTCAGCAGCAGTTAAGTCAACGCCACCTGATGACTCTTTAAAAGGTTCTTCAGAATCAGTCTTAATCATAGATGAGTCTAACGTAACAGATGCTTCTCTCAATGAAGCAGAGCCAGCTTTTGCATCATCTGACAAAAAGGATGCAGATTGAAAGCTAATTAAATAAGGCGCATCACCATTTGGGTTAATATCAGATAATAGTTTTGCATTGAACATTTGCTTTGTTAACGAAACATTGTTTTCATCAAAATGAATAGCAATACTATCCGCTAAAAATGGTTGCATTAATTTTGCACTTATTTTGGGAACATAATCTCTTACCTGATAGGAATGCCCAAATAAAACATATGTTGGGCTTTCTGAATCAATAATTTGTGTTACTGCTTCTGCATATCCATCAGAAGAATATTCATTAAGCAAATCATGCTTAAGTACTAATACTTCATCCATATCATATGCGGAAGCTTCTGATGCTAAAGAATCTGCATTCTTACCCATAACCAACACACTAGCAGATAACCCTAATTTATCAGACATATGCTGTGCTGCTGTAATGGATTCAAGACCCATTCGATGAATCTTACCATTATTGTCTTCTATGATGATTAAAATATCCATCTATTTATATCATGTAATTTTGATTTCATTGCGAAATATATTTAATAATTTTTCAACAATCTGATCAACTGAACCTTCAACCATTACTGTTTCTTTAGAGCTATTAGGAGCATATATTTTTTTAATTGATTGATTTTGATCTACAACTGCTGGAGTAAGAACCTTTATTTCTTTTTTCTTTGCTCCCATAATCCCCTTTAATGATGGATATCGCGGTGTATTGCAACCTGATTGAACGCTGATACTTGCCGGTAAGGACATTGTCACCCATTGAAAATATCCGGCTTCAAGCTCACGCTTTACTTTTATTTTATTATCTAAAATTTCCGTAGACATGGCAAGAGTAGCTGTAGACATTCCCAATAATTCTCCTAGGATTACACCTGTTTGACCAAATCCTAAATCATCAGACTGTAATCCTGAAAAAATAAGATCAAAACTTTCATCTTTAAGTGTTTCAGCAAAAAGAGAGGCCCCAACTAGTGGATCCGTTGGATAATTACCCTCTGTTTGAATGTGAATTGCCCGATCTGCTCCTTTAGATAACGCTTCTCGAATTACTTTTTGTGTTCTATCGGGTCCAAGACTAACCACAACTACTTCCCCATCATTATTCTTCTCACGAATCTGTAGTGCTTCTTCCAGAGCATAATTATCACTTTCATTCATGATATACGCTACTTGAGATTCATCTAACCAATCCTGAGAAGAGACTATAGGTAGTGGTGACTCAGCGCCTGGAACTTGTTTGACTAATACTGCAATTTTCATTTTATAAATATAATACTATCTATTGTTGTGTTAAAAATAATCAATTAAAGCATCAGCATCCAATAGATGCTTTTATAACTAACCTGTTCTAAATCTATTATTACAATTTAAAATAGACCGACCGGTCGGTTTATTTTAAATTAGAAAGTATCTTTTCGCAAGCAAATAATTAAAACAGATTTAACTATCGCGCTTCACTCAGTATTATAATGATGCTCCATTTACATCCGTAATAGTAAATTAATATTGTGCTCACTATACTATTTTTAAACAAATCCATTATTGTTGCAAATATCTTGTTTGTAATAGGCACCCTCCTTTTACTTTGGAGTATTATAAGGGTAATTACTAACCGGTATAAAAAGAAATAATTTACTTTTTCTATTTATTAATCTAGATCACATGAAAAAAAAATAATTGCCACTAGCAAAATACTGTACTAGTTTTGGGAAAGCGATCTATGAATTGTATAAAAATTCGTTCGTCTTAAGAAATAATAAGGTAAGTAAATTAGATACTTTAAGGAGGTACTAATGAATAGAAATAGGTTATTAGGTCTTTTTCTTTTTATTGCTTTAATCGTTCCGCAGCCAAGTCAGGCTCAGATCGGTGGGTACTATCATATGGTCAGTGTATATATTGATTATACATATGTAGTAAGAGAAATGACTGAAGCTGAAGATCCAGGAAATGGATATGTTGTTACTGCTAGTTGGCCAAGTTCTGCAAACCCAGTATATACTCATGAGCTAGTAAGCTTTGATGTGGGTGATACTATTGCAGTCGTTCCTGTCCCGCTAGTAAACCCAGCCTTGCTAGGCCTTTATGGGGTAGATCTATATTTGAATTTATCTGATGATGGAGATATGTTTATTAGTGGTACGTATCCAACCATTGATGTAGAGGACTGTTCAACAGCGGTTACTATTCCGCCAGTAGAAGATCCTGCTACATATCAATTAGGTGGTGATCCTGTTGTTGATGAAACTGCTGGAACTGCTACTTGGGGTTTTGGAATCGTGACTTCTGGAATCTTTGCAAATCAGATGTATGCTCCTGATTTAGAAGTAGATGTAGAAGGCGTTGATTATGGTATTGGAACAGATCAAACCTGTTGGGGAATGATTACTGCACAGTACAATGATGATTTTTCTAGAATTGAAAGTGCAGAGGTATACTGGGAAGCGCAAGATGGTGTAGAAACTACACTAGGTGTGGACACAGAAGGAAACCTTAATAGAGTATTTGGTGTTACCGGTGCTTTTGGTGACCATACCACTATTCCTTATTTAGCAACTCAAAACCCTGCAATTCATGTTGGAGAATATCCAATGATTGGTGGTACAGGTGCTGATGTAAATGGTGATGGTTCAATTGATGGTGATGATGGGTTTATCCCAAATCCTGAACTGGAATGGGGTTATCTGTTTGATCCTGTTGGAGCAGATGGAGTAGCATTTAACGGTGATGAGCCAACGCAATTCACTGGTTACTATTTTACAGGTAATCTTTTAACTGCACTTGGTGCAGTCAATGCAGCTGTAGGTCCTGATGCGGATGGCGATGGTGTCCCAGATAATATTGCTGCAGCAATTGCTCAGTACATGGCAGCAGGCTATGATCAGGCAACTGCTACAGTAATGGCAGTTAATGCTGTCGGAACAGCTTTTTTTAGTGGCCTTGCACAACTATGGGGTGTGGACTCTACTACTGCTGTAACATATGCCGGAGCTGTTGGTAGCTACGCTGATAGTTTATTTCAAGCATTATCAGCTTTAGGATTACCAACGGATCAAGTATTAACAGCCGTTGGTCAATCAACGGGTGTATATGCATTGGGTGTATTAACTCAATTGGGTGTACAGGTGAATGATTCAGGTCATGACTATGGTGCAATGGTTAATTCTCTTGCAAACGCTGGATGTGAAGTTGACGCTACTGGTTGGGCAAGCTACCCTAATGCAAATAGTCAAGCTACTGTAAACACTGGCGATGAATTGTATAACAGTAGTGATACCTTTGTTGCGTATGAAGGAAATTCAGCTCGAAAAATGTGGGGTATGTATTCTGGCGGAGAAAATATGGAAAATAACTTTTTCCAAGAATGGGCTGGTGTATATCAAGGTGGAGAAACATTTAATGTTTCTGCCATGTTTTATACACATAGCGGAGATGACCTAAATCAAGGCAATAGCTACGGTGTCTTATTTGCTAAATATTTTGATAGCAACTGGAGCATGATTTCGATGGATTCAGTACATTTTAGAGGTGCTGTTCCAGATGAATGGTATGGAATTGACTTAGTTGCAACTGTTCCTGCATCCCCTGCCGTTGTTCAGGTTGGTGTAATGCATGTTCAGCCAACTGGCGATGATCATGGCTCCTTTTATGTGGATGACTTCTATATGGGAGATGGAATGCCATCATCCAATGGTCGATTGGTTATGCAAGTTGGAAACAATTGTATACCTGACTTTTCTACACAACGCGTTAACCCTGTTTTTGCAAATGCAGGTGGTGTTGGTGTAGAATCGGAAGAATCCATGATTCCAGAAAAGTTTGCACTGTATGATAACTTTCCAAACCCATTTAACCCTACAACTCAGATTGCTATTGATCTTCCTGAAGATGCATACACTGAGTTAACTATATGGAATATTATGGGTCAACAAGTTGCGACAGTATACTCTGGAAGTCTGAATGCTGGACGTCATAACGTAACTTTTAATGGTCGCGATATGAATGGAAACATGCTTTCCAGTGGTATGTATATTTACCGTGTAACTGCAGGTAAATACAATGCAACGAAAAAAATGACATTAATGAAATAATTTATTATTTTCATTAGTTGAAAAGAAATAAACAGACAGCTCTAACCTTAAGGATTAGGGCTGTCTTTTTTTATGAGTGAGTATATGAAAAATTGTCTTCTTCTATTTTTATTATCTGTTTCCATAGTATTTGCGCAAAAAGGATCTATTAAAGGAGTAGTCACTGATCTTGATAATGGTGACCCCCTTATTGGTGCAAATATAATAATTGATGGAACTACAATGGGTGCAGCCACAGACGCAGAAGGTGCATATCTTATATCAAATGTGCCTGCTGGAGAGCATCTTTTAAAAACCACCTATATTGGTTATGAAGTAAAAGAACAATCTGTTACTGTTAATTCTGATGAAGAATTGATTGTTGATGTTTCTCTTGCAAGTGAAACTATTCAAATGCAAACATATGTGGTTACTGCATCAAGAAAGCGAGAACGTGTTGAAGATGCCCCTGCTGCTATTAGTGTAATTACCGAAAAAGATATCCGCCGTGAAAGCAATACTAACCTTGGTGCCTATATGAAGGGCGTAAAAGGCGTTGAATTCACTCAATCGGGAATTGATAGTTATAATTTAAGCGCAAGAGGATTTAATACTTCATTTAGTTCAAGATTGCTAACGCTCACGGATGGTAGAATGGCAAATGTGCCATCATTACGATTAATTGCATATAATGTAATTCCAGTATCATTTGAAGACGTAAAACAAATAGAAGTTGTATTGGGACCCTCGTCTGCATTGTATGGACCAAATGCATATACAGGAGTATTAAATATTATTACAAGTTCTCCTCTGGATGGCGATGCCACAACTGTAAATATACAAGGGGGCTTATTATCTCAAACGAATTCAGATCCGATGCAAAAATTTACTATGCGTCATTCATCGGCTTTTGAAGACTTCCGAATTGGTGGAAGGAATTTAGGAAAATTAGGATTTAAAGTATCTGGTGTAGTTTTTCGTGGTGAAGATTGGCATCATTATAACCCAGATGAATTTGAAGGTCACGATCCTGCTTTTATTGGTCGTCCAAGATTAACAAATAATGGAATTGATGATGGCGGCACACCTGGGGAATCTGGCCCAGAATTTACAGAAGAAATGTTAGGTGTTTGGGAAGGATCAGAAGCATATTGGGTTGGCAGGAGATTTGCAGATAATATTGATAATGAAAATTTTATTCGCGATGGAGAGGTTGGCTCTCCAGAGATTACTCAAGAAATGATTGATCTAGCTGCTAGCGACCCATTTCATCGTTTTACGCTGGCCAATGGAATGATATTGTGGTATGTAACTCAAGAAAAACTTGGGAAAAAATATGCAGATGGAATTGATAATAATAATGATGGATTAATTGATGAAAAGATTGATTCAGGTATAGATGATGATCCAGAACGCTGGTACGATGGTGTGGATAATGATGGAGATGGAGAAATAGATGAATTAGATGAAATTGGGATGTCGTGGACAGATCGTATAGGCAGTACTATTCCAGAAGTTGGATTAGGGGAATTCAAATATACAAAGGATGGTAGATTAATCTTCGATTCCAATGATGATGGAATTTATGATGGGGAAGGTGATTTCAAGGTAAACTATGGTGGTCTCCCAACTGTCATAAAAGATGCGAATGAAGATGGCATTGATGATTACCCAGATTTTAATGTTGAAAATTACCGGTATGATGTACGCGCAGACTGGGAGCTTAATCCAGACCTAACTTTCAGCGTCTCACATGGATATGCAAAGGCAAGAAATATAAATATTACTGGTATTGCAAGGTATCTAGCTGATGGATGGGTATATCGATATGTCCATGGAAGAATCGTATATAAAAACTGGTTTTTTCAAAGTTATTTAAATACAAGTTATTCAGGGGATTATGATCCAAGATTCCCTTTAGCGTTCTCCCCTACCCGCAATCTAGCAACTGGTGGAACTATTTATGATCGTTCAAAAAAATTCAGCAGTCAATTACAACAAGTGAATGAATTTTTAGATGGAAAGATGCGCTTCGTATGGGGGATTGATTATTTTATGACAATGCCTGATACCAGAGGTACAATTTTACGCGACAATAATCTACATGATAGAATAGATAATAATGGAAATGGAGAAGCTGGTTCGCCAGATTCGTTCTATGACCAAAATGACAATACATGGTATGACGATGGTGAACAATACACTACTTGGGCTTCCATTGATACTGCCGCTGATGGGACTCCTATTGATAATGTTATGTATGCAATAAAAGATGGCGTTGACAATGATGGTGATGGCTTAATAGATGAAGGAATTGATGAAAGCGCTGAAAATAATCGTCGAATAGTAAATGAATTAGGTGCCTATTATCAAGTTAACTGGAAACTTACAGATAAATTTGAATTTGTTCAGGCAACGAGGTGGGATGTACATGATCGCTTAACAAATATGGTGCAATTCAACAATGAAGAAGGCAGAAATGTAAATATTAGAAATTGGGAATTAAATTTTGATGATAAAGAAGGATTGCAAGTCTCGCCAAAAGTAGGTTTAATATACCGTCCGAAAGAAAATCAAACATTCCGCTTAACCTGGGCAAAGGCTTTTAATACTCCTACCAATCAAGCTCTCTTCCTTAATATATTTGTTACAAGAGTAGCCATATTTAAAGTATATGCCCGTGGAGCAGATGGTGGATATGTATATCCTAGGAATGATGATGGGCAGCCTTTTTTCTTTAATACCACAACATTTAATTATGAGCCAATGGATACATCAAAGTATATATTATTTTATCCATCTGTTGATCCAAAGATTGATGGTTTTTATAATTATACTACAGATGATCTCCCGGAAATTGATGCTGAAATTATTGATACGTGGGAATTTGGATGGAAAGGAAGAATTAATCAAAGAATGTTTGGAACTCTTGATCTATTCACAAATCATTTTTCTAATTTTATTAGTCGTCCAACATTTATTACGCCTATCATCATTAACAAATCAGTATTAGAAACAGATTGGAACGGAGATGGCATTACAAATGATGTTGTTAACGTGACTGATAATAATATAATTGCTGATGCGGAAGATTATGATGAATCGTTCAATAAATGGAGAGATAATATTGAGGGTGTTGCTGCAATGGATACTATCAAGGGCCTTGCGCCACCAGTCGTAGTAGGCTATTTAAATTATGGGCAGGTTGACGTTAGTGGGATAGATGCGAGCATTACATATTTTATTACAAGAAGCCTATCCTTTGATATGAACTATTCTTTTTTAAGCATAACAGATTTCTTAAATCCACTAACGAATGCAAAAGATCCTATCAATGCTCCAAAACACAAAGGTGGGTTTAAACTCCAGTATGATCCACAAGATAAGCCATATTCTTTTTCTTTAAAATTTCGCCATGTTGATGGTTTCCAATGGTCATCAGGAATATATTATGGAGTAATAGATTCCTATAATATTTTCGATCTACACATGGACTATGATATCAATGATAATTTAACCGCAATGTTGTCATTAGATAATATGTTTGATCACATGCATACTGAAATTCAGGGGGGGCCTGAAATAGGACGGGTTATTGTATTTCGCCTTCAAGCAAAATTCTAGTATATAAACTATATTAGCTTTACATATTTTTTACACAAATCAATAATTTAATTATAGAAATTCGCAACAATTAAGGAGCATTAAATTCATGAAAATAAAATATTTTATTTATTTAGCTATTGCATTTACTATCAGTTCTTCAAACTATTTGTTAGGTCATTGTCAAGTCCCGTGTGGTATTTATGATGATGCGACTCGAATTGTTATTTTAAAAG
>Ga0208407_1000626_pt1 | contig 16637 bp, 14 predicted proteins | sample ETNtaG_9_FD_185775 | JGI IMG/M metagenome (GOLD analysis project Ga0208407, IMG submission 185775) | Marine microbial and viral communities from oxygen minimum zone, Eastern Pacific Ocean - ETNP201406SV69 (SPAdes) (version 2) | ecosystem: Environmental > Aquatic > Marine > Oceanic ...
CTGGTTCCGGAAGGAGGCTGCCTTTGGAATCACGCTGATGCTTCTGGTGCTGTACTGGGCGAATCTGAACATGTGGGTAAACGACATCCCATTGAGTGGTAAGACGTATGCGAGTCACTGGCACGCCTTGAGAGGAGTTGGGCAGGTGGCCTTGGTTTGCATCTCCCTCTGGTTGGGTGGATTTGACACTGGACATAGGCTGTCCGAATGGATTCGTTCGAGAGGATGAGTGTTTGGCCTCAGGTCAGTACCTGGTTGATCCTGTGGACCTCTTCCACCCGACCCGTCTGAAGATCGTATGCTGAAATCCTAGGTCGATGGGCAGGATCCCTGAGGACAATTCCAGTATCGAGCAAGACTGCGGAGGGACGATCGTCTTCCAACAGTACCGGGCTCCTCCAAATGCCTCCTTCGGGTGGATCTACATCGAAGTTTGAGAGCATCTGCACGGGGGTGTGTCCTGCGATAATCTGTCTCTGGGGATCCAATGGGATGGAGGCATGGAATACCTCCCGGGACTTGAGGCGATCCTCATCCGTTTGCTCATCGAGGGGTATGTCTGCCCTGTATCCTGAGTGAGCTAGGCGGAATCTGTTCAGGATGACTTCCGTTGGCAGGTTGTCGGTGTATTCCAGCCAGAGTCTTGCGTTCTCCCTCTTCTCCTGTTCACTGCTCCCCATGGAGTCGAGAGTGGTCCTACCTCCTACTCTGTCTATCCAGAAATCCTCACGGTGGGGATTCTCTCCAAGAGCGATGGACATCAGAAGCTCATGGTTGCCCTTGATCGAGAAGATGCGGTCGCTCTCGCTGACGATGGAGAGGACTCCCTTGCTATCCGGGCCTCTGTCGATCAAGTCGCCGATACAGATCACCAAATCACCCTCAGTTAGTTCGAGTTTGTCTAGGAGAATCTCGAACTCTTCTCTGTAGCCATGGATATCACCTACTGCCCATACCGAGGAGCCCTCATCAAGTGCCTCTTGGAGGGCCCTCTCTAGGCCTGGATCCCTATGAGTAGGAATCATCCTACTCCTCTTCGTCCGACCCGTTCGGAATCATTGGTAACAGCATGGCAGCGATTAGCAGAACCGGGATGAGGATGAATATGGCTCCGAAGAAGCCGCCGGGGGAACCTCCTGGCCTAGGAATTGCAGGCTCTATCAGCATCCCAGTGATGAACATCGCAGCCATCAGCGCAGCTATTCGCATATTGTCCGTCGTGAATTGGCTGGTTCCGCTTCGTATCTGAGTCAACATAAGGAGAATCAGTGCCACTATCAAAACCATCAGCGAGAGTATTGCGAATGGGTTTCCTCCCTGTGGGCCTCTGCCCTCCTCGAGAGAGGTCTCCATTGACATCAGGACGCGCAGAGAGATTGCTAGTATCGCTACTGCTAGGATGGCGATCATTGCCATTCTTCCATTGCTGCCTTTTCCTTGTGACATCAGTTACCCTCCTCCGCTAGTTCTACTCGCTTACCCATTCCGTCCCTAATCCTCCTAATGTGGCCTTCTGCCTCCATCCGTGACAGGAGCCTGCTTGCCTTGGAATCGGTGAATCCGGTCTCTCTGACTAGTTCGGCCTGCCACATCGAACCATTGCTTGACAATAGGATCCCGACCACTGTTTGCTGGTCTGCCGAAAGCATCCTAGGTGTGCTAAGGGAATCCCTGCTCTCAGGGGCCGGTTGTCTACGCGGGTCGTTGAGCCACATCAGCGATACCCCGATGATTACGCCGACACTGGTGAGGAAGAGCGAGTAAATCACGTAAGAAGCGAAGTATCCGGATGTGCCGGATTCGAAGGTGAACGGAACCGCGATTAGGAGAATCAGCATGAATCCGCCCAAAGCCAGAGTAATTCTAGCTACTCTGTCAATCGGGGTTTCCTGATCTACCCCTAATGGACCATCCATAGTCTACCCGACACTTGCGTAGATGTGAATGTTGGGCGGCTCGGTGCGTTGCGCCCACCGAACCGGTGTTTTTGTCTATGATTACTCGGAATGGCAGTATTGCCTGTCCTCGTACCAGGTTCCGCCGTTAGCCTCGCAGTCCTCTTGGTTGTCGGGGGACTCCTCTTCGTCGCTCCTGTCTTCATCCGTTGAGTCATCCTCTCTTTCTGACTCCTCGTCCAGTTCGCTCCAATCACAGTAGAATACTCCTTCGCCACGGTCTGTAGCCTCTGTCCAGACTCCCATCCTAGACTCGCACATCTCCTGGGTGATTTCCAATGGAGGGGGTGCGTCGTTCCTTTCACGGTCCTCGCACCTGTCCAGCATCTTGCAGAACGCGCCTCCCATTCTTCCTCGGAATCCCTTCCTCATGTCATGGTCTCTGTCGCATCTTCGTTCGTCTGCGCACTCCCTGTGGTGCTCTGCTCGGGAGATCATGTGCCTTAGAGCAGTCTGTATTGTCTCTGAGACGGCCGAGCAATCATCGCTCTCGACGCAGAAGGCAATTGCCTCCTGAGCGGCCATGAGTTGGGTGGACTTCTCCTCTGCGAACTCCATCCTCTCTGTCTCGTCCCAGTCCTTCCTCTCGTCCCAGTCCTTGTATTTCTCATCATCACAATCGTAGTGGTACTCTCCGTTTTCTTCCCTAATACAAATCTGATAGTCGTCGGTCTTGTCAGCCTTGTCCTCATTGGTCACGGGGTCTGTTCCGTCTAACTTGGCCTGCATCCCATCAACGGCCCAGGTTAGCTTCTCGATCATCTCGGATAGTGAGTCGTCGTCTGCTGTGCAGTCCGCGCTATCGAGGCAGAATTGGAAAGCTTCGATTAGATTGGAGTCGATGTCTATCCTCTGCTCGAGGTGCTCGACCCTGTCCTCCATCCTGTCGTTCATCCGGCTCTTCATTGCCTTCCTGATGTGCTTGCCCATTGGCTTCCCGTCGGTCTCCTTGGCCTCCCATGTGTCCTCTCCGGTCACATCGTCGACTGCTCCCTCGAAGGGGTCCGCCTCTGCGTACACAGGTGCAGCGTAGTCCTCTAGGGTCGCTGCCACTGATGCGCCGGCTAGCAGTGACACCACCGCGAGTGCGACAACACCCATCGTGACGTTCTTACTGTTCTGCTCCGTCCTCTCGCTCTTTCCTGGCTCCATTTCCTGTTCACCTTAGAGTGCCAGAAGGTGCAAAACCATATCATAATCTGTGCCAAATGCTCGGTATTCCGCGCAAAAAGCCGCAAAAGGTGTTCTTGCGGGTTCTGACTATTCCATCGTGTTAGTGGGAACTGGCCCATACGCGTTGTCGTGGGCCTGTCCGTCCTCGATCATCCATACTAGCCATAGAATTATTCCGATGCATGGTATCAATATGATAAGTATCATCCAGCCACTCTTCCCGGTGTCGTGCAATCTTCTGACAGTTACGGCTATGCTTGGGATGATCATTCCAAGAATAGCCAGATAGGGAAGGAGAATTGCTAGCCCTGCGAGGCTTTCATTGACGTTCATTAGGGCAATTGCACCTACAAGTCCGACGATCTGTAAGACGGTTGCGACGACCACATAACCCAAGTATCCCCACCAGTATTCCGACCGTGATGCCCTTCCGGAGAAAGTGGCGTACTTGTTCCTGAACACTGTCGTTAGAGCGTCCATGAAACCCATCATCTGCTGTGGGCGGGGGCTGAATGATGGTGCTCCAAATTGTTGTACTTCTTGTTCCATTGGCTGTCCTTCTTGTACCATTGGCAAACCCTCGAATACCGTGTGCATAAGTGTTGTTACGTCAATCCTCTGAAAGGCACCATTCAATCTTTGAAAGTGTCTCATCGACGTCTTCCTCGTTCAGGACCATCGGGGGCTTGATCTTGATCACGTTGTGGTGGGGACCGTCCGTGCTCAGAAGGACGCCCCTCTCCCTCATGGAATCGACGACTGCTGATGCCTCCTTCGGTGCGGGTTCGAGGGTAGCTCGATCTCTGACCATCTCGATCCCTAGGAAGAGGCCTCTTCCTCGTATGTCTCCAATCAGTTCGTGGGACTCCCCGAGGGACTCAAGTCCGTATCTGAGTCGGTCCCCTAGCTCGCTCGCCCTTTCCATTAGCCGGTCTTCCTCAATGACGTCCATGACAGCCATACCAATAGCGCATGAGACCGGGTTCCCTCCGAACGTGCTGAAGAACTCCATCCCACCGAACGAAGAGGCAATCTCGGGAGTGGTGAAGACCGCTGCCATCGGGTGACCATTACCGATTGGCTTCCCCATTACCACGATGTCGGGGGTGACGCCGCTCTCCTCGAAGGCCCACATGTGAGAGCCGACCCTCCCGAAACCGACTTGCACCTCGTCGGCGATCAGCAGCCCGCCGACGTCCCTAACAGCGGAGGCGGCTTCCTCGAGATAGCCGTCAGGGAGGGGGACCTGCCCTGCGCACGAAAGCATCGACTCGATCAAAAGGCCTGCTACCGGGCCTGCTTCTGACATGCCCGCCCTGACTTCATCGTTGAATTCCGAATCGGGTCTGCGATAGGAGTCTGGGATGGGCAGGACATGGACCCATGGCTCTGGCTCGCCCTTCCCCCCGGGACCTCTGAACTTGTAGGGACTCAGGTCGATCAGCATCCCGGTGTGCCCGTGGTATGCCCCCTCGATTACAGCCATGTCGTGGTTGCCGGTATGCGACCTCGCGAGGCGCACTGCCAGCTCGTTGGCCTCTGAGCCAGAGTTTACCATGAAGCCGATGCTGAGAGCGTCGGGGAGCGTGCTCGCGAGCCTCGAAAGGTACTCCGTCAGACCGGGGTACACGTAGCGGCTGTTTGTGTTCAGCACAGCCATCTGCCTCTGGCCGGCCTCAACCACATGGGGGTGGCAGTGACCAACGTGAGAGACGTTGTTCACCAGATCGAGGTACCTGGTCCCATCGGATGCGTGGAGGTACTGCATCTCTCCCCTCGCTATGTGCAGCGGTGTGCCATGTGCAATGGACAGTGCTTGGCTAATGTGCCTGTTTCTGGCTTCTAGGAGTGCATCTAGATTTACCATCGACTGTTCCCTCTGCGGTTTTCTACAAGCATGGACCGTCCATAATGGATGGGTCAGTGATTACCGGATTCAGGAAAACCGATTCCGGTCTCCTAATCGTTATGAACGGATATGCCGGGGGACGTTCGTGCCAGGAACCTTCGACCGAACCAGGGGGCGGGCTCTGACTCGCGAGGTCTCGCCCGAATACTCCGATGCCGTCTCCAACTACTTCACGACGAGAGCACCTGATTACGAGGCGGCGAGAGGTGGACAGGACGCGTATTTCGCCGCCCTCAGAGCCCATGGCTCAGAGGTAGTCGTCCTACCTCCCCTGGAGGGATACCCGGACTGCAGCTTCACAGAGGACACGGCTGTAATCCTAGATGACTGTGTGGTGATTCCCAACCTTGGCCATCCCAGTAGGGATGGGGAGCAGGACTCTATCGCCGAGTTCCTCGCAGACGACTTCGAGATTCACAGAATGCCTGCCGGGGCGACTCTGGATGGTGGTGACGTCGTATTCTACGATGACCGGTTCCTAGTGGGGGTCTCGACCAGGACGAATCGTAAGGGGGCTGATTTCCTAGCTGAACATGCGAGGAGGGTTGGCATGGACGTACAGCTATTCGACGTCCCGGAGAGCACCCTTCACCTAACCACAGTTTGCTCTAGCCCAAGGGCTGGCACGATGGTGGCAGCAGAGGGCCATCTCAAAGAGGAAGACCTGGCGTTCGCAGAGGAGGTGATTTGGATCCCAGAGGAGGAGGGTTATGCGGCAAACACCATCGCATACGGAGACCGAATCATCATGGCTGATGGGTACAAGAAGTCCAGACAATTGATGATGGATGCGGGCTTCTCCATCACGACTATCGACATGACCGAGTTCAGGGAGGTCGATGCGAGTCTGACCTGCCTCTCGGTCTTCATCGGATAGTTTGTTAGTGACTATGGGTTTCAAAAACCATGCAAACTGCAGTTAAGGTCACCCTTGGGATTGGGGGTTTGATGCTTGTTATCGGAATATTGCTCACAGTCTTAGGTGCCAGAGGGATAAGTTCGATTGAGGGTTTTTCGGTTGAAGACGAAACGGTCTGGTCTGGTAGCTCAGGGGTCTACGTTCATCAGGACTCATCGGAATGCTGCCTGTTGATCTTCGTTCGCGATGATGTTAGGTGCGACGAGTTCGACCTGGAAGTAAGCGGTGGTGGAGCATGGTACGAGCATGACTGGTGCACTGATGATGGGAAGTTGCCCTCGGGTCATGCTGATGACCCTGAAGGGTGGCTCCACATGGGATTCGTTCGCGGCCTTGAGGGTGGGGCCTCTTACGAGTTCACCTCAAGGGATGAGATTACTGCAGTTCCAGAGAGCGTCGTCGTCAAGATAATCGAGGATGCCATAGGTGGTTTCTTGGGAGCCATGGGCGGTGGTTCGTGTGCATGCTGTGGAATCTTTATCCTGTTAATCGGTTTGGTAATGGCCCTCACCATGAAGGATGAGGTCCCCACCACTTACCAGGTCGATGCAGAAGGCCGTGTGATACATATCCAAGGCGGACAGGTGGCACCCAGCCCTGTTTCCATCGTCCCTGGAACCGAGGGCGTTGCGGATGAGTCCCCGGCAACGACTGAAGAGTGGTACAAGCAGACTGAGAAATGAGTCGGTTCGTGTCTCTTTCTGATACCCCCCACCGAATCCATTAACAATGACTCTCAGAGTCATTGTGCTATGGCTGAGCGGCACGCTAAGACTCACTCACGGTACGAGTGGGGGGGTTCGGCGATTATCCTATCCGTTCTCTTCATGATCCAGGCATTCGCACCAGTAGCGGTTTCCGATGGAGGGCATGAGATGGCGATATGCCAAGAAACCCCTGTCATCCTGGGTGGCATTTGTGACGGCAGGCACAATGACGACGATGGGACGACTGACGAAACCGACTGGGTCGAAGGGATGTTCCACTTCAACATGACAAGCCCCACGGAGATTCAGTTCCAGGCATCTTGGGCAATCAGGGAGTGGGACAAGTCGGGAATCGAGTTCTTCGACGACAAGGCCGTTATCCTTGGGAATGACAACATAAATGCAGATGATGGCCTGCCAGCGGATGTTCTTAGATCAGCCTTCGACAAGAACACCGACCCAGATGACGTGTCGTCCCCGACCATCCAAGAGTCTCTCCTGTCGGAGATAGACAGTTCAATCTCGGACTTCTTGTCGAACTGGGGCGGATCTTCGACCCCAGACACGACCTGGATCTCTGACAGGATATTCCTCCCCGATGACTCAGGGGCGATGTCGAGAGTGGATTGCGAACTAGACCCCTTGAATGACACTGATGGAAACGCATTCGAGCCCCCGATTTGCATCTCGACAAACGTCAACATCACCCTCGACACTTCCAGCACCTACGGACTCCCTGCTGATGTGAGTCCCTCGGACCTTGACACGGCGATGGAGGGCTTGCTGGTGATGGGTTCCCAGATAACAACCAATTTCGATGTGAGGGTGAATCCAGGACACAAGGGGACATATGCAATCCAACCACCCACTTACGCCACCGTCACCGATGCAGGAGGTTGGGCCTTCGGGGAAGAGGTTGGAGAAGTGGATGGTGACGGCGTGGCGTACAATTCCGGCCGATGGTCCGTGGATAACCGCGACAACCCGAGCGGCGGGGTTGTTCCAGCCGATTTGGACATGACGATGGGATTCAGGGATATCGATGGGACGGATATCGTGGATGTCAGCCTCGACGACAAGAGCCTGGATCTGAGTGTCTCGGTGGATCTCTCCGATGAGAGCAACTCGTTCATCGAGGTCGTCGTGGGGATATACCAAATCCAATCTAGCTCCATGCATAGTTGGGGCGTCCCCCCACTGATGCCGGCGAACAAGGCCACCATCCCTGCAATCACGTCGGATGGAATACGTATGGCGTATCACACAGGTCTGATGGATCTGGGGGACCTGTCCGACAATATCCCGGTCTCGGGAATAGGCCAGGCCCTTGCTAGCTCCAAGGAGGGTCTGACCGTGGCGATGGGGGACTTCAGCTGGACTTCCGTGACACAGGCACCGTTGGATCCTGGTGGCCTGAACTACACCCATGGCGTCGGCTGCGAGAGGGGTGTGCATTACTGCATGGAAGGGGATGTGGCCATGGATGACACGTATCCTGTCTACATGCGGTCAGTCAGTCACACGTTCCCCCTCAGTCTCGCGGATCTCCTAGGTGGGAACCTGGGTGACTCTGGATTAATGAACTCCGTATCTGGGGATGACCTCAGCAAACTTCTGAACTCCGGGGTAGAGTTCTCCACTGTTCTGAGCGATGACGCGATGGAGTCATTCATCGGTGATCTCCTCCCAAATGGAGTCAGTGCGGACCTGACGATGACGATCGTCCTCCCCACATGGGCTTCCACAACCGGAGGGGGGGATTCGATCGTCCTGACATACCGGTCATCTGGGAACCATGATGGGAGCATAGGTCTCACGGGGTCCGAGTCTTTCTCTTGGGATCATGCAATTTGCAGGAACACCGCGAGCGAAGTGTGCTGGCAATTCGAAAATACCCCTGACGTAGTCTGCCCCTCGACTTCGAAGAGTTGCGGTTATGTCGAAGCCGATTTAGACATCGCTGAAATTTCATTCTCCAGACTACCGATCACCAAGGGTATTTCTATTGAGTTCTCCCTATCTGTGGATCTCACAGTCCACAGGATTGCCCTTCCCGAAGACTGGCTTGATTCTATGACCTCTGACACTACCAGCTTGGAACTGAGTGTGTTACCAGCCGATCTATTCAGGACTTTGGCCGAAATCGGCTCTAGGGGAGACCCCCTTGAGAAGACATTCTCACTTTGCGATAGCGGGAGGAGCTACTGCGAACAGACTATTCCCTTTTCCTCGCATAACACCACTGGTCTTCCGGCATACGCAGAAAGCCTCGAGAAAGACATCGGGTATTGGATCCGGGATAATTCTCGTGATATGGTGGAGGAAGAAGGGAATGGCTGGGGCAATCTGGACATGTCCGGTTTGGTTGTGGACATCCAACTCCCATACGATGAACTTGTGGATAACGACGATTCCATCGGTGACGAGCGGGGGATTGTTTTCAGCATAGACATCCCGAGTGTGAAGATAACTGCTGGAATTGACAACTCATGGTTCGAGTTGATCGACATGGCAAGAGGGGGAGAGAGGGATTTGGAGATGGGGGTTGAGGCGACTGACCCTACGAATACCCTGGTGGCTCCGTTCCTAACTCCAATGATTTCCGCAATGGGCGGCTTGACGGATGCGCTCTCGGCGAGCATGGTGAGTGCAGAGGGAATCCGGGTACCCGCACTGGGTGAGGAGGGTTTGGCTCCATTGGTTGAAATCCCTACATCGAAGCTTGCGGAAATAGGGCCAAGTGAGATGGGGCTGAGTCTTTTCGGGTTCGTTACGGTCACTATGCCGCTTGGGATCCAACTCGAAGCTTTGACATCCAGCAAGGGAGGGTTGACATCTGAAATCGATAACGTGTCTAAACGCCAGGTTATCACCTACGAAATCGCACCGGATATTTATGATGACAGGATTGGATTCAACGTCCTCCTTACTCCTATGTGGATAATTTCCCAGTTTCAGTTCTACTTAATCGGACTGGTTCTTTTCTCCCTTTGGAGAGTCAGGAGGAGGATGACTCGGAGGAAGAGGAAGAGGAGGGCCGAGGCGCTCGAGGCGCTCGAGGAGTCGGCTTCTTCCCCGATGGGTTACATCCCGCCCCAACCAACCGTCGAGGTCCTGCAGGTGTCGGACAACGGCATCGTGATCAAGAGAAGGCTGGTAGCCATTTAGTGGGGTCACATGAGAGCCTTTCTGATGGTTTTCGTCGTACTCTCTGCCCCCCTGAGCGGTTGCTTTGGGAGTAGTGAATCCAGTCTGACGTCAGAAGATCTTGGGGTTGTTCCAGGAACCTTGGTCTCAGGTGTCTTCCAGGATGTTACGTTAGAAGCGGGGAAAAGTATGTCTGTCTTCGTTCCATACCTGGTCAGGGACCCCATTACTGGTTTCGTACAGAACTCAACTGTAGTGGACATCGACAAGGGGGAGTCCGTTATCCTCGACTTACTCGCCCCACCGAGAGTCTCGCTGCTCGTGATGCTAGTCGGAGACGAGGGGAGGACAAATTGGCCAGTGAGGGCAGTTAACGAGTCTTGGGGTTCTTGGTTGGAGAGGGGTGGCGCAGAGGGAGGGACTGGCTTTGCGGTAAGCAGATCCAGTGCCAACACCTCATTGGATTCCCTAAACGCTAGCCAGGATTCGGGCGGAGCCGTCATGGTGAAGACCTTGCTATCGGAAAGGGCAGCGACAGTCGCAGAGGGCGAGGGGGGTACTCACTCATCGGGTGTGGTTCATGGGAGAGTTGTCTATGAGAGGCTTCACGAAATCACTGACCCGGCTAACTCGCTGGACCCGGTAGATGGAAAGGCAGGATACTGGGACAGATGGGCTGGCCAGGGAAACCTCGCATACGAGGATGCGGCCCAGTACCTTATTTCCGAACTATCCTCCTTCGGCCTCGAGGTGATGGCTCATCGGTTCGAGTTCACTGACATCCTGGGCAACCAGAACCCCGAGTCGTACAACGTATGCGCCTACAAGTGGGGGAGCGTCTTCACTGACGAATGGCTGGTTTTCGGCGCTCACTTCGACATAGCGCCTCCTGCGAACTTGGTTTTACTTGACCCTCACGTCACTGGTTCGAGGACGTATGGAACTCGCGTCGGTGCATACGACAACTCCGCGGGAACTTCCATGGTGCTCGAAACCGCTCGTGCTCTCGTAGAGTTCGAGAGCAGGAGGACGATGGTGTTCTGCCTTTGGTCTGGGGAAGAGGGAGGCAAGAGGGGATCGGATTATTGGACAGACTACTACGTCAAGGAGGACAACCCCGATGTCACGGTTACTAACTACATCAATCTCGACATGGCGGGTGTGAACTGGCCAGGGGGCGGGGGCGCCCCCCATGGGGACCCGGATCCTCAGATAGACGAGGACGGGTACCCGAAGGACACGGAGGTGTGGCCCATGCGCGTCTACATCGGACCTGGTCCGAACCACGACAGTCTCGACCAACCGGGGATGGTGGGGCTATCCAACTGGATAGGATCGGATGCATTGGGCCTAGAGGAGCAGATGGGCACCCTGGTGGGGGCCAACTACTCCGCAGATACGTGGAAGACGGACGTGTGGTTGGACATGGATCGGCCCGAGATAATCGTCTACGAGGACACCACCGCACGAAGTGACCATGCCAGCTTCCAGGACAACCTCGGCACGGTCACAGTTGGGTTCGGTGGCCTCGTAGACGGGTACTGGTGCTATCACCAAACCTGTGACACACTAGAGGAGATGGAGCAGTGGATGGACACAACCGGCAAGGACTATGGCGATGAGAACACGGGAGTCGCGAATCTTGTGAACAGCCTCGACATGATCACATGGTGGGCGTTGATGACCTTCTTCCACTGTGACGAGCAACCAGTTCTGAATGCGCTAATCTAGCCCGAATCCGCACGACTACAGAAGCCCGTTGGTGTTCATTGTGATGTAAACCATGGCTATTGCTACACTGAGACAAGTGTAGAAGATGGGTTCTGACCACGTCTTGATCTTCTTCCCATCCAGGGGCCCGAAAGGAAGCATGTTGAATGCGCATAGGATGGCATTGCCCCACAGCCAGTATCCGATGACGACGTCTATTGGGCCCACGAACCCCCCTAGGACAAGCCATGCACTGTATCCCAGAGCCCATAGAGCCATGTTGGTAACCGGACCTGCAACCGCAATCTTGCCGAATTGGTTCCTCGTAGCATTCCCCGCGACCATCACCGCTCCGGGTGCCATGAATACAATCCCGAGGAACGCGGCTAGGATCAAGCCGAACCTCAAGCCCCCCGGATCGGCCCTGAACTCAGCCCAACAGCCGTAGTACTTGGCTACGAACTTGTGAGCGAACTCGTGCAGGATGAAAGCTGGTGCGAGCGAAATCAAAGACAGCAGGCAATATTCCAGGAATTTAGAGGACACCCCATCCAAAACCCCTCCATCGAACATCAGTGCTAGTGCCAGCGTGAAAGCACCCGTGGCTATGGCGAGATGATTGATCTCTGTTCTAGAGAAGTGCCATATCGACCCCCTGTGCATAGAAGCCGAACCCATGGTTCGTGGATCTCCGAAGAAACTGGAAGCCATCCTCCCATCTTGGTCCATCTGGACTATGCGGATTCGTGGCTGCCTCCACGTTCCATCATCCCTAGCAGCCGAGTGACTGCTTGCCCTCTGGCGGGCTTCGAGGGGGTCGTCGTCTACCCTCCATGCCCGGGGGTCCCTCTCCGCTGCCATCGAATACTGGTCTCAATCGTCTGATATCAATGCTATTCGAATTCAATCGTCCAGAATTTCTTCTATCTCGGAGATGAGGTCGTCCCACGTCATTGGTGGTTTTGAGTCCCCATCCCGAAGTATCTCTCGCATTTCCTCCATTTGGGATTCATCTGGTGGGTTCTCTACCCACTTGTTCTTGTTGCCCACTTCTCTGATCAAAGAGGTCTTTCTGGAGAGCCTCTGGCTCCTCAAGCGACTCTCGCCACCCTTCTCAGGGTCATGCTGGTGCTCACGTATCATTTCGGAATAAGTTTGCATCCACTTGCCATGGGAGTCGTCGTCGGTGTGGCTGAAGGGGTCGGCTAGCATCGTGACCAGTTCCCTTGCGAGGCGTTGCGCCTTTGTTCTGGCTTTGCCGGAGGTTAGCCGGTCCCTAGCTCGGGTGTGCCCCTTGATGCATTCCTTACATCTGATGGAGCCGGCTACATCTGGTGCATCGCACATTAGGCAACATATCGAGAAGCCCATCTGCTCCATGGCCCTTCTGGGAAGCGACATGGTGGACGCTATACGAAGCGCGTTATGAGAGTCACTCGGATTCGAAGGCAGATAAGTCCCCGAAGCCTTCCAGCAGGCTCGGTCCGCTTCCAAGGTAGCAGAGAATGCCTCGTCTGCTCCTGGAGTCCTCTGGTGTGGAGTTGTCATCAGTGGCGCAAGAGCCCGTGCATCCGTCGGCGAAGGCGATGTACACTCGTCCTTCTCTGTCGATATGTAGGTCATTGAAGTCCAGGAGGTTCCTGTTGGAACCCCCGATGTCTCGACAGTCGCCGCTGTTGAGGCATATGCTACCTATCTGAACAGGATCTGGGGAGGCTCGGACAGTGTGGAAGACCGGATTCGGATCAAGTGCATTCAGGCTGTATGTGACATAGAGGTAGTAACTGACATTTGCATTGGCATAGTGGGCATTCCCATCCCACGGTTCTCCATCGATGTTGGATTGGTTCAGCTCGCTGCCGTTCTCGCTACCGAGGTAGGTTATCGCGATTCGGCCGGGGTCACCAGCATCGATTTGAGGGAAGGCGGTCGAGATAACTTGGCTTGGGCTGATACGCATACTGGTCTGGCTCCATGACTCACCGGAGTCGGTGCTAGTCGCCATGTATACACCCTCGTCGGCGCCTGTCCAGATGTGATACGCATTCGATTGCGTATCAGTGGCCACCTCTGAGTTCTTCCTAGGATATGGGGTCCCCTGATCCTCGCCCATCGTACGTTCGAACCATGTCAGTCCGTTGTCCTTGGAGACAATGACTGTGGGTGTCTCGACTCTGGGAGTGACGTAGACTGTTCCATCGGGCGCGGAGGTGATGGCCCCGTGAAGCCCCCCATTGCTCGTGGCTAGTCCAACTAGCAAACCCCCTGCCTCAAACGTCGCACCACCGTCGAAGCTAGTATAGCAGAAGATTCCGATTCCTTTGTTATAGCAGTAGTAAACCGCTTGATCGTAGAATGCCTGTGATACCAGGCCCCCAATTCCGTAGCCGCTTCCCGTCCAAGGCCCAGTTGCCAGTTTTATGTGGTCATTAATGGGTGTCGAGCCTGAGTCGTGCGGATTGCCAACCCAGGTATCGCCGTCGTCATCGCTCCAGCAAATCCAAGAGGTCTCCAGGCCTTGCATCTGGACATTGAAGATCCGATCAGTTACTGGATCGACCCAACCATACGGGTCGTTTGTCTGGAATGCGCACAATGGGCCGGTGACGTCCACCCACGATTCACCGTGATCGCAGGATCGCATTACCTTCTCGAATGCAATGAAGAATATGCATCCGCTCGATGTCACTCCAAGGCTGGGCTCCGCTCCGTCCTCACCTACATCACTGAAATTGAACACCAACGGGAGAGGAGTTTCGTCTACCAGTTGACCGTCTGGTCCTGTGACGAATACGCCCGGTGGTGATTTTTCGTGTTCGACCTCGTTCGTTGGATTGTCATCCTGGAGACACCCTGAGAAAGGCATCAGGACCAGCATCAGCGCGGTTGCCAGTGCCAGCCCTGGGCGTAACATTAACCACTGGCGACAGGTAAACGGCTTGAAACCTGCTGATTATTAGGGCTATGTCCATCGGAGCACCCATGGACCCCGAAACAATCCATCAAAGACGCTGGTTGATTCTCGGAATTATGAGTCTGAGTCTGGTAATCACCCTTCTCAACAATGTCACAGTTAACGTCGCCTTGCCTGAACTTTCGAAGGAACTGGGGGCCGATAACACCGAATTGCAATGGATTATGGATGCATACGTAATCGTGTTCGGTGGCTTGCTCCTTGTGATGGGTGCATTCGGTGACAGGTTCGGGAGAAAGCATGCGTTGCTGGTCGGGCTTGCGATTGTGGGTTTGGTCTCCGCATTAACAGCCCAGTATGCGACTACTTCCGAGGAAGTGATCGGGGCTAGGGCCCTGATGGGGCTTGGTGCGGCCCTGGTAATGCCGGCAACCCTCTCCGTAATTGTCGTCGTATTCCCTCCTGAAGAGAGGGGGAAGGCAGTGGGCATCTGGGTGGGGATGGCAGGGGTTGGCGCTCCTATCGGACTCCTAGTAGGTGGGTGGGCGGTGGAAAACTTCGATTGGAGGGCTGTCTTCTGGATAAATCCACCAATTATTGCATTGGCGATGGGTCTCAGCATCCTTCTTGTACCCAACTCTAGGGATGTAGCGGGGTCTCCAATGGACCCGATTGGGGGTGCTCTTTCTGTGGGGGCCCTGGGATTTGTTCTCTTCGCGATAATTGAGGGGCCCAGTTTGGGGTGGAGAAGTGTGGAGGTCTTGGCACTAGGGGCCATGGGTGTTGTTCTGTCTTTCCTTTTCGTTTGGTGGGAGAGGAAAGCAGAGCATCCGATGCTCCCTATCGAGTTCTTCGAAAACAGGGGATTCTCTCTAGGTTTGATTGCAATTAGCCTAGCGTTCTTCGTGATGTTCTCCTTCATGTTCACCCAGATGCTGCACTTCCAGCTGGTTAGGGAGAGGAGTGCGTTGGAAGCAGCATTGCGATTCCTCCCCCTGCCCCTGGGGTTAATGCCCAGTGCGGCGAATAGTGACAGGTTGTGCGAAAGATTCGGGAGCAACAACGTTGTTTCGTTCGGTCTTGCAATTATTGGGACTGCGATGCTGATCTTCACCACGGTGGGGGTTGGGACGCCGTATTGGACACTCGCTGTAATTTTCTTCTTGATTGGGGTGGGAATGGGTTTGACTATGGCCCCGTCCACCACTATGGTGATGGATTCGATTCCTCATGACAAGGCGGGTGTTGGTAGTGCGACGAATGACGCTAGCAGAGAAGTAGGGGGCGCTTTTGGCATTGCCATCGTAGGAAGTGCTGTGAATGAGATATACCAGAATGAGATGGTGGTCCCCGCGGGCCTCGAGGCGCAATCGGCATTGGTTTCCGAGTCTTTCCCTGCTGCAATTAGCATCGGGAATGAGTTGTGGTCCCAAGGGAATATTGTTGGAATCGAGTTGATTGAAAATGCGCAGTATGCCTTCGTGGAGGGAATGACTGGGGCTGCAGCAATATCAGCCCTGGTAGCGTTCATGAATTCCATTCTGGTCAAGTTGTTCATGCCAAGGGGATAGTTCCGTTTCAGAGGATATGGTGGGGCGTGATTGCCCATTGGAGGTGGCTTTTTTTCGACCACGTTCAGAAGCCGATCCGATCTTCGTGACCGCATTCTGGATGTGCGCAAATGACTCTGTACCTCTCTCTCTTTGGCCGGGGGATCTGCATCCTACTGCCGCACATTGAGCAATGATGAGTGAGTGTCTCAGGCTCCTTCTTGGTCGCTTCCTCGATGTCCTTCAGGTCGCTTAGCACAGTCTCTGCACCAGAAGTGGTCCATCCTATCTGATCCGTGTATTCGTCAGTCTCCTCGGACATCTTCTTTGCCCTCAGACCGAGCTTGATCCTGATTCGGCCTCCCCTCCTCTTTCCTATTGGGGGCTGTCCGGGTTTACCCTTCTTCGGTGCCGGCCTCCTCTTCTTTCCCTGGGGCCTTCCCTTCGGTGCCGGCCTCCTCTTCTTTCCCTGGGGCCTTCGCTTCGTAGGAGGGGTTGCGTTGGATGGTCTTGGTGCGGGGGAGGGGTTTTGCTTCGGAGGCGCGGGAGGAGCGGCTGGTTGGGGTGCTGGAGGAGGGGGGGCAGATGGTCGTGGTGGTGGTGGCGGGGTTGGTTTGCTACCCTCGTCAGCCATGATATCGAATGTAGGAGAG
>Ga0208407_1000631_pt1 | contig 16591 bp, 18 predicted proteins | sample ETNtaG_9_FD_185775 | JGI IMG/M metagenome (GOLD analysis project Ga0208407, IMG submission 185775) | Marine microbial and viral communities from oxygen minimum zone, Eastern Pacific Ocean - ETNP201406SV69 (SPAdes) (version 2) | ecosystem: Environmental > Aquatic > Marine > Oceanic ...
TTTCTATTTCAGATAATTTAGTAATTATCTGTTCTAATTCGGATTTATTTTCATTTATGACTTGCTTTAAAACTTCAATTTCATTATTTATTTGATTGATATTGACATCGTCAGAATTTTTAATTTCATTTTCTAATTCATTTAAAATTTTTTGATTGTATTGATTAATTTTTTCTAATTCATTTTTGTATTTTAATAAATTATCATATTGAGTAGAGATATTGGGGATATCTACATAATTAGAATTTGAAATAAAACCTGTTGTAATTATTAAACTACCTACAGATAATGTTATAATTAAAATAATAATTGGTAATCTTAGTTTCATTTTATATTCATAGTTTTTTTCAGATTTAAAATTAATGATAATTTTTATGATTTTTGGTTTTTACGCCTGCGAATCAAAAATACTGCGATAACAATTACAATAATGATTGGAATTATGATATATTCAGGACTAAATGTTTCTTCTTCAACAGTAGAAATTTCATTAACTAAAATTGTAGTTTTGTAAGGAAGGAAAATTTCATCTCTTACACTATCTTTGTATCTTACAGTAATTGTAACATCATGTTCACCATATTCTGGTTCGCCCTCAAATTCTATTGGAATATTGAATGGGACTGGTGCATCTGTTTCAATTTCATCAATAAATTGAGTATTAGATTTAATGTTAGAGTTACCATTGGCATCAAGAGTTACAAAGCCAAATAATGCATCTTCATTTCCTTCATTAATTATTTCACCAATTACCATTTGTGTTCCAGATAATTCAATGACTCTTACATTGAAAACAGTAAGATCAATCAAACCTCTAATGTAGAAATCAAGAATTTTTGAAATAGTTTCTTTATCACCATGTGTATTATAATACGTAATAGATAATGGAATTCGTAAAGTGTCACCTTTCAATGATTCAGGAACATAAACATCAGCAGTAAAGGAATCATATGATTTTGCATCAATATTTCCCAAATCCCAACTAGATTCTAGAATCAAAACATTTTCAATATTTGTAATAGATGCGGTATTAGATGAAAGTGATGTTTGTGCATTATCTATAGTAACATCAACTGCAGACATTGGTGCAGTTCCATCATTAACAATATCTATTACAATATTATTTGACTTCAATGAAGTAAGAAATGTTTCAGATGCTCTAACGTTAATTGTACTATCTCCAGTAACTTTAAAGTCAAAAGTAGAAAATGATGATCTAACACCTGACTCTCTTAATCTTGAATAATCAACTTTAACAGTTCCAGAATATTGTTGAATGTCAATATTTTCATCAATATTTACATAAAAAGTCAAATGGAAATTTGTTCCAGCTAAAGAATTAGTGTTGGTATTAGCATCAATTGTTGAACCAGGTCCATCTGAACCTGAAAATCCAAATGGTAATGAGAGTTTTCCTTCAATTCCAGTAATATCTTGAGTTCCTACATTAGCAAATTCAATTGTAAATGGAACATTGTTATCCCCACTACCAACTTCTATTTTGCTATTCAGTGTACCAAAATATGCATCTAATAATTTTACATCACCAAAATCTCTTTCAAATGCTGAATCACCAAAGTTTCCAGATTGTATTGGTCCATCTTTCCAATCAGCAAATGAAGATGAAATAAACAATGGAGAAAGTCCAATTAAAAATAAAGTTAATAGTAATTTAGAATTCATTATACAGTAATCTCCATTGTTGAATGTTCTTCATCTTCAAATGCTTTACCATCTTTAATTGTAATAACTTTATCAACATCACCAAAATGATGCCTATCGTGAGTAACGATTACAAAAGTTTGATTAAGTTTTTTTGCCATTGATTTCATCAAATCAACAATTAGTTGTGATGTTACTGAATCAAGATTACCTGTTGGTTCATCAGCTAAAACAATTGAAGGTTTATTGATTAAACCTCTTGCTATAGCTACTCTTTGAGCTTGTCCACCGGAGATTTTATTGGCTCGTTTTTGCATTTGATCTTCTAAACCAACTGCTTTAAGTAAATCTCGAGCATTTGATCTTCTAAACCAACTGCTTTAAGTAAATCTCGAGCTTCTTTTTCAGAACTTGAATTAGTTCCAGCAATTTGTATTGGCAATAATATATTTTCTAAAACTGAAAGATCAGACAAAAGATTAGAAAATTGAAAAATAAATCCTAATTTCTTATTTCTGAAGGAAGAAATTTGATCATCATTTAGAGTGGTAGTATTAGTTTCATCAATGAAAATTTCACCGTTTGTTGGACTATCTAAAAGCCCAATCATATTCAATAATGTAGATTTTCCAGAACCTGAACTTCCAACAATTAAAACAACATCACCTCTTTCAATTGAAAAAGATACATTATCTAGAGCTTTAACTTTATTGTCTCCATCACCATAAATTTTGGTTAAATGATTAACTTCAAGTACTTTAGCCAGTTCTCATCGCCTCCACAGGTAGTAATTTTGTTGCCCTATACGATGGGTATAGAGATGCAATGATAGCTAAAATGAATGATGCCAATGCTGTTTGGATAATTTTTTCCCAATTGTAACTCACTTCAAGAGGCAAGCTGTTATTGAAAGACATTTTTGTTTCTTTTGCGTAAATTGTGTATCCTAATCCAGTAGCAGTACCAACTCCAGCACCAATTGCTCCAATTAGCATACCTTGAAAAATAAAAATTATCAAAATATCTTTTCTTTTCGCACCAATTGCTCTCATTACACCAATTTCTTTAGTTTTTCCATTTACTAACATCATTTGAATTGTAACAATTGCAAATGCTGAGGACATCATTCCAAAGTAACCAATCATGTTAATCATTGCAATACCAGATCTAAAACCAGCAAGTTGTTGTTCAGCAGATTCCTCAATGGTTTCTGCTAGAAAATCATCATTTGGAAATGATAGTAAGAAGAATTCTTTGACTTCAAATGCTTTAGTTGGATCATTTAATTTTACCATAATTGATCCTGTTTGACCTTCTCTATTTGTCATATCACGTAATGTATCAATATGTATAACTGCACTATAGTCAAATCCTTGACCACCTGGTGATTTTGCAATTCCAGATACAGTAAATCTTTTTGTTTGTTCTTCACCCCATCTATCAATAATTGTAACTTTGACATTATCACCAACTACAGCTCCTCCAAGATCATTTGAAACAGTATTTCCTAAAACAATAGAATTTCTTGAGAAAACATAAGTTCCTTCAGTGACAGTTTCATGAACAGTTGATGCTCTAATGTCATTGAATGGATCAACACCCACTACAGGTATTCTAGTTTTTTCAATTAAATTTCCATTCTTTGTTATTTCCATTTCTGCTGTTCCTGAAAGCCGGGGAGTCGCCGCTACAACATAAGAGATTCTTTCAAACCAACTTACAATAGACGAATCAGATTTATCGATATAGTCATCTTCATTGGTTACAAGAATATCGCCATTACGATATTCACTGATATCTCTAACAATTGCATCAAAAAGTCCCTGAAAAATTACAAAATTTACGTGAATGACTAAAATTCCGATTGTCACAGCTAAAACTGCACCGATCAAACTACCTCTTTTATTGAAAAGCATTCTTTTTGCTAATTTCATTCGGTAATCCATAAGATAATTCAAAAAGTCTGATATTTAACATATATTATTCCTAGTGCTAAATTACAGACAATTTTATATGATATTAGTTATTTATTCACTATATGAAAGGTCTAAAAGTGATATAATGGACAATTTTGATATTCAAATTCTAAGTAAATTACTAAACAATTGCAGAGAATCAGATAGACAAATTGGAATTGATTTAGGAATATCAGGAGGTGCAGTAAATGCAAGAATACGGAAAATGCAAAAATTGGATATCATTGAAGGATTTGTCATTAAAGTAGAACCACCTGTATTAGGATATGGAATTTTGTATTTTGTTATTTCAGGAGAAAATATGAAAGAAATCTTAGAACAAGTTAGTTTAGTAGGAGAACCCAATTATGTTATACCATGTGTTGGTGGGATTACAGTTTGTGGCATCACTGTAAAAGAAAAGTTAGAACAAAAAATTGAACTTGCAAAAAAATTAATGAAAGATTTTAAAGTTTTATCAATTTTTGAATCTGAGAATTCAGGATTTAAAACAGATTTAACAAAAACAGATTTACAAATATTAGATGAATTGATTAAAGATCCAAGACAAAAAATTGAATCAATTGCAAAAGAGACAAAAATGTCAACAAAAACAATTACAAGATGTATTGAAAAATTACAAACAAATGAAGGGATTCAGTTTACTACAATATATGATCCTAAAAAAATAAAAAAATTTATTCCATTTGCAATAATTACATGGATAAAAGGGAATTTAAAAGAAACATTAGATAGGATGAACAAAGAATTCTCTAATACTTATTTACAAATTCCATTTCTTGCAAAAAATCAAATTGTTTTATTTTTGTACAGTACCAATATTTACAAAATGGATGAATTAACACAAAAAGTTAGAAATCTCAATAATGTTAAATCAGCAGATTTGTTTATTCCTAAAAAAATTTTATTTTATAACAAATGGTTAAAAAATGCAATTATTGAATTCAAAAAATCTAAGAAATTACACTTAACATACCAAACAAATTAAATAATAATACTATTCAAAAATAATGTGAAAAAAGAAAAACTGTACAAAGGAAAATTATTTGAATTAAATGCATATTATATGAAAGTAGAACATAGAAAAGTTCGTAGAGAAGTAATTGAACATCCAGGTGCTGCTGCAATGCTTGCTTTTGATGAAAAAGGTAAAGTTTTGTTGGTTAAACAACATCGATACCCACATGGATATATTCTAGAAATTCCAGCCGGTACTTTAGAAAAAAGAGAAAAACCAGTTGATTGTGCCTATAGGGAGTTAATTGAAGAAACAGGTTATGAGGCCAAAAGGATGACTAAATTAATTTCATATTTTCCATCAGTAGGCTATAACAAAGAAGAAATTCATATTTTTGTAGCATCAGGCACAAAAAAGAAATTTGATTTAAAATTAGATAATGATGAATTCATCACTGTTGTAAAAATGGATATTAAAAAATTAATTGGAATGATAAAATCTGGAAAAATCATTGATTCCAAAACAATTTGTGCAGTAATGGTTTATGCTGCAAAGAAAAAATTATTCTAAGTATTTTTCAAACATATTCGTTAGAGATTATAATACTTTATTGATAACTTGGTTTAACCAGATCAGTAATATCAGACCAAGATTGTAAAATCTTTTCAAACATATAGATCAGATCAAACAATGGTAAAGATATTTGTTTTTCACTTTCTAAAGAGGAGCGTATTTTTGAAATTTTTGCAGAGTTAGTTCTTTGTAATCTAATTGCATTGATTGCAAGCATTCTATTATTAGAAATAAATGAATCAATTGATTTAATTTGTATTTCATCTATATCTTTTGCAAAATCATATAATTTTTTTAATTCTTTTTTAGATAAATTTGATTTAATTAGTGATTTAGATAATTCTACAACTGTATCACCTGCTATTTCAAGTGTATTTGCAGCAATTCTGTAATCAAGAATATCAATATTTTCTAAATTAAAAATTCCAGCTAGTCTAGTATCCATTATAGTACTTCGAATTAATCTAACAAGAAGAAAATATTGTCTATTAATTTCAGCATCACGATTTGCAATTGTTTCAAGATTTGTTTTATCCCCATTTTTTAATGCTAATACAACATCATTAAACATTCCAAGTGCAATTGAACTCATTCGTTTTAAGATATTTTGTGGATTGATTGATGTTTCATCTAGTAAGAATTGAACAGAAATATTTGTTGCATCTTCATCAATAATTTCTAGTCCAACTAATTTTCTCATTGAACCACGAACATTTTCTCTATCATTAATTGAGATTGAGGATTTTCCCACAATTCGTATGACATCAAATCCTAAAAGATACGCACCAGTAATTGTTGGAACAATACCTTCACCTTCTGATAAAGGATATGAAATTTCAACTTCTTTTGAGGGCCTCTTACTTAGTTGTGTTCTAATTGAGAGATTATTTTGATTTGTTTCAATTTCAACTTGATTACTTTTACTTAGCTCATTTGCATCAATCCATTCTTTTGGAAGGGAAACAAGAATACTACTACCAATTTTTTGTAGGCGTCGAGTGAACGTAGTCAATTTATATTAATTTAAATTATTTAAGCCAAGTATTAATATTTTCCAAATATCTCAAATTTGATCATTATGGCAACAGCATTTTGTCCAGCCCATATCACAGGTTTCTTTAAGGCGGAATTAAGCAAAAAAGATTCAAAACAATTAGGCTCACTAGGTGCAGGATTTTCCATAGAAAAAGGTGTAAAAACTACAGTTACAATTCGAGAGAAAACAAAACATGACATTTCAAATTTTACAATCAAAGTCAATGGTTTTGAATCAGGGGATATGAGAGTGTCAGAAGTAGTTCTCAGTAAATTTTCTACAGAAGGAAAATTTGTAGATATTATACATGAAATTGATGTTCCTGTTGGATATGGATTTGGATGTAGTGCAGCAGTTGCATTATCACTAGCCATTGCATTAAATGATGCATTAAAATCTAAATTATCTAAAATTGAAGTTGCACAAATAGCACATGATGTTGAAATAGAATGTAAAACAGGATTAGGGGATGTTTTAGCATCCTATCATGGTGGATTTGAAATTAGAGATAAACCAGGGGCACCAGGAATTGGACATGTTCAAAAAATTAATTTAAATAAAATTTCTGTAATCATGATATGTTTTTCTCCAATTTCAACAAGTAAATTTATCAAAGAAAGATTATCACAAATTAATGGTCTTGGTGGAAAAATGGTTAATGAATTATTGGAATCAAAGAATTATGAACATTTTCAAGAAATGTCTTTAGAATTTGCAAAATATGTAAATGTAATGACACCTAGAATGCAAAAAGTAGTTAATGAATTATCAAATAATAATATTAAATGTGGTATCGCATTATTTGGTGAAACAATTTTTTCCATGATTCCAAAAAAAGAAGAAGGTAATGTTTTAAAAATTTTAGAAAAATTTTCTGATGGAATAATAATAAAATCAAAATTAGATGATGTAGGTGCTAGAATTCTTAACAATTAAAAAATATGACTGCAATTCCTAAATCACATCCAAGATTAAATTCTCTTTTAATTCGTGAAAAATTAGTAAATGGATTTGATAACAATTTGGTTGCTAAAGAAGGACTTTTGGCTCACGGACGAGGTGAGGCATTTGATTATCTTATAGGTGAAAAAACTTCAAAATCCGCTAAAGAAGCAATAAAAGCTGCAGCAATTATGCTCAAAAATGCAGAAAATTCAGTCATTTCAGTTAATGGAAATTTTGCTGCCTTGTGTCCAAAAGAAATTGTTCAATTGGCAAAAAATACAGATTCAAAAATTGAAGTAAATTTGTTTTATTCAACTGAAAAACGTAAAAAAGCAGTTACTGAGATTTTAAAAAAATCAGGAGCAAAGGAAATTTTTGGATTAAATAGGAAATCATCTGTGAAATTATCAGGAATTGATAGTGCACGAAGGATTGTTGATAAAAATGGAATATTTTCAGCAGATGTTGTTTTAGTTCCATTAGAAGATGGTGACAGAACGATTGCATTAAAAAAAGCAAAAAAGAAAATCATCACATTTGATTTAAATCCACTTTCAAGAACTGCTCAAACAGCAGACATTACAATAGTAGATAATGTAACACGTGCAATGAAATTACTTGTAAAAGAATCAAAGAAGAGTGTAGGGGGAAATTCCAAATACAATAATTCAAAAAATCTTCAAATATCAATTTTAGAAATTAAAAAAAATTTAGAGAGACAAGCAAAAAATGTATAAAAATATTCAAAATATTTTAGAGATGAAAGATAAAGAGAAGATTACTGTTTTAACTGGATATGATTCAACAATGGTTGCATTATGTGATCAAGTTGATGTAATTTTAGTTGGAGATAGTGCAGGAATGGTTATGTTGGGATATGAAGATACTTCTTCAGTTACTATGGAAGATATGATTAGATTTACAACTGCTGCAAAAAATGGAAGGAAAAATTCATTGATTGTTTCAGATTTACCAATTAATTCATACAAAACTGAGAATGATGCAATTAAAAATTCATTAAAATTAATTGAAGCTGGTGCAGATGCTGTAAAATTAGAAGGTGGAAAAGAAGTTGCAGAAATTATTAAATCAATAACAGAAGCAAAGATTCCTGTCATGGGTCATTTAGGACTATTACCACAAACTGCTCAAAAATATACAGTTCAAGGAAAAACAAAAGAAAGTGCAATTGAATTAATTGAAGATGCAAAAATAATTACAGAATCAGGCGTATTTAGCATAGTTTTAGAGATGGTTTCCAGTCAAGTTGCAAGAATAATTACAGAAAAAATTTCTGTCCCTACAATAGGAATTGGTTCTGGAAAATTTTGTGATGGACAAGTTTTAGTTGTTCATGACATGTTAGGATTATTTGAAAAAATTAAACCTAAATTTGCAAAAAGATATCTATCTTTATCTGATGAAATAAGAAATGCCGTAAAATCATACACAACAGAAGTTAAAGAAGAAAAATTTCCGTCTATTGAACATGAATTTCAAATGGATGAATCAGAATATACTAAACTGAGGGAACATATTGACTAAAAAAGAATTGGAACATCCATCATTAGACATAGTTGAATCAAAAGGAACAGAACTATCTGGCAAAAAAATTGTTTTGTGTGTTGCTGGAAGTGTTGCAGCTTACAAATCAATTGAATTAGCAAGATTACTAATGAGACATGGTGCTAAAGTTACATGTGTAATGAGTGGTGCTTCAACAAAAATGATTCAACCAGATTACATGAAATGGGCTACAGGAAATGATGTAATTACAAAATTAACAGGTAAATTAGAGCACATCAATCTTGCAGATTATAAAAAATCAGATCTAATTATTGTTTATCCAGCAACTGCCAATACATTAGGAAAACTTGCAAATGGTATTGATGATACACCAATTTCAACAGTACTAACAGTAGGATTTGGATCTAAAACACCAATCCTAATGGCTTTAGCAATGCATGCATCAATGTATGAAAATGCTGCAGTAAAAAAAAATATTTCATTTCTAAAAAATAAAATAGATTTCATTTCACCAAACATGATTGAAGGAAAGGCAAAAGCATCAGAACCAGAGGAAGTTCTTGATTATGTTTTAAAGAAATTTGGTTTATCATCAAAATTACACGGCAAAAAAATCTTGATAACTGCTGGACCAACAATTGAACAAATTGATCCTATAAGGGCAATAACAAACCAAAGCTCAGGTAAAACAGGAGTAAGTTTAGCAAAGGAATTAGTGTCATCAGGTGCAAAAGTTACATTTGTTTATGGACCAGGAAATGAAAAACCACCAAAAGGCGCTAAAATTATCAATGTTGTAACAAGTAAAGAAATGCACACTGCAGTAAAAAAAGAATTGAAAAATAAATTTGATATTGTCATTATGGCTGCTGCAATATCAGATTATGTTCCAAAAAATCCAAGTAAAAAGAAAATTAAAAGTTCAAATACAAACATCACATCACAATTAATCTCAAAAAAGCACCTAAAATTATTGATGATATTAAAAAAATGCAGAAAAATATTCTACTTGTTGGTTTTAAAGCTGAAACAAATGTTACAAATATTCAATTAATTAAATCAGCAAAAAGAAAATTAAAAGAATCATCATCTGATTTAATCATAGCTAATGATATTGGAACAAAACGATACAAAAAAAATTCTCAAAATAATCAAATTATAGTCGTGGATTCAAAAAGAAGCATTGTATCAGGTTGGATGAAAAAAGAAAAAATTGCAAAAATTATAAAAAAACAAATTGAATTAAAATTATAATGAAAATAATTCATTCAAAATATAAGCAAAGAAATATGAAAATTTGGAACGAGGTTGCTCCAAGATATCATAAGAGATGGGCAAGTGTGAATAAAGGTCCATTTCAAAGTACAAAAAAATTAATTGATATTGTAAAAATTGATAAAAAAAATTTGGTACTAGATGTTGCATGTGGAACAGGAGTAGTAACAAAACAAATACAAAAAAAAGTTGGCAAGTATGGATATGTAGTAGGAATTGACACATCAACTACTGCAATTAAAATTGCAAAAAAATGGAATGAAAATAATAATTTAGATTTCATTAATACGGATGCAGAGAATTTTGCTTTTTCAAAAAAATTTGATATTATTACTTGCCAATATGCATTATTTTTTTTTCCTAATGCACAAAAGGCCTTAAAAAATATGAAAAATAGTCTCAAAAAATCTGGTAAAATAGGAATTTCAGTTCATGGAAGTAAAGATAATGTACCATTTTTTAGTAGTATTTTAGATTCAGTTGTAAAATACATTCCAGATTATGTTCCACCAGGAACACCAAATTTAGACCGATTTGGAAATAAAACTGCATTAAAATCAATTGTTAAGAAAGCTGGATTTTCAAATATTGTTGTAAAAGAATTTATTTTTAATTACAATCCAGGAAAATTTGAAGATTACTGGAGGAATTACATAAAATACATTGCAAAACCTCTAAAGGAAAAACTAAATGCATTGGAATATTCTAAACGCAAAGAATTTAGAAATTCTGTAAAAGAGAAAACATTACAATATACAAAAAAGAATGGTGAAATCATTTTTCCCTGGCAAGTTTTAATTTTAACTGCTAAAAATAATTAAGATTTTTAGAAATTTATCTAGTTTATTTATTGAATGTACCAATTTACTATTATTCTAATTAATGTAATTTACTTTAACCGATCATAGTGATGAGAAGAACAGGAGTCATTTTAGTACCTTTACCTCTTCTCATTACTTCCCTGTCTTAATTAGAATTAATAAAAACTGTAGAATTAGATATCGTTATCATTTCTACTGCTTTAATTGACATATTTTCTTTTTTGGAAATATCTATAATTTCCTTAGTGTGTTCATCCTGAAGATGTTTTAGAAATTCACTTTCTTCAATATTATTTTGTTTAAAATTGCACATAGTAAAAATGCAGTTAAAATTCAATAATAGTAATAATTTTTTTCTAGTAAAAAAAGTCTACATAAAATTAAGTTTTCAAAAACAGGTAATTTCTTAAATCTAGGCATAAAAATTAACGAATTTCCTAAATAAACGTAAAAAATTACAAAATTATGACAAAATCAATTAGTTGTAAAGATGCTGGAAAAGATTGTAGTTGGTCAGCATCAGCAGAAAGTGTAGAAGAATTAATGTCTCAAGTAACAGAACATGTATTAGCAGAACATAAAGAAATTGAGTTAAATTCAGACAGTATTACAAGTATCAAATCATTAATCAAAGATAATTAATTCATAATATTCATAAAAAAAATTGGTATAATCAGTTTAGTTAATAATAACTTTAGATTTATGATATCTTACAGGGATTAAAATGGGTAAAAAAGATAAAAAGGAAGAACAAAAACCAAAAAAGAATAATCTTAAAGCTTTTCTTAAAAAAAGGGCTCCACTATATCTTGCAGGAATTGCGTTAATTGTTATTAGTGCAAACGGTGTTTTATCAGAAAAACATCTGGATAATTTTTTAATTGATCTTTCAGAGGAGGAACAAATTGTAGTAGATATTTTAATGCAATATAATGGTCCTAATGAATCAGGATTAAATGTAAAAGATGCAATTGAAAATAAAATAAATGAAGAATATCCTAATATGAAAATATTTGATGATAGAAATACTAGAATACATGTAGTTGTAACAAATATCAATTTAGAAGAATATCAAGTTATATTAAATTTCAAATCGGATAAAGGTAATGATATCAATTATGATTGGAATGTAAATATAGATTCTAAAGAAATTAAATCAAATAACCCTGAATCAAAATATATCATAAACATAGTAGATTTTTACGATTAGATTTAGATTGTTAGTAGATCTTTTGTAAATTTATGCATTACAATTGGTCTATTCTTTACAATAAGAGAATCTTCTATTCGAATTCCAAATTTATTTTCAATATAGATTCCAGGTTCTACAGTAATTGCCATATTTTCTTTTAATTTAGTATTGCTTCGATAAGAAACAGTTGGAAACTCATGTACTTCTAATCCAATTCCATGTCCAGTTGAATGAATAAAATATTTACCATAATTTTTTTCTTCAATGTATTTTCTACATGCATCATCAACATCTTTACAATCAATATTTGGTTTTACAGATTTAAGACCAAGTTTTTGTGATTCTTTAACAATTTCATATGCCTCATTAGCTTGTGAAGAAATTTTTCCTAATGCAAAAGTTCTAGTCGCATCTGAAACATAACCTTTGTATCTTAATGTTAGATCTGTAACAACAAGATCACCTTTTTTGAATTTACGTTGACTTACCTGCGCATGTGGTAAAGCCCCATTTGGACCTCCAGCAATAATTAATGGGTTAAGGGTTGATTTGTAACCAGTATCAAACATTTCCTGCTCCATAGCATATGTCATCAAAATTGTTTGTAATTCTGATTCTTTTTGTCCAACTTTCATTTTTTTAGAACAAATTTCAAACATTTCATCAATAATTTTAGAAGCTCTTTTTAAGATCTTAATTTCTTTTTCATCTTTTATAATTCGAGCATTGTAAAATGGTTCCGTAGAAGACGTAATATTTGAAACTGATTTTTTTAAGCTAATCATCGTAGAATAGTCCTTGCAATCAGTACAAACATAATTTTTCTTTATTTTGTCTATAAGAGTAGAAATTAATCCAGATCCACGTTCGGCAGTAATCACATCACAATCTTCAGACTCATCTTTTGCTCTACCAACTTCAAGTTCTGGAGCAATAATGGTTGTTTTTCCATTTTTTTCTAATAATCCTATAGCTTCTCCCCAAAAACCAGTCATATAGAAGAGATTTTCAGGCTCAAATGTTACTAAAGTATCACAATCTATCTTTTTAGCATATTTTAGAAGATTTTTTCTTCGTTGTTTCATAATAAAATATTATATTTTCTCAATTTATGTATGATGCAAAGTTTGTATAAGGAAATTTGAAAAATTATTATCGTGACTGAAGAAAAGAAAAAGAAAGTTGTTGCATTACTTTCTGGCGGTTTAGATAGTCAACTTGCAATTAAGATGATGCAAGAACAAGGTTTTGATGTTTCTGCAGTTGCAATAAAAACTCCGTTTTGTGATTTTGATTGTGGAAGAGGATGTGGTTTTGAAATTAGAGAAAGAGCAGACGATCTTGATGTGAATCTAAAAACTGTTTATCTAGGTGATGAGTATATTGAAATGCTTAAAAAACCAAAACATGGAATTGGTGCAGGATTTAATCCATGTGTTGATTGTAGATCTATGATGTTTGATGCTGCAAAAAAACACATGGAAGAGATTGGTGCAGAATTTATTATTTCTGGTGAAGTGTTAGGACAAAGACCAATGAGTCAACATGCACCTGCATTACGTACAATTGAAAAAGAATCAGATTTGGTTGGAAAGATAGTAAGACCACTATCTGCTGCATTATTACCAGAAACAATTCCTGAAAAAGATGGTTTGATCAAAAGAGAAAATCTTGGAATGATTAGAGGAAGAACAAGGAGAAACCAATTAGATATGGCAAAAAAATATGGGATTGAAAATCCACCAAATGCTGGAGGTGGTTGTTTGTTAACAGAACCACAATTTGGAATTAAAGCTAAAGATTTGTTTGAACATACAAAAAATCCAACAATAAATGATATTGATTTATTAAAAATTGGAAGACATTTTAGATTAGATGAAGAAACAAAATTTGTTGTTGGAAGAAATAAAGATGAAAATGAAATGATAAAAGCAATTGCATTACCAGATGACATATTACTTGAAGCTAAAGATTTTGTTGGACCTGTTTCAATTTTACGTGGAATAAATTCAAAAAAACATCTTGAATTTGCATCATCAGTAACTTTGAGATATTCAGATGCACCAAATGATAAAACAGCAATTGTTTCTATCAAACAAAGCGAGTCAGTTGAAGAAATAACTTCAGAAAGCGCAAAAGAAGAATCATACATTCAGTTTAGAATGTAGGCGTGAAAAATTTAAAAAATTAGTTGAAACTAAGGAAGAGTTTTTGAGGGAGAAGATCTCATTTTTGATTATAATGCAGAAGCAAGAAAACCCTACATATCTCAAAGCAATTACAATTAGAGACAGTAGTGACGTACATTCGATTAAAGAAGATATCAAAAAAGGAATAATTTTGATACTTAGAGTCACACCATTGGCACAAAAAGATGTGGATCAATTACGAAAAGTTGTAGAAGAATTGTATTCAATTGCTAAAACAGCTGATGCAGATATTGCAAGATTAGGTGAAGAAAGAATAATTGTCACTCCATCTAGTATAAAGATCTGGAAACCAGAATACGATTTAAAATAATTTTATAGCTTCTTGTACTTGAGGATAATGAGCAGGAAGTTTGAATGTTCTTCTAATATTCATTGCAAGATTTTCTGATTTTGAACGTTCACCGTGATTAACTAGAACACGACGAAGTTTTGGTCTTAGTCTTTGTACAAATGACATTAGTTGGTTGTAATCACTATGTCCACTGAATCCATCTAATTTTTCAACACCACAATTTACAGAAACAACTTCAACTTTACCCTCTTTTCCTAACATGGATACTTGTTTAGAACCATCAAGAACACGTCTTCCTAAAGTTCCATTTACTTGGTAAGAAACAAACACAACTTTATTTTTTGGATCAGGTGCAATATTTTTAAAATATTCTAAAACAGGTCCGCCTTCCAGCATTCCAGATGTTGCTAAAATAATACATGGAGAGTTTTCTCGCATTGGTTCTTCTCTAGCGTCAGCATGTTCAATATTTGTAAAGTATTCAGAATCAAATGGATTATCATCAGTTTCTAAAATTTTCTGCTTTAATTCTCGTGCAAGGTATTCAGGATAGGATTCATGAATTGCTGATGCTTCAGAAATCATACCTTCAGTAAAAACTGGAGCCTCAACCATTTCACCTGATTTCATATAATGATCAATTACCATCATAATTTCTTGTGCACGACCAACTGCAGGAATTGGAATCAAAACTTTGCCTCCATCTGCCAAAGTATTGTTTACTGCGTTGATAAAAGATGATTCTACTTGTTGTCTTGTAGGTTGTACATCTTCTCTGAGACCATATGTACTTTCAATTAGTAATGTCTCTACTCTAGGAAAATTCCAACTTGCAGCTTCAAACAAAATACTTTTTCCAAATTTAATATCTCCAGAATACACAAAATTGTGATCACCATTACCAATATGGAAATGACATAATGCAGAGCCAAGAATATGTCCTGCATTAGCAAGAACTAATTTTATGTCAGGTGAAATATCAGTTACAGTTCCATATGGCAAAGTAATTGTTTGTCGCATTACTTGTTTTACATCTCTTTCAGCATACATTGGAGTTCTACCTTGTGCTGCTGCAACCTTAATTGCATCTAATTGGATCAAATTCATCATAGGTAATGTTGGTTCACTACAATAAATTGGACCTTTGTAACCATATTTGCATAATGCCGGTAAAAATCCTGTATGATCTAAATGAGCATGTCCAATTACTACAGCATCAAGTTCATCTAATGTAATATCTAATGAATCAAGTCGTGGGTATGAATCCATTGGAGAACGTGCACCAGGATTAATTCCGCAATCAACTAAAATTTTACTTTCTGGGGTAGATAACAGCATTGAAGATCTACCTACTTGTCCAAAACCACCAAGAGTGTGAAGAGATACTTCAGTTCTTTGTGATAAACGAGGTCTAAAAATATCATCACCAACTTGTTTCATTTGTTTACTTCTTTCAGTAGAAGCCTGTTTTAGAGTTGAATTAATTGTTTGAATAGTTCTAGATGGGATTGTAGTAGCTTTTCTAATTCTTAATCTCCATCCAATTTTTTCTGTTAAATCTGCGTGATTGAATTCTTTAGCATTTCTTTGTAACAACCAAGGTCTTTTTGCTTCAATTGACACTTCACCAGTTGAAGTATCAAAAAGAGTAGATTGTAAGTTAGCTTCTTCTGGTACATGTTCAGCAATAATTTTTCTGCATTCATCTTCTGGTTTTCTTATAGATTCATCAGTTCGAATAACAATTCGTTTTTTGATAATATTAACAAGTTTTGAAATTGTTTCATTATTTTCTAAAAGATATCGAGGTGAATTTGTATAAAGTGCAATTCTTGGTCCTTCATATTCTATCTTTGTAATACTAGCTTCTTTTGGCATACTTTGCAGTATGGTTGCCATTATATTCTGGCTGCTAGGAGGTAATTCTTTTGGAGGTTGTTTTTTTTGCATTAAATCACTAAAGTTCTATAACTGCTTTCTTTTGTTCATCGGTCAATAGACGGAATCCATCTTTGTCCATTACTGCGATGTTTATTCCATCACCAGTACCAATGTTTCTAACGATTGCAGCTTTAACAGCTCTTAAAGCTATTTTTTTTGCCTCTTCAACTGTGAGGTCATTTC
>Ga0208407_1000637_pt1 | contig 16501 bp, 13 predicted proteins | sample ETNtaG_9_FD_185775 | JGI IMG/M metagenome (GOLD analysis project Ga0208407, IMG submission 185775) | Marine microbial and viral communities from oxygen minimum zone, Eastern Pacific Ocean - ETNP201406SV69 (SPAdes) (version 2) | ecosystem: Environmental > Aquatic > Marine > Oceanic ...
AAATATTCTTTGAGGCTACCAAAAGAGGATTTAGCGCGCCTCAAACAATTTATCGAGAGTCTTTTTTAACAGATCCAAATATGCCAGATGAATCAATAGATTGTCTTTCTTTAAACATTGCATCAAAAAAAATAAATGGCAATATGCCAGTGATGATTTGGATTCATGGAGGAGCATACATTACCGGCTCTTCTAATTCAGTTATATACGATCTTGATTCGCTTCCTCAACACGAAATTGTATTGGTTACGATCAATTATCGCCTAGGGCCATTTGGATTCTTGAAGCTTGATGAAATCTCAAATGGTGAAATTCGATCTACCGGCAATGAGGGTCTAATGGATCAAAAGCTAGCAATAGAGTGGGTGAAAGATAATATTGCAGAGTTTGGCGGTGATCCTGACAATATAACTATTTTTGGAGAGTCTGCTGGAGCTTGGAGTGTCGCATTGCAATCTTCAATTAGCCCCAAAGGAAATTTATTCACAAAAGCTATTTGTCAGAGCGGAGGGATGAATGCATATTTTGATAAAGACAGAGGAAATCAATGGGGTGAATTATTTCTCAAGACTGCCAATGATAATGGCATTAAAACTAATGATTTATTGTTGTTAGATCATAAACAGATCACCTCACTTGCATCTAAGATGAAACATACAATGATTGCAAATGGAAAATGGCTTTCACCAGAAGTAGGCTTTGCTCCAATTGCAGATGGCAGTTTTTTACCATTAGATCCAATGAAAAACTTCCAAGATTCATCAATCAAACTAATATTAGGAACAACTGCTGATGAATACAGACTCTGGTCTGAGTTTGAGCCATATTATCAAAATTTGGGTAAAGATAGTTTTTACAAAAGGCTGAATAAAATATTTCGAACGGAAACTGTTAAAAAGATCGCTGATGTTTATTTACCTAAGAATCCCATTACAGATCAATACAAGTATGCATTATCAAATATTATGACTGACTGGACATTTGGGATACATGCATTGGCACTATTAGAGCAACATCAAGATAACTCTTATGGTTATCTTTTTAATGAGCCTAGCCCAATGCTAGATGGTAAATTGGGTGCTTATCATGCAAGCGAGCTGCCATATGTTTTTGGTTCAGCTACAAAAGAAATTTTCAAAGATTTCTGCTCACAGGAAGCTCAGAAAATTTCAAATTTTTTTCAACTATCTTGGACTCAGTTTGCAAAAACTGGTTCTCCTTCTTCAGATTTAATTCATTGGGATAGTTATAGCGTTAATCAATCAATTGCGTTTATAAATTCTGCCCCTAAAATTAGTACTATGCAGAATAAAGAAAGGATAAAATTGCTTGATGAATCAAAGATTAACTACTAAAAGCTTATTAATTATTTTTTTATGCCTATCCTTTTTAGGTTCATGTATAAGTCCTATTCAAAAAGACAACTCTTTGGAGATTGCCACCTCATCCGGAGTATCACAAGGAACATTAAATAAAAATGTCATTACTTGGGAAGATATTCCGTATGCAATTCCTCCAGAAGGAGATCTTCGCTGGAAGGCGCCTAGACCATTAACCTCTCCAGATTTAAATATCAAGCCTCAAGAGGGGAATGGATGTTTACAAGAGGCAAGTATTTATGCAGGAATACAAGGGCAAGGAATAGTTGGGCAAGAGGATTGCTTATACATGGACATTAAAGCTCCTATAAATAATTTAAATAGAAGGCTTCCTGTCATGTTTTGGATTCATGGCGGGGGTAATACATCAGGTGTGAAAGATTATTATGATTTTTCAGAACTAATTCGTGAGCATCAAGTTCTTGTAGTCACAATTAATTATCGCTTAGGCCCCATGGGTTGGTTTACGCATCCTGCAATTCAAGGACTCCAGAGTGGAATTGATAAAACTTCAAATTTTGGAACTCTAGATATTATTGAGGCTCTGAAGTGGGTAAAAAATAATATACACAATTTTGGCGGTGATCCAGAAAATATAACAATTTTTGGAGAGTCAGCTGGAGGGCATAACGTTCTATCTTTACTTGCTTCTCCTATAGGAGATAGTTTATTTCATAAAGCTATATCTCAATCTGGTTACACAACAAGTTTTACTAAAGAAGAAGCTTTTGGGGTCGATAAACAAGGAATCATTAAAAACAAACTAGGTGCTGACTTGGTTTTATCACAACATGATTTATCAGGTTACGGAAGTATAAAAAAATTATTTAATAACAATCCAAAGAAATATGGTCAAGATTACCAGCGTTATTTAAGATCAATAGATGGTAAGGCTTTATTAGAAACATATAGAAAAATTTCTGATGATACCTATGACCGTCTTCCGATTCTTACTAGAGATGGAATAGTTGTTCATATTGATGGGGTGAGTGCTGGACTGGCTGCTTCTCAAAATAGGAAACATATCTCCGTTATTGCAGGTTCAAATAAAGATGAACTTTCACTTTGGTTAGGATCAAATAGATATTTTGTAAACACCTCCTATCCTTTTTCAAAAATTGTACCTATTCCCAAAATAGAATTTCAAAAAGAGCAGCTATATAAATTGTGGGTTGAAATTCGATCTCAAGGATGGAAATTAAGAGGCGTTGATGAACCATTGATGCAGCTAGAAAAAGCTGGTTATAATTCTTTATATGCATACAGGTTTGATTGGGACGATCAAGCCTCTTCATACTTTGCTGATTTTCCCAATCTTATTGGAGCAGCTCACGGTTTTGAGATTTCGTTTATAACTGGGGACTTTAAATTTGGTCCAATTGGGCGCTATGTCTATCCCAGAGGAGAATTAAGAAATCAAATGCAAGAAACCATGATGAATGCATGGGCTTCATTTGCAAAAACGGGTATCCCAGATACCGGCAAAGAACAGCAATGGAGAAAATTTGACTCTAAAGACCGAGCTTTTATGAAGCTCGACTCTGATAAACATTTATCAATAGATAAAGAAATGTTATCCCTTGAGTTCATTTTAGGTAATCTCGCGTTATCACCAGTTGGAACTCTGCTAGAGAAATGCTTATTAGCGCAAGAAACATTTTTTAATATTGGAGACCGTCTTGAAAATAACTTCGAGGAGTGGCATGGAAGTGCGTGTACCCAATTTGATATGGATCTTGAGCGAAAGAAAATCGAGAGTGATTTAATTAATGAATATGGTTCAGCCACTATTTACTAATGGTCTTATATTTAAGAAATAAATATTTTCTTCTGATTACACTTATAACTTTGATCAGTTGTGGGTCTGATATTGATCCAGGAAAAATTGAAGGGGCCCCAAGATCAAGTGAGGTCATCTATGAACAAGATTTAAGATTTTTTGAAACAAAGGATTCTTTACTAGGTGCTGACACAAGAAATACAACACAAATCTTATTTGGAGATTTGCATGTTCATACCACATATTCAATAGATGCTTTTACTTTGGAATTACCCATGATGGGTCTTCAAGGTGTGCATGATAGTTCAATGGCTTGTGATTTTGCTAGGTATTGCGCAAATTTAGATTTCTTTAGCTTTAATGATCATGCTGAAGGTCTTACCCCAGATCATTGGCGCGATCAAAAAAAGATTATTCAACAATGCAATATCTCAAACAGCGATCCTGTAACAAATGATTTAGTTGTATTTCCTGGGTGGGAGTGGACTCAAATTGGAACTACCAAAGAGAATCATTGGGGTCACAGAAATGTAATTTTTAAGGATATTCAAGGCCTACCCGCGAGGCCTATTGGCTCTCGAACTCCAAAATCTGGCTTAGGTGTTTTTGATACTACTCAGCAGGCTGTCAGCGCTAGATGGCTGGATATCTTTAATTTTAAAAGGTACTCGGATTTAAATTGGCTCTTAAATGAAGTAAGAAATATACCTTTTTGTGAGGAGGGCGTTACTTCTAAAGATCTCCCTCTAGATTGTTATGAGTACGCTAGGACTCCAAGAGAACTTTTTTCCAAGTTAGATGAGTGGGATACAGATAGTATTGTAATCCCCCATGGTCAGTCATGGGGGTATCATGTTCCATTGGGAACTTCTTGGGATAATCGTTTAAATGATCAAGGCCACGATCCAAGTAAACAAATTTTATTAGAAATTATGTCCGGTCATGGCAACAGCGAAGAATATAGAGAGATTGTATCAGCTAATTTTCTTGGGAATAATGAGATAAGTTGTCCTGAGCCAACAGATGATTTTTTACCTTGTTGTTGGCAAGCAGGTAAAATGCAAAAGAAACGATGTGATGGGCTAACTATAGAAGAATGTGATGCGAGAGTAGAGCTTGCAAAAAAATACACCCTAGTAGGTGGGCCATACACCAATATGGTATTTCCCGAAGCTAAGCCTGAAGAATGGTTAAATTGCGATCAATGCACTGATTGTTTCAAGCCAGCATTTAATTACAGACCAAAGCAATCTGCCCAATATGCTTTAGCTATATCAAATTTTGAAAAATCTATTGAATCTCCTCAAAGATATAATTTTGGATTCATAGCATCTACAGATGATCATACTGCAAGGCCTGGAACAGGTTATAAGCAATATGAAAGAAGAAAAATGACCTTTGCTACTGGTGTTAAATCAAAGATGTGGGAGTATAAGTACAATGCTGAAGATCCAAACTTTCCTGAAATACCCAAGGTTACTCCAGGGGAAAGTCAGCCTGATAGTGAGAGAGTTTCCAGTTTTGTATATCCTGGTGGGATCTTAGCTGTGCACGCAGAGGGAAGAGGGAAGGATGAAATATGGACTGCTTTAAAAAATAAAAATGTTTATGGTACTAGCGGGCCTAGAATTTTATTATGGTTTGATTTGATAAATTCTCCCGATGGAAAAGCTCCAATGGGTTCTGAAATTACAATGAGTCAAAATCCAAAATTTATTGTTAGGGCTGCTGGCAGCTTTAAACAAAATGAAGGCTGTTCAAACGAATCAATAGACTCACTTTCTCAAGATAGATTGGAGTATCTTTGCGCTGGTGAATGTTATAACCCATCTAATGAAAGATATATTATTGAGAGAATAGAAATTATAAAAATAACTCCTCAGTCATATGCTGGGGAAGCAATTAGTCCTTTGATTCAAGATGCTTGGAAAGTTATACCTTGCAAAAAATCTGGAGAGTGCCTCATTGAATTTGAAGATGATCAATTTTCTAGAGATAGCATATATTATGTAAGAGCAATTCAAGAGCCTACCCTTGCAATTAATGGAGCGCAAACTAGGGAGTCAGATTCAGAGTTTCGATTGTGCAAGGGCAGTTTTCGAACAGATCTTAATGATGACTGCTTAAATTTAGCCAATGAAAGAGCGTGGTCTTCGCCAATTTACATCAATAAACCCTAGTGGTTTTGTTTAATTTGATTTGCCTTAACCCGTTTTATTTTGATCAATTCAGCAATTTTAAAATACAAACCTTCTTCATAGGGGCTTACTAATTCGTCAGCTGCAACAACTTCCCATAACAACTCTAATAAATTTTCTTTTTCATTGATTGTATATTCTTCATTTATTTTTCTTACTGTTGGATAGATAGATGTTGAGCTTTCAGTTTCATCAATGATTTTCTTAATAACACTCGAGACTTTGACTTCCTTTGGAAAAATTTTGTTTGCACGCTTTTTAATTAATTCAAGCTCTTTCTTATCAAGACTGCCATCACTAATAGCTATCTCAAACATCAGCCTTAAAGCCATATCTTGCTCGTGTGTATTGGTTTTTTCTAAAAACTTTTTTTTATTAAATATTCCTTTAAGCATTTTTATTTTTTTTTGTATTTATATTAACGCCGAGCTTTGAAGCAACTTGATTTCTATAATTTGAGAAAAATGTACCAAGTAAAATCAATAAATCAATATAGTTTGATTTATTTTTTATGTAAATATTATCTATTTCACTTAGTCTCTTTGGACTGCTCATATCGTAACCTAAAATCTGAGCTAAGCCAGTAACCCCTGGTTTAATGTTAAAAACATTATTTTTATCCCTTTCTTTTAAGAGAATTTCTTGAGTAACCAAGCCTGGCCTTGGACCTACAAGGTTAATATCGCCAATAATTACATTAATTAATTGAGGAAACTCATCTAACTTAATTTTTCTAATAAATTTACCAATTTTCAGAAAAAAACTTTCACTAACTGTATGAGTACCGAGTTGAGGGGCATTATTTTTCATTGTTCTTATTTTGTATATAGTAAAAATTTTTTTATTTTTTCCAATCCTTTCCTGCTTAAAAAGAATAGGGAGCCCATCCTCAAAAAGAATTAAAAAACTTATACATATAAGGATTGGAAAAATTAGTAATAAAACTGCCAAACATATAATGTTTCTTATAATTAGTATTAACATGAATAATATTTAAAATATTTTATTAATTATTTAGAGTGCCCAGCATTTACTTGTTGCGGCAACTATATATGTATATTCATTCATTTAAAACTTATGTACAACAGAAATGCTAAAATAAAAACTAAAACCAAACTCTTGAAATGGACTTAATAGCATCACAATTAAAAACTTTGAACAGAAAGCAGAAACTAGCTTTTATTATTCTTAGTGACTTTGTGCTCGCACTTATATGTTGGCTTGTTTTTGGTCCGCCTATGGCTACATACATAGCATCTGAATTTTCATCCAACATACTAGAGATTTTTTACTCAGAGTGGCAATCCTTTTTTTTCCCAGCCTCTTTAGCAATTATATATTTTTATATCTTTGGCTTTTATAAATCACTTATTAAATTTTTTGATTCCAAGGATTCAATATTGCTAAGTTTGACTGGCTCACTAATTTTTGGGTTTTCTTGGTCAATAATGCACATTTATCAATTTAATATAATATCAACTTCTTTTTTATCTATAGCATTTCTTCAAGGCATGCTACTTGCGGCAGTTTTTTATGCATTTATAAACATTTCTAGGGATGTAGCAAAGTATCTTTTGTACCCACACAACACAAATGATGATGCAAGACACATAATCATTTATGGAGCTGGAGCATCTGGTAATGAACTTTTTCAATCAATTTTATTAGATCCATCTAAGAAATTATTAGCTTTTTTTGATGATTCAAAAAACCTGCAAGATCGACAAATAAATAATATTCCTATTATAGGATCTTTCAAACAACTGCAAAAACTTAAAAAGAAATATACTGATTTAGAAGTCTTATTGGCAATACCTAGTATTGAAACCGAGAAACGAAGGGAGATTATTGCTAAACTAGAAAAAATTAAAGTTGCCGTAAGAACAGTGCCATCTTTTCACGAGCTAATCTCTGATCAAAAAAAGATGACAGATATTCAAAATCTTTCTCTTGATGACTTGCTTCCACGAGCAAGGGTTCGAAAAGATTTCTTAGACGATTCGAGTTCCAAAACATTGCTAATTTCCGGTGCTGGTGGCTCTATTGGATCTGAAATTTCAAGACAATTACTTGACAGTCAACCCAAGAAAATTATCTTACTTGATTTGTCTGAGTACAATTTATTTAATCTTGAGAGAGAGTGCTTGGCCATTAAAACATCCAAAAATCTTTTAACTGAAATAGTTCCTATCCTTGGAGACATAAGAGATTCATACAACTTATTATCACTCTTCAAGAAATTTAATATTGATGGCGTTTATCATGCTGCTGCTTATAAGCATGTTCCACTTGTTGAAAACATTCACAATATTACGAAGGCTTGTGAAAATAATATTATCGGAACTTACAATCTTGCGCATGCAGCAATTGAAAATAATGTTGAATCATTTGTAATGATTTCTACTGATAAGGCTGTGAGGCCATCAAATGTAATGGGAGCCTCTAAACGAATGGCTGAAATGATAATTCAGTCTTTAAATACCACCCAATCAAATACAAAATTTTCTATGGTGAGGTTTGGAAATGTTATAAATTCTTCAGGCTCAGTAATCCCCTTATTTTTAGATCAAATTGCAAAGGGTGGTCCTGTGACAGTTACAGACAAAGAGGTTACAAGATATTTTATGACAATCCCTGAAGCATCTAATCTAGTTCTTCAAGCTTCAGAGATGGCTGAAGGGGGAGAGGTTTTTATTTTAGATATGGGAGAGCAACTAAAGATATATGACCTTGCACAAAAGCTTATTCATTTATCTGGAAGAAATATTGCAGCGGAGAAAGGAGAGAAGGGAATTGAAATCATAGAGATCGGATTACGTAAAGGTGAAAAAATGTATGAGGAATTGCTTATTTCAGGAGATCAGCTTCCAACATCAAATCCTAAGATTTTTAAATCTATGGAAGACTTTCCTTTAATGGAATTAATGAATCCTATTATTGAAAATATTAATCTTGCTATAAGCTCTGATGATCATCAGCAATTAGTAACTATTCTTCAAGCCAATGTAGAGGGCTACAACTATGAATAAATTTTTAACTTTACCCTGTTTTATTTTATTGATATCGGGAAATGTCTACTCATCTCAAGATATTCTTAATGGGTTGAAGTTTAAAAAAAATTTAAAAATAGAAATATATGCTTCAGAGATTGATTCTCCTCGTCAAATTGCTCAAGGAGATGATGGCAGACTTTATGTCGGATCAAGGCGATCTGGAAAGATTTTCGCGTTGCAAGATACAGATAACAATGGAGCGGCTGATTCAAAACAACTTGTTGCAGAAAACCTAACCCATGCAACAGGCGTAAGTTTTTATGAAGGAGATTTATATTTTTCTGAAGTAAGTAAAATTTGGAAGATAGAGAATATATCAACTCAACTTGATGAAAACTTTTCAAAAATACCGGACAAAGTATTGGTCACTGATAATTTGCCTAGTGATGAATGGCACGGCTGGAAATGGTTACAGCATGATAATGATGGAAACTTATATGCTAATGTGGGGGCTCCTTGCAATGTGTGTTTGCACGATGATAAAAGATACGCATCAATCCTAAGATTAAAAAACGGATCATGGGATTTTGTTGCAAGAGGTGTTCGAAATTCAGTGGGTTTTGACTTTCATCCTGATTCAAAAAAACTATTTTTTACAGATAATGGAAGAGACTGGCTAGGCGATGATTCGCCATCATGTGAACTAAATAGAGTTGATTCGGATGGTCAATTTTTTGGATTTCCTTATATGCATGCAAGCAATGTTTCTGATCCTGAGTTTGGCAATATTAATCCAGGATTTGATTTTGTTAATCCTATTGCCGAATTAGGTGCGCATGTAGCTCCAACTGGAATGATTTTTTATACAGGAGATCTTTTTCAAGAATTTAAAAATAATATCTTCATCACATTACATGGTTCATGGAATCGTTCATCAAAAGTAGGGTATAAAGTTATTAGGGTTATTTTAGATGAGGAGGGAAACGTATCTGAAAAAATAGACTTTATCTCAGGCTGGTTAAAGAATGACAGAGTTTCAGGTAGGCCTGCAGCACCATTTATGATGAATGATGGCAGTTTATTGATTTCAGATGACAAAGCTAACGTTATTTATCGAATTACTCCAAAGTAATTAATTCTTTTATGAAAGTTGGTATAGCGGGATATGGTGTTGTAGGTAAAAGACGTCATGCATCTATTTTGGAGAATACGAATCTTGAGGTTGTATCCATATCTGAATCAAACTTAAAAGCACAAAAAGATATACCAAAAAATATTGAAATTTTTAATAGCTATCAAACCCTTATAAGCGATTGTGAGCTAGATATAATTTTTATAAGTTTGCCTAATAAATTTGCAGCTGATGCAGTTTCATTAAGTTTAGCTAAAAGCCTTCACGTATTTTGTGAAAAACCGCCATCCAGGACTCTTAACGAATTACTTGAAGTTCAAAAAATTTCAAAAAATTCTCCATCCTTAAAATTAATGTATGGATTCAATCATAGATTTCACCACTCTGTTGAAGAGGCTAAATCAATTATTCAAAAGAATTCCTTGGGAAAAATAATTAATATGAAGGGTGTCTATGGAAAATCTCAAATGATCAGCTTCAATCAAACTGATTGGCGCACGAAGAGAGAGGAATCTGGTGGAGGAATTCTATTAGACCAAGGAATACACATGCTTGATTTAATGAGATATTTATCGGGTGAGAATTTCACCGAGATTTTCTCATTTATTGACAACGCATTTTATAATTTTGATGTCGAAGATAATGCATATGTTTTGATGAAATCTCCTGGTGGAGTTGTTGCGCAATTACATTCATCTGCAACACAATGGAGGCATGTATTTAATTTAGAGATTACCCTTCAAAAAGGCTCTTTAGTTCTTGGCGGTTTATTAACAGGCTCAAAAAGCTATGGAGATGAAACTTTAAAAATTATTACCTCTGATCCCGAAAAAGACAAAGGAGAGCCTAGAGAATCAACTTCAAAATATAATAAAGATGTCTCATGGGATAATGAGATAATATATTTTGTGAACTGTTTAGAAAATAACTTAGATATTGAAAGGGGCAGTATTGAAGACGCTATTGATACTATGAAATTAATTGATGCAATATATAAAGCTGATCCAGGCTGGAAAAGAAAATACTATAGCTAAGAGGAAATTACTATGAATACATCTGCATCATTTTCAGATAATTATCTTGAGTACCTAACCAGCCTCATTGGTCAATTAGACAGAAGTGCAATTGCTCGTTTTGCAGATATTTTATTAGAGTCAAGAGAATCTGGAAGCACCACATTCTTTTTAGGGAATGGGGGTAGCGCATCCACAGCAACACATTTTGTTAATGACATTTCTTTGGGCAGTAAACAATTTAAAAAACCATTTAGGGCAATTAGCCTTTGTGATAATCAGGCTGTAATTACTGCAATTGCAAATGATGATGGGTATGAAAATATTTTTTTACAACAACTACAAACTCTTGCTAAATCTGGAGATACGATTGTTTGTATTTCAGCATCAGGTAATTCGAAGAACCTTATTAAAGCTATTGAGTTTGCAAAAGAGCAAAGTATCTATGTAGTTGGATTAACAGCATTTGATGGAGGCTACCTAAAAGAAAATTGTGATTTAAATATTCATGTGCCTACAAAAATTGGTGAATATGGCCCAGCCGAGGATCTGCATATGGTTGTTTGTGGCCTTATAGGTTCATATTTTAGAGAAAAATTTTCAGATGGTTGATTTAAAAAAATCACTTCAGATTGCAAAATCTGCAGCATTGCTTGCTGGAGAATTTTTGCTAAAAGCTCAAGGTAGCGATCTCAAAATTCTGTCAAACAGAGGGCGAGATCTAAAGTTACAACTTGATATTGACACTGAAAATATCATAAAAGAGTTCATAATGTCTAAAAGTCATTATTCGATCTTAGGAGAAGAAACTGGCTCTAGTGATGACTTAAATGAATTTTATTGGGTTATAGACCCTTTGGATGGAACCTCAAATTTTTTAAGAGGCATTCCAATTAGCTGTGTTTCAATTGCATTAATGAATGAATTGGATCCAGTCTTGGGAGTTATCTACGATTTTAATCATGAGGAGCTTTATTACGGACATAAAGAATCTAAGGCTTTTATTAATGATCTAGAAATTCATGTTTCTAATCTATCTTTAAAAAATAAATCTACTTTAGTGACTGGCATACCAGCAAAAACAGAATATTCTGATATTGAATTCAATGAGTTGATATCAACATTCCAAGCTTGGAAAAAAATTAGAATGATTGGATCTGCAGCTATGGCAGCAGTGTATGTGGCATCAGGAAAAGCTGAAACCTACAAAGAGAATGGGATTTTCTTATGGGATGTCGCAGCTGGAGCGGCCATAGTAAGTGCTGCTGGAGGAAAAGCATCAATTACTAATCTTCAATCAGATTACAGGGTGGATGCACAATTTTCTAACAATCAAATCGAAGAATAATTGAATACAAAAGATACAGTTGCAGTTGCCTCAAGGTCTTTTTCAAAAAACACCTTTTTAGTTTCGCAACTTAAAAACTTATATTGCTCAATTATTCTTAATGAAACAGGAAAAACCTTAGAAGGACACGAGTTAATAAATTTTTTAAAGCCAGCCTCTAAAGCAATTATAGGAATAGAAGCAATGCCTGATTCTATATTGTCTGAGCTTCCAAACCTTAAAGTTATCAGTAAATATGGAGTCGGCTTGAATAACTTAGATTTAGAATTGCTAAAAAATTATAAAATTAAACTAGGGTTCACTCCTGGTGTAAATAAGCAAAGCGTTGCAGAGCTTGCCCTAACTTTAATATTGATTGGAATGAAAAAAATTCAAAACAATAATATTGATATCCTTAATGGAAATTGGTCTCAAGAAAAAGGCTTAGAGCTTTATGGTAAAACTATTGGCCTGCTTGGGTTTGGTAATATTGGTCAAAAATTAACATCACTCATCCAGCCATTTAATTGCAACATCATTTTTTTTGATGAAAAAGATTACTCCGCCAAAGATATTAATAATATTTCTATGGACTTAGGCCTTAACCCTAAATCTATACATCAATTACCATTAGATTTAGTATTATCAAAATCAGACATTTTGAGCATTCATCTTCCACTGAGCAAAGAAACAACTAATTTGATTGATGCACCCAAGTTTGCAAAGCTAAAATCAAACGTATTTATTGTAAATACTGCTCGGGGAGGAATAGTTAATGAAGTAGATCTTTATAATTTTTTAGTTAAAAATCAGGCCGCTTTTGCTGGTTTTGATGTTTATGAAGAAGAGCCAGCATTTGAAAATCCTCTATTACAATTATCAAACTTTTTTGGCACGTCTCATAGGTCAAGTCTTACAACTGAGGGAATTAATGCCATGGGTATAGCTGCTATAAATGGATTAGATGATAATATTAATATTAAGTAAAACATCAAATCTATGAGCAATCTTTCAATCGGCACTTGGCAAAGCCTCCCAAATGAATCAATCGCTGAAATATTTGCCAAGGCAGGTTATGAATGGATTGTTATAGATCTTGAGCATAGCTGTATAAATATCAATCAAGCAGAGCAACTTATTAGGGTAATTGATTTAGCTGGGTCCAAGCCCTTTATAAGATTATCTAATCATGACCCTGCTCAAATTAAAAGAGTACTTGATGCAGGAGCAAAGGGGATACTGGCCCCAATGATAGAGACACTCAACCAAATAGAAAAAATTATTTCTGCATGTCATTATCCTCCTAATGGTTCAAGAGGGATGGGTCTTGCGAGAGGTCAGGGGTACGGTGAAAACTTCCAGAAGCAAGATTACATTTCAAATAAGGTAAATGAAATTGAGATTTATGCTCAAATTGAATCCATCAAGGGTTTAAAAAACTGTAAAGAAATTTTCTCTCAAAATATTAATGGTTACTTTATTGGCCCATACGATCTATCTGCTTCGCTTAATAACCCTGGAGTATTTGATTCTGATGAATTCAGTGAGGCTGAAACAACAATTTTATCTGCAGCCAAAAATGAAAATATTAAATGTGGATACCATCTTGTTGAACCAGAAACAGATCAAATAAAACTACTACAAGCTAAGGGCTATGACATGATCGCTTTTAGTGTAGATATTCGAATTTTAGATATTGGCGCTAGACTGCCATTCACAAAATAAATGGCAAAGACTCTAGGGGTAATTCCTGCAAGAATGGCTTCATCTAGGTTTCCTGGAAAGCCGCTTAAAAAAATTTTAGATATACCTATGCTTGCTCATTGCTATGAAAGAGCATTACTCTCTGGAGCTTGCAATAAATTAATTATTGCTACGCCAGATCCAGAAATTATTGAATGGAGTCAATCACAAGGCATTCACTCAGTCTTAACAAGTCATAGCCACCAAAGAGCAACAGAAAGAGCCAAGGAAGCTTTAGACATTCTTACTGAGAAGGGACACAGTTACGATTTAATTCTTTTATTACAGGGAGATGAGCCACAAATATTTCCTGACGATATCAATAACTTAAAAGACTCTTTTACAGGAAGAGATCTTGAAGCAGTAAATCTAATTTTTCAAATTACTGATGATGATCTTGAAGATCCTAATGTTGTAAAAGCAGTTACAGACAAAAAGTTAAATATAAAGTTTTTCTCTAGATCTCATATTCCTTTTAATAGCATGAAAACTTTCAGGCAGCTTGGCATGATCGGTTTTACAAACAAAGCCCTGCAACATTATGCAAACTTACCACCTACTGAACTAGAGGAACTGGAGTCAATAGATATGATGAGATTCCTGGAAAATGATTTTTGTATTCAAGGCGTTTTATCTTCAAGCCCTATACTTGGAGTTGATAATCCAGAGGATATAATCAAGGTAGAGAAGATGATGTTAAACGATAAAATTATTTATCTTTATAAACAAAAATATACATAAGTATGAAAAAAATTCTCATTATTAGCGATGGAATACCTGGACACTTTAACCAATCAAAAGGAGTAGCCTCACTGCTTACAAACAAGCATTCTTCCAAAACAAGAATTATTGACCTTCAATTCAAGAGTCACTATTTAAGGGGTTTCATAACGGTTTTTTCAAGGCTTTTGATGAGGTTGCCAAGCCCCTTAACCGCAAAGATCATATCATTCCTCTATAAAAAAATTGATACTAGCGGACTTGATCTGATTATTGCTGCTGGAGGAAAAACAGCGCCATATTCAGCAGCCCTTAGGATATTAAATAAAATCCCAGTTATTCAACTCGGATCTCCTAGAGGATTACATTCTTCTTTATTTAATGCTCTTGTAACAGTTGAAAGATATTATGAGGATTCATCTAATATTATTGCCTCTATCACTCCCAGTCTTTACTCACCTCAAGTTTGCGAGAAAGCTGCCAAAGAAAAAGGTCTAAGTGAGCATTTATTATTTTTAATAGGGGGAGAGGGTATAGGATATTCTTATAAAGAAAATGAATGGAAAGATCTTATTAACGCGATTAAGTCAATGTATAAAACTACAAATCTTCCAATCACAATCGTAACCTCGAGAAGAAGTGATCCTGAAGTAGAAAAGAAAATTCAATCAGAATTAAAAAATATCCCACTAGATTATTCAGCATGGTTTCATCAAGGAGCTAAAAATTTCAATTTAGCAGCTTTATTTGGCTCTGCTAAAAATATATTTGTTACAGAAGATAGCGCAATGATGATTTCAGAGTCAATTAGTAGTGGCAAGCCTGTAACAACACTTTTTCCAAGTGGAATTCAATCCCCCTTGAGATATAAAGCCCATATTCAAAAATATTTAGATCTAAATTTAATTACAAGAGAGTCAATTAAAAATTTTTCAATTAAAGATATAGAAAACTCCTCTACAAATGTTCAAAATCACTTATCTAAATTATGCAATCAGATTGAAGATAGAATTCAATGGCAAAGGGGCTAGTTTGGTTTAGAACTGATTTAAGGCTTGATTATAATCCTGCATTGAATGCTGCATTGAATGAATGCGAAGAAGTTCTAGCGATCTATATTTTTTCTCATTATCAGTGGGAAGTTCATAATGAATCAAATATTAAACATGAATTCTTAATAAATAATTTAATTCTGCTTAAAGGATCACTGGAAAAGTTAGGCATTCCACTCATCGCAATTAATACTGAATCTTACAAAACCTTGCCAATAGATTTATCTTCATTTTCTGCTGAGCAAAAAATAGATCATGTATTTTGGAATAATGAGTTCGGGTTGAATGAGACTCATAGAGACTTAGCCTCAATAGAGGGCTTGAAGAAAATAAATATTGAATCTTCATCATTTAATGATCAGGTGATTTATAAGCCGGGTTTTCTCAAGACAAGACAAGGGAAACCTTTCTCGGTTTTCACACCATTCAAAAGAAGGTGGGTTGAAAACTTTGACATGAATTTTTTAGATATGGTGAAGCCATTAAAATCAAAAAAACCTTCTCCCATTCAAAGTGATATATCAGCTTTAAAGTTTGTTAAAATTCATTCAGCAAACATTGATCTTTGGCCTGCTGGAGAAGATGCGGCTCAAGAAAAACTTGCAAATTTTCTTAAATCAAAAGTTGAGTCCTATAGCGCAGCAAGAAATTCTCCAATCGTTGATGGAACTAGTAGAATTTCACCCTACTTAGCCCTTGGTATTCTGTCTCCTAAAAGATGTATCTTGGAGGGCCTAAAATTAAATAATTTTGAATTAACATCAGGCAATAAGGGAATTTCTAAGTGGATTGATGAAATTGTTTGGAGGGAGTTTTATAGAAATATCATGCATTCATTTCCTAAAGTAAGCCAGAATCGTCCTTTTAAAGACTATACAACTTCTATTCAGTGGCGACATTCAAGTGAGGAGCTTGAAGCCTTTTATACTGGTAAAACAGGTTTTCCTATTGTTGATGCTGGTATAAGACAAATGCTTGAAGAAGGGTGGATGCATAATCGATTGAGGATGGTCGTCGCTATGTTTTTTACAAAAAATATGCTCCATGATTGGAGACTTGGAGAAAAGTTTTTTATGCAACATTTGATAGATGGAGATTTCTCTTCAAATAATGGAGGCTGGCAGTGGAGCTCCTCAACTGGAACAGATTCAGCGCCTTACTTTA
>Ga0208407_1000649_pt1 | contig 16354 bp, 17 predicted proteins | sample ETNtaG_9_FD_185775 | JGI IMG/M metagenome (GOLD analysis project Ga0208407, IMG submission 185775) | Marine microbial and viral communities from oxygen minimum zone, Eastern Pacific Ocean - ETNP201406SV69 (SPAdes) (version 2) | ecosystem: Environmental > Aquatic > Marine > Oceanic ...
TGAATCGTTATCGTCATCTAGGTCTTCAAGGGAATCTTGGCAACCGTCATCGTCGTAATCCGTTCCTGGTGTTGAAGAATTCCAACCTAAATTCCCAGTTTGACAGTCATCGAAAGGGTCGGGTTGATCGTCATTATCGTCATCGGTGTCTTCAGTTGAGTCGCGGCAACCATCAGAATCGTGGTCTGTTGTTGCATTTGAGGTCCAGCCGGTATCTCCATTCGCACAGATATCATCAACATCATCAATACCGTCCGAATCTGCATCATTACCGGAACGAGCAGAGGAAAATTGAGGGTCATCATCCATTGAGGAATTCAATTCTAATAGCATCAACTGAGATGTAGAAAGAGAAGAGAAGATGAACATTGCTAGTGCAGCAAATGCTCCTAGCCTGCGCATACGCTCCGCTACCATGGAAAGAGGTAGACGATTGGTCTTTTTATCCTTCCGTTTATGCAAACGAAACTCAAGAGACATGGAGAGTGTTATCTTTCCGCTTTCACATAGTAGTTTCGCATTCAAAACAGTTTGATTTTACGGAAAGAACATGGCTCAGTTATGTGTGGAGCAAACATGCCCGCCCTCCGATACATCGGCCCAGGAGGAGAGGTGCCTTCCCGATTGAACTCATTGGGTTGGACACTTGTTGAACATGCTAAAGCAGCTGATGCAATGGTTATTGAGACCTATGATAATCAAGACCAAGACTATCGAAAACGTCTTGAAGGAACAATCACACTAGTTAGAAGTGCCTTGGATGAAATTGCTGTAAGCCAAGTAAAAACATTGATTATTGTAACTGACCAATCTTCTACCACAGGTGAAAGAAGAAAAGGAGTTGATACAACACACCTCCACGGCGCATGTCCTGACGGCATCCATGGATTTGGCAGCCTCACTGCTGAAACACTGGGACGAATTGCTGCACAGCAAGGAGTGAATACCCGTATTCTTCGATTACACAATCTAGGCGATGATGATAGAATTCAACTTCTTGAACAAGGACTCAAAAAGAATACTACAAATTCCATTTATGAAGTGATGACTTTCAGTGCATAGCCTCAAATAGGCAGGTTAAGAACAACTTCTATGGCCCCCAATATACTTCTTGAACATGCTCAATCAAGTTCAACTGAATTCTTGATATATACCGGGAATTTTTGTAACTATTGTAGCGCTGCAAAGCGTTTGCTTGAGCGTCACCAACTATCCTTTACCGAATTCAATTTTGATGAACAACCGCATTTGCGCCAACACATAGTAGAGGCTACAGGTCATCGAACGGTTCCAGTAATTTTTGATATCAAAGATGAAAAAACTGTATTCATCGGCGGTTATGACCAATTACAACCTTATTTGCGACAGCGCAGTTAACCATTCTTTCAATGCAGCATGGTGTTCCATGGGAATCATGTGACCTTTAGGGTGTTCAATTAATTCCATTGCCCAGCCGGCTGATTCAAACACATGGGCTACTGCCCAACCATCTTGGATAGAAACCCGAAGATCACGTTCGCCATGCATCCAAAAAAGATGCTTTGGTTCTAATTCAGCAAGCCGAATCCGCAGTTCCATTTCTCGAACCAAACGAGTCCCCATGGCTACTACACCAACAATTCGGTCAGCAAGTGGCAATTGCAACATTTCCTGAGCCATTGCTCCACCTTGAGAAAAACCACCAACAACCAGCGGCCCAAGTGGTGCTTGTTCAGCAATGAGTTGTTCAAGTTGTGAGAGTGAAGAGTCAACATCGATGAGTTCTCTACGAGAGAGTGTCATCCTACGTGTTGCATCTGCATCTTCATCCTCATATCGCCACCAAGTTCGGCCACGAAGAGAATGTGTGTAACGTGCTTCAGGAACGATAAGTGTCCAACCTTCGGGGAGAATTTTTTCCGCAAATGGCCGCATCATGCTGGCATCACCAGTCATTCCGTGCATCATGATGAGAGTTGGCAAGGTATCGCCTCACAATTCCCAGTAGTTTTCAATTCCACCTGCAATCATGAAGTGGATTGAACTTTGTCCACCGGTAAGAGTGACTTCCAGAGTGTATTCATCTGTACGACTTGGTATTGTTGCTAATTCTTGAGATTGGGTTCCTGCCGTATAGGTTCGAGTCAAAATACTATTTCCGGCATGGTCTTTGACCGATAAAGTCCCAGTCCCACCTTGTGGGATTGCAACATCGATGTAGAATACATAATAGTTGAAATCAATACCCGAGGGGTGGCTACTATCTACAAAAGTGTCTGTAACTTCACCATCAATAGGCCCCTCGAATACACGGTCTTTCAAGTCAGTGGCTCGAATAAACCAAGCCTCGCCACTATAATCGCTACCTGTGTCAGTCAATGACATTCGGAACTGTAATTCATCATTCTGGTCTATCCATTCGAAGTAGTCAATGAATCCATTACTACCATCAAAGTGGTATTCAAGAGAATGACCTGAACTGCTACTGGCCTTTACAACCGCCATTCCATTGATGGAGCCAGTGGTTTCCGCCATCCATGATTCCCCGAGCAAAGTAAACTGCCAGGTATCACCATTATTCCAAGGGAAATTGAATACTGATTGGGGCTCGCCGTTTTCATAGACTGCTAAATCATCAATTATCACTCGACCCAAGAATGGATTGTGGTTGATGACTGCATGTCTTTGCGCTTCTCTTTCTGAGGAGATACCCAGCATATACTGATTCTCGCCCTCATCAATCTCTGTAACCACTAAACGTGCTGTATCTTCACCAAATTGGGCAGTCTCGAAAGTGTATAGCCACCAATCACCTACGGCCCATACCGGGAGAAGTTTTTGTTCCTCGGTTGTGGTATCGTTACCGGAGGTGTTGAGAGTACCCGTTGTACAGCCTGACAATGCACTTGTGCAAAGCAAAAGCAACAACATGGTGCTGGCTTGTAACCTAGGACCCATGAACGACCCTGTCGGGCGTTATTCATGAGTCTAACGCCTCAAGAAGTCTTCAAAGAAGTCCAGTCTGAGTTAGTTTGCCAGTTCCGGCAAGAACAACTGCAACAATGGACATCAACTTGATGAGAATGTTGAGTGAGGGGCCAGATGTGTCTTTGAATGGGTCTCCAATGGTGTCGCCAATAACTGCCGCATCATGAGCAGCATCACCTTTCTTTGCACCATCGATATGTCCTTGTTCGATTGCTTTCTTGGCATTATCCCAAGCACCACCAGCGTTTGCCATGAATAGAGCCATGAGAACACCTGTGACAAGAGAACCTGCGAGGAGACCTCCAAGTGCATCCCAACCCAGCGCCATACCGACGATGACTGGGGCAAGAACTGCTACAACACCTGGTCCGACCATCTCACGTAGAGCGGCCTTGGTTGAAATATCAACACAGAGTTGAGAATCAGGCTTGACGCCTTCCTTGCCTTCAAGAAGGCCAGGGATTTCTTTGAATTGGCGTCGAATCTCGACAACCATGTCACCAGCAGCCTTTCCGACTGAGGTCATGGTCATTGCTGCTACTACGAATGGCAAACCTCCACCAATTAGTAGACCTATTACGACCATCGGGTTGGTGAGTGTCAAATCTAAGTCCCCAGTGATTGCTGCGGTGTATGCTGCAAACAGAGCAAGGGCAGTCAAAGCTGCTGAACCGATTGCGAATCCTTTGCCGACTGCAGCGGTTGTGTTTCCGATTGAATCAAGTTCATCAGTAATGGCACGAACATCAGCACCAAGACCGCTCATCTCTGCGATGCCACCTGCGTTGTCAGCAACTGGTCCGTAAGCATCGACGGTCATTGTGACACCGACTGTAGCAAGCATACCCATAGCGGCCATTGCAATACAGTAGAGTCCGTATTCATCTCCACCAAAGTAGTTCGCACCAAGAATTCCTCCAGCAATTAAGAGGATTGGGATGAATGTGGACATCATACCGACCGAAAGGCCTGCGATAGCGTTGGTTGCCGGCCCTGTCTTTGACATTTCACCGATGTGAGGGATCGCCTTTGTCTTAATTCCAAACACTGGTTCGATTCCAGTATAGTATTCGGTGATGAGGCCAATAGCAATTCCAACAACACTGCCCAGAACAACGGAGTGCATAACGCCGATTTCGACTGCAATCAAATTTTGATTGATGGCAAAATAACCGCCAGCCCAAAAGAGAATTGCTGCAATAAAAGTCGTGTTTCGAAGTGCTGCTGCTGCATCTTTACCATTCTTGAGAACGAACATGGAGAACACTCCGATTATAGAAGCCACATATCCAATGAGGCCGAGCATAATTGGCATCATGATGTAATCAGATGCACCAGTGAAACCCGCGCCACCGAAGCCATCGGAACTTGCAATTATCATTGCTGCGATGATTGAACCAACAAAAGATTCGAAGATATCCGCACCCATTCCAGCGACATCACCAACGTTGTCGCCAACGTTATCAGCGATAACACCAGGGTTTCGAGGGTCGTCTTCAGGAATGCCTGCTTCGACTTTACCGACAAGGTCAGCACCGACGTCAGCAGCCTTGGTGTAGATACCGCCACCGACACGAGCAAATAGAGCAATGGATGAAGCACCCATACCGAATCCTGCTGCAGCAGAAAGGTCAGGGTTAGCATCACCAGCACCAAGCCAGTATGCAACAAGGGAAATTCCGAGAAGACCGAGACCGCCTACTGAAAGGCCCATGACTGCTCCACCATTGTATGAAACTGCCAATGCTCCGGCTTTGCCGTCGTTCTTAGCAGCCATTGTGGTTCGGCCATTTGCCGAGGTCGCTGAACGCATACCTGAGAAACCAGCAACAACTGAAGCGAATGCACCTGCGAAGAAAGCAAGAGCAGTATTCATGTCGTTGAGTTGGGTCAGTGCAGCACCGACAACAACAACGAAGATTGCAAGAACTTTGTACTCAGCAACAAGGAACGCCATGGCACCTTCTTGAATTTCTTCTGTAATTTCGGCAACTTTTTGGTTGTCAATTTTCACTTTGTTTACTTGTTGATACAGCATAAATGCAATTACAAGTCCGACAAGACCTGCACCTGCGGCAATCATTGGTATATTATCCATCATTATAGAACACCTGTGTTTCCGGCGACCAAAGAACCCCTCATAAGTGGTTCCCCCAAAAAAACACACCCTGTACTGCTTTTTGATGGTTCAACCATCACGCCGAAGCAGTTTGAAAACCGATACTGCCAAGCAATTGTTGAAAGGGGAGAGGTGCACAGCGCTAAATGATGAGCATCACTGCGGAGGAGATCTTGGCTGAAATAGGCCCAGTTCAAGAGATTCTGGATGAACATGATGGAATCGTGACGGTTTTGGATACAACCGATGGAAACATCATGCTTTCACTCGACGGTGGGTGCAATGGTTGTTCATCGACTCCAATGACTGCGATGCAAATTTACTATTCACTCAAAAAACTGGATTACATCAATGATGTGATTTTTGTCAACGGTGAACTTCCAGAATACATGCGCACATTTATCGACCAAAAAATGGCAAAGGAAAATGAAAATACTAAGCCTGTCGAATCCGAATCATCGAAACCACGCGGTGAAATCGTTTGATTACTCATCCTCATTAGAGTTCCCGATTGTATGTGGATTGGCTCCAAAAGAGATATTTTCGCCCTTGATGTTCATTCGAGCGGAAATCGCAATGACAATACAAACCAATGACAGTGGTTTTGGAAGATAGTTTGAACCCCATAACTCTCCCCCTGATAAGGAGAGCCACCACAATACAATTGCTGCTGCTATGAGTAAAATGGCAATCAAATTCTGGACCATGTATTCTGCTTTTTCAGAACGTGAAAAGGTAGCGATAAATGTGAACAAAATTACTGAAATACCACAAAGTGATTCTGCCAAATGTTCGATGAAATCGACGCTGACCATGAAGGACCCTGTGGCTTGTGGTTCTTCAACATGAAGTTTCATCATAATAGAGTAAGAGTAATGTTTGAGAAGGGTCGACCGTATCCTCCATTATGGCAGGTGGCGGATTTGTACTCCCTAAGGCTCGACCGAGTGGCCCCCCCTATTTTTCTCGCAACCAAGTCGCTTCGGTTCTTCACCAAGTTGCAGTTCTACTCGAACTAAATGGAGCCAATGTATTCCGTGTTCGCTCCTATCAAAACGCTAGCCGCATGCTTGGCTCACTAACTGAAGATTTAGGAGAGTTGGTGGCTACTGGTCGCCTTTTTGACATCAAGGGTATTGGAAAGGGCCTTGGTTCTGCACTAACTCAAGCTATAGGTGAAGGACGCTGGCCAAATGATTGGGTTAACTTGCATGAACAAACCCCAAAAGGTTTGATAGAAATGCTCGGCATACCTGGACTAGGACCAAAAAGAATCAAATTGATGAATGAAGAACTTGGAGTCAATTCAGTTGCAACCCTAAAACAGGCTGCCCTTGATGGATTAATTGCCCCAATGAAGGGGTTTGGCCAAAAATCACAACAACGGATGCTAGATGGTATCGAATTACTTGCTCGATTTAGAGCACGACGGAGGCTTGATGTTGGCTTGATGTATGGTGAAGCATTTCAATCAAAAATTGCAGCACTGGATGGAGTGATAAAGGCACAATTAGCGGGAAGTGCTCGTCGACGCAAAGAAACAATTGGCGACCTTGACTTGGTAGTAGCCGTAGAAAACAAGCATCATGAAGCGGTATCGAAAGCCATTCTTGGTCTCCCTGGAATCGCTGATGTCAAAGGGGCAGGAGATTCTAAAATCAGTATAATTCTTGATACGAGCGTCTTTGAAGGTGGATTTACTGTTGGCCATATTGACCCGAATGTATTGGATGCAATCGGAGGAGATGATTACGAACAATTGGAAAGCGGCGGAACAATTGATGCTCAAGTTCGATTGGTACCTCCAGAAGTTTTTCCATTCACTTTGGCGTATTTCACCGGCAGTAAAGAACACAATATTGCCATGCGGCAAAGAGCCATTGAACGTGGCTTGAAACTCAATGAATTCGGATTGATTCCTGATGAAAAGGCCGGCGACTTGAAAGGCATGGCTGCTGCACAGTTTTCACTTCCTGCCAACGATGAAATCGAAATTTATCGTCACCTAGATCTTGAATGGGTCACGCCTGAATTACGAGAAGATACGGGTGAACTTGTGGCTGCTGAATCCTCCGCATTACCTTCGTTAATCACTGGAAAAGATATTCGCGGAGCACTGCATAATCACACCACCCTTTCTGATGGCGAGGCAACTCTAGAAGAAATGGCCGATACTGCACGTAAAATGGGGTGGAATTGGTTGGGTATTGCCGACCATTCCCCCACTCTCAAAATTGCAAACGGAGCAAGTGCTGAGGATTTATTGAAGCAAGGTGCTAGAATTCTAGAATACAACAGTGCTTGGGCAGAGGAAGGTGTTGATTTCCGTTTATTCCATGGTGTAGAATCCGACATACTCGAAGGTGGAAAATTGGACCATCCTGATGAGGTCTTGTCTCAATTGGATTACACAGTTGCCTCAGTCCACGCAATTTCGAAATGGACTGCTCGTGATGAGATTCAAAATACTGAAGAATTGATGCAATGTATTGACCACCCTTCGACAACAATTCTTGGCCATCCAACCGGAAGAATATTGCAAGGAAGAGATGGCTATGAAGTGGATTTGTTTGCTATTCTTGAACATATGGCAGAACATAACGATGATGGGCGTTTGAAAGCCGTTGAACTGAATGCAAGCCCGTATCGTTTGGATTTAGATTGGCGTTTATGTAAACACGCCAAGGGATTAGGTGTACCTGTCATAATCAATCCAGATGCTCACTCGATTCGTGGTTTAGCGGACATAAGTTATGGTGTGATGGCAGCACGTAAAGGCTGGATTGAATCTCAAAATGTTCTAAATTCACTCACGGGTGAGGAAATGTCTCAACGTCTTGCGTGAAGGTATTCAAACCACACATTCATCACTCACGCCTTTCTGGCAGTGATATGCGTCTGTTGAGAACCCTGATTATGGGCGGGGTCATGATGATTCCAGGCTTGCTTTTGGCAATGCTGATTTGGTATCTTGCAGGCCAGCCAGTAACCGAGCCGATGGAATCGCTCATCTGCAATGGAATCCCTCTTCTCTCAGTATCCCTTGGATTGCTATTCGGATGGAAAACTGGAGAAGAATACGATATCAGAATAGAATCTTGAGGTGATTCAATGTCCGCTTCAATACAAAAATCTTCGACATTGACTTTCTTGGAAATAGGTTTGATATCATCTGCGGAGTACCTGCATAATTGTTGATTTCAAAGGTGAATGAAATGAAACGGAGTGAAAAGGCAGAACGTATTGTCGTTATGCTTGAGGAGTTCTACCCTGAAACACCGGTTCCTCTCGACCATCAGAACGATTTCCAATTATTGGTCGCTGTATTGATGAGTGCACAGACAACGGACCTCAAAGTGAATCAAGTCACTCCAGCGCTATTTTCTAAAGCGCCAACACCGCAAGACATGGTCAAACTCAGCGTTGATACAATCCTCAGTGACATACGTCAAGTTGGACTGGCACCAACGAAAGCGAAAAACATTCACAAACTTTCAGAACTTCTAGTTGAAAGGCATGAAGGTGTTGTACCTCAGAGTTTTCAAGAACTCGAGAATTTACCCGGTGTTGGCCACAAAACGGCAAGTGTAGTTATGGCACAGGCCTTTGGTGTTCCAGCATTTCCTGTCGACACACACATCCATCGACTCGCGGCTCGTTGGGGATTGTCAAATGACACTACTGTTGAGCGAACTGAGAAAGACCTCAAAGCAATATTTCCCAAGAAGATTTGGAATAAATTGCACTTGCAGATTATCTTCTTCGGTAGGGAATATTGTCCTGCTAGAGGGCATGACCTCACGCAATGTCCAATTTGTTCATGGACGGCAACAAAAAAGCGTATTGCTCAAGAAAAGAAACGCTGATTCAAAAGACTGTTATGTTACGTGACGCAATGTTCACGATAACAAGAGCGCCTAGAATTATTGCAGTTACACGCATAGCAGTATGTTCATGTGTATCATCGTGAGATGTCCTCAGTAGTGCATAACCAATCATTCCAAGTCCAACGGCTTGCAGAATACTTCCGACTGAACCAATTACACGATTCATATCCGCATGTGCTTCTGTATCCTCGGCAATTTGGTCAAGAGTGCCTTCTAGTTCCATATCATAATCAACGATTGATGGTTCTCCAAACATTCCTACTACTTCGACAAAAATGACGGATGCGAGTATGAGGATAACACCAAGCATGAGCCAGCGATGGAAAGAATAACTCATTGCAGATTCCTGAAAACCTGCTGCCGGCTGATAAGGTGAGGCTGGGGCTGGAGCAATAGTTGGAATGGCTGGGGCTGTTGGCGGGGGGGGGCTTTGCATGGTCACAAATTAGAGAAGCGGGTTATTGTTATTGGGTATATTAGACACCGAACACAGCAGATGCTGCTTCAAGGATAAGAGAGGTGATGTAAGAGGTAATACCTGCAATCCATAGCAACTGAATGGCTTGACCAAGTGCTGTTGTACGAACTCCACCTCGTAAGCGATTTGATATTATGGAAACCGCAGCAACTTGGAAAAGAATCAATATCGATACAATAATTTTGAACATTCGTATATTTTCCCCCACACCTGAAGCATCTTCCATTACCGGTAAAGCTAGTCCAGCGCCAAATTCAGAGAGTGCGGAAATATCGGTATCTGTGAAATTAGAAGCAACACCTGCAATTGAATCTCCAAGTTTGAGCACAATTGCAATGGTGACGTTCAAACTTGTTACTGAAGCGATTAACAAACCAAGGGCTACACCCCGCATCGTATTTGCTGACAAGGCTCTTCTACGGCGCAATGAAAGAAGACTACCCACCGAACGAGAGACCATTTCGGCTGTATCTGCTGGCTTTCCAGAGGATTGAGAGCCTTCGATGTAAATTCTTGTATAGCGAGAAATGACTGCTGAATTTGTATCTGCATTGAAATAATCCCAAGCACGGTCAGAATCGATACGAGTCGAAAGACGTCTTTCCAACCGGTCAATAGAGCGATCAAGCATACCAAAATCAATCCCGCGTAATGCCTTAATTGTAGCAGATGGTTCTGCGGAACGTGCCTGTGCTGTGCCTCCTAAAGCACGAATAAAATCAGGATATGTTTCATCACGGCGCAAAACTTGTCTTTCTTCACGACTAATCATCAATGCTGGAATCAGCATTGGCGTGAGTGGGGCGGCAATAAAAATAAGACCATATCGATCCCATTGGGTTGTAATTGCAGTCCAGGCAGAGGCTAATACCAATGTCATTATCACAAGAAGGAATGCTGTCAAAATCCCTGCACCGACAAGAGCACGGAGGAAATTTATTCGGAATGGAGTATCCATTTCATCGCGAGCAAAAGTCGGATCGTCGGGGACTGTTGCTTTAAAAGCAAAGACAGCACCTATCTGAACGACAGTGAAAACAAGCGAGGCCAAAAGAAGGAATCTCAATCTACTAGCGACCATAATTGGTGTATCAGTTGCCGAACCGACTTCGAATAAAACCAAATGAATACCGGCAATCACGAGACCAAATAATCCGGCGGAAACCAAAGAAACGTAAATTTCCTTCATCGTGTCAACCGATTCAAGGCGTGTGTCATATAGGGTAGTGTACTGCTCAGCAACCGTTTCTTGTTCCGAGCGCATAAATTCGTCAATTGCTTGTCCCGCTTCAATTGAAAAAGCCATTCTGTCAAGGAAATCCGCCCATAATGGACTCGGACTTTGTTGTGCTACAATACGTGATGCCTCCGGCAGGGATGTGTGCCATTTGTCGACAAGAACTTCAATTCTCTTAACTTCATTCGCTAATTCACCATAATCACTCATTTGTTTCAAAATATCGAAAATTGATTGTGCACCAACTTCACCCAACGATAGAATGCCCATTCTTGTGATGAACATATGCATCTCTTTCTCAATCATCGTCGCTGAACGCTGTACATCAAGTAAAGGGAACGCTGCAGCAGATGCGGCCGAGAGAAGTGGAAGTAGAATGAGCAACAAAATACCCGAAACGCCTGAAAATAGGGCGCCCTCAACTAAACCACCCGTTAAGAAAATGAGGATTAAGGAAAAAAAGAAACCAGCAATAGCAGAGCCTCCAACATAGATGAGAAGAAATCTGCCAACAGGCATATCGACCCGCCGAAGGGCGATTTGCCAGAAAGACATTCGCTGCATTCGACATCACCTCAGCCTTGGTTTACTCCAGTCCATGTATCGACTGCTCTGTCAAAGTGTTCCCAACCACTGTTGTAGTAAATTCCTAACAAATCGAAAACATCGTCATAATGCGTCAATTCTCGGTCAACCATTCTGTCAAGAGCGTCTGCACGCTTGAGCATTTCATCATAGATGTCACGCTTATTTGAAAATCCAGCCATTGCTGCAATTTTATTTTCAAGAAGATGGCTTTGGAACATTCCTCGGAAGTAATGCTTATCCTTTACCGGGTCCCATTCGAACATACCACGGGTCAATACACCATCGCTGTGTTTGTTGTAGCCAATTACTTCATCGATACCTGTGACACGTCGAGCAATACCTCCACCAGGTGCTTCGACTACTTCTTGGAAAATGGCAAAATTCAAGTTATCGAAAAATCGAATTGGGACATTGATTGGGTCACCTGTAAATCTTTGAATCATTTTGACAATTGATGATGCGTGGAAAGTAGCAATGACGGGGTGCCCAGTCTGCATTGCTTGGAAGGCCGTAGCCCCTTCAACACCACGAATCTCACCAATGATGATGTATCGAGGACGGCTTCTCAAAGCCGCTTTAAGCAAATCGAACATTTCAACACGGGATTCTTCATTCTTTGAAGAACGTGTAACTAACCGTTGCCAAATCTTGTGTCGGACCTTTACTTCAGGGGTGTCCTCAGCAGAATATATCTTGACATTGTGGTCAATGAAAGGTAAAATCGCATTCAATGTTGTAGTTTTTCCCGAAGCGGTTTCTCCGGACACCAACACGGACATACCGTATTCAAGACATATCCAGATATATGCAGCAACTTGAGCAGAAATAGTTCCCCAAGCAATCAGTTGAGTGATAGAAATTGTTTCTTCAGCGAATTTACGAATCGTAAACGATGGACCGAGCATCGAAACGTCATCAGAGAAAATGATATTGATACGAGAGCCGTCAAGTAATGCACCATCGATAATCGGCTTGTTGTCCGATACTGGGCGCCCGATTCTTTCTGACATCGCTCGTAAAAACCGTGAAAGTAATTCGCGGTCACGGAATCGGATATTTGAGGTGACCATTCCAAACACCTTGTGGTCCATGTGAACATGCTTCAATCCAATCGAGTGAATATCTTCCAGCATTTCATCGGAAAGAAGCGGCTCTAATGGGCCGTTACGAATTAAATCTCGAACCACGATATATCGCAAGCGTTCGCGTTGCGCTTCAGTAACAATGACGCGTTTGTCATCCATCCCCATCATTTCCCATAATCGTCCTTGCCGTCGAACAGTCGTGACAACATCCGTGTCGAGGAGTGTATATCGCTCAATCATCTGAGAGAGAATATTTTCGAATTCATCATCTGTAGTAAATGTAGGTGCACTAGGCGCTTCTTGCAGTAGAGTTTCGATTAATCCACGTCGAAGGTTTTCCTCTTCCTCAGAAAGTTGTGGCTCAAGTCCAAACCAAAGGATTTGCCCTCCACCTTCTTCATCAGCCGGTGGCTCATAGATATGAACAAAAATCGGTTCTTTAGTAATGTAAATGAGATTGTAAGGACGTTCTTTCTTTGCTCCACGGTCCAACTCTCCATAGTAAATCGGACGTGAACCATATCTCGACTCGAAATCACTTACCCATTCAGCAACGTGAGAATGTGCATTCATAACCCCATTGAGGTCACCTTTAGCGAATCTTGGTTCATCGGCGGCCATTTCAAATCACTCCATCAGCTCACTGCTGTAATATCGACGATGAATCCCATGCTGGGTTCAACACGCCATCCAATCGATGTTTGAATTGGCCCTGCTGCCCGAAGGTAGCGGGTAATCACGATATTTCGCTTGATTTCTCCACCTATCATCGCTGTTTGTAAATCTAAAACGACTTCAGAAGATGCACGCATAGTATGTAATAATTTGTGGTCCATTTCTTCAGGGTCGATGCACAGCATAAGTGACCGACCCTTCGAACAAACTTGACGAAGTTTTTGCATTAGTTTGAATCGACTGATGTCATCTAAATCTGCAGGCATAATAGAACTTGCAGAATCAATGATAACAACATCAGCAAGTTCAATCGCTTCAGATTCAAGAAGTTCTTCGAGACCAACCTCAGGTAAAGATTCAGCAATTGTACCGAATCGGCTGAAGACCAAAAGTTGGCCAGAGCGAATAGATTCAGTCACTCCATAGCCAATTGACTCCATCTGTTCAACCCATCCACGAGTGGTAAGTTCGGTCGTAATCACTAGAACTTTGACATCATTTTCTGCCAAACCATAGGCAAGACGTTGAGAAAGAAGAGATTTACCTCCACCAACGGTACCTTGGAGAATCATGAGAGAACGGTTTGGTAACCGCAGACCCATGGAATCCGCCAATGAATCGGTTTCCAGTTCGTAAGGAAATCCATCTTCAATCGGTTTGTGTGCCGTAAGGAATGGGTCCTCTTTTACAGGGTCATCAGACATCTAGACGCACCTCCACTCCAAAACTTGCACTGGCTGACATTCCTGATACTGAATCAGATACTACAGTGGTAAAAATACTGATGTCATCGCCATCATTATATGAACTAAAAGACGAATTAGAAACCTCCACTTCTACCATGACATTCGGATTCCAATCGGTAGCAGAACCAACAAATGATGTTGTAACTTCAGAAGATGAAATCGACAAACCGTCGATTAAAACTTCCATTTTCGTCTCGTTCATAGTATGTTCACCTGTATTCAAAATGTAAAAGGTAATTGTATCAGTGAGTGGTACAAGATTCACATTCATTGGGTCTCCTGCAAAGTCGATCCCCAACTCTTCTGATAATTGTAATCCCCTTTGTTGGTGTTGAATCACTCGGGATGAAGAAGACCATTCTTGAATAAGCACAGCACTGGCTGAACTTGACACTAATAATGCTGTAATCAGCATTATGTATGTAGAAGCCCCTCCATCTGCCATAGTAAAACCTCAAGATGTTGCCCGCGCGATTGTTGTTGGCCCAACAGTAAATGCTATTCGTTCGTATTCGGTGTTTGAACTGAGATTATCATCCCAGTGCAATACCCGTGTTTCGCCAGAGTACCAGTTGGTACTCGAACCTGTAAGTGAAGACGAAGCGGTTAATGTTTCAGGGTCTTCTCCATCATAAAACACCCACACTTCATCAGTTGAAAGAGTAAGTGAACCATGATTCGTGATGTTTGCGTAAATGTATTGTCTGAACACAGGAGCAGAGAAATTGGCTTGTGAACTCGGGCTTTGAACTGAAGTACCAGTCGAGTCGTATATGGTCCATGTAGGGGGATTAGAATTCGGACAGTTTCCGTGGTTGGTGATAACCACGCTTCCTAAATCAATTTGTCCACCCGTTTGAGTAAAAGTAGCGGAAAATCCGCCACATTCACCAGAACCTACGTTTGCTCGTAAAATCCCATCGCTATAGCCTGTTCCTTGGTTTCCAAGAGTCATACTGACTTCATGAATCGCAAATTGTGCAATGTTCACATCATCAACAGTAAAACTCGGGTCTGGAACTGAAGCGCTTTCAATTGCATCCAATCCGGTTGCAACCTGTGCGTCCAATGCTGTAATGGCCATTGAAAAGACCACCAACATTGAGATCCCAACAATGAGACCTCCAATTCCGACCGAGGCTCCCATCTCAGTTTTCACCTCGAAGTGTTTTCACACTACGCCATGAACTGACTAGTGATGAAAATACGAGTAATTCCTTGTGTGACAAATGGTCATCCAAAGCTGCTTCTGATTCACCAGGTGCTGCGAGTTGAACAATAGCAAGCACAGCCCGCCCTTCTTCATCACTCAACATACCTGATGATATCGCTTTCTGAGCAAAACTTACCGCTGCCATTCCCGACATTGAGTCAAGAAGTAAAGCAGAGACAGTAGGTGCTCCAACCCGATTTGCATCGGCTGTTCCACCACTGGACGGCGCATGCAAGAATGGATTTGCTGCGAGTGCTTGAGCCTCGTACAATTCCACCAAAGGTGCACTGTCATCATTCATCATTCGGTCAACACCAGAAACAGGAATGACTTCGCCACTTGCAGTGACGATGGTGTCTCCACCCATCATTGCCTCATCTCCAACTGCTTCTGAACCTTCAACAGGATTTCCTTCAGCATCCATTACTGGGGCTGCTTGAGGGGCCTCGAGTCGAACTTCAACCATCCGCAATACGTCTTCGACCATGTCTAGACGACTGCTGATTAAGCGTTCTAACCCTGAGGTGTCCACTGTTGTGCTTGTTTGAGCAGGTGCCGTTGGTGCAAGTGTTGCTGCAACCGTTGGTACACTACCTAAACTATTCATTCGCGCTCGGGTTGGGCTTGGACTAATAGTCCACGCATCTTCTTCACTGAGTTCCCCCTCTTCTGGAAGTGGGACTTGCTCGATGGCAATATTTGCCATGATTTTGAGTCGTTCCTCTGTAAGTTCTGCGTCTGCATCCCGATTTTTATCTGCGTTACCGCTAAATGGCCATGCCATGTTGATTCCTCCTCCAAGGGTCGTTCAGCCTTTCGGCCGCTACAACCCTTAGAAATAATCAGACAACTAGAGAACCGCCGGCGGCGTTATCAATCGTAAGAGTCTCAAATGTTGTTCCACCATTTGCAACGTGCAGATACAATTCAACTGATGCATCACCTGAATCCGGTGAACAATCAACGGCACCGTTACCATCAATCCAGAACATGTAACCAAGTCCTGGTGCCAATGTTGTAACGGCAGTGCCATGGGCTGTCATTGCTGCTGCAGTACCCATTCCGGCCGAGCCCATTGTACCTTCTACAACTCCATTTGCACAGAATAATTGAAAGGTAATACTGTTGAGTGCGGTAGTATCACTACCTGGTGCAAGTCGAACCATAAACAGATATGATTCCCCAGCAGTGTAGGTGGCAAGGTGGCCTGCGCCACCATTTGCAACATTACCTTGCATAATCATGATTTTTCCTGCCATTGTATCGGCAGTGTCGTCACCAGTCTTTTGTGCATTTTGTTGCAACTTTTCAGCTGTTTGAATGATTACTGCTGCTGCAACTGCAGCAACAAGAATCAAT
>Ga0208407_1000650_pt1 | contig 16349 bp, 8 predicted proteins | sample ETNtaG_9_FD_185775 | JGI IMG/M metagenome (GOLD analysis project Ga0208407, IMG submission 185775) | Marine microbial and viral communities from oxygen minimum zone, Eastern Pacific Ocean - ETNP201406SV69 (SPAdes) (version 2) | ecosystem: Environmental > Aquatic > Marine > Oceanic ...
CATTCAACATGACAAAGACCTAAAAGACCAATTTAACGGTTCGGAAACCGAAGAACTCGAATATGTTCGACAACAAATTAGGGAGCATGTGGTTGAACCGGTTATTCCAGCAGGTTTGCGCGCAGGTGATTATATTCTTGTTGTAAACGGCACTGGGCGATTTGCAGACCCAGGCGGTCCATATGCTGATGCAGGATTAACAGGACGAAAAATCATTGTCGACACCTATGGAGGCATGGGCCGTCACGGCGGCGGTGCTTTCTCTGGAAAGGACCCTTCAAAGGTTGACCGTTCAGCAGCTTACGCTTCACGCTGGGCAGCCAAGCACGTAGTTGCTGCAGGTCTAGCAACACGTTGCGAAATACAATTGGCATATGTCATCGGAATTGCACAACCAGTCAGTGTTCGTGTCGAGACATTCGGAACATCTGAACTTTCAGAACGCGAATTGGCTCAGCGTGTGAAGTCTACCTTTGACTTCAGACCTGGTGCGATAGCAAGAGATTTGAAATTGCTCAATCCAATTTATTCAGTCACCGCATCAGGTGGCCACTTTGGACGAAATCCAGGGCAAGATGGAAGTTTCCCTTGGGAGCGTATTGAGCAAGAACGGATTCAGTCACTTCGAAACTAAAAAAGCATGTGTACAACGGCCCTTAGGGCCGATTCACTCAAGAGGTATGTGCTGGTGGCTTGACTTGGTCTTATGTCGTCTCGCCCAGTTCGTGCCGTCGCCTTCGTACTAGTGTTGCTGTTTGCAAGTATGTCTCCTTTGGCATACCATGCCAGTGCACACCCAAGAATTCTTTTGTCTGCTGATACAACACATCTCATCCTGATGGATGGTGATTCAGGCAATATTACTTTGAACATCGAAAATAATGCTTCAGCCATTGAAACATACAATATCTCAGTGGATGTAACTGGACTTTCCTCAGTGTGGGATATTGTTCCAAGTGAAGAGACTGTTGAGAATGTTTTCCCAACGTGGTCGAAAAACACAACTATTGTTGTTCGTCTCGACCAAGGCGCAGTGACTTCTGACAGTGGTTCGTTTGAAATTATTGTAACCGAACCTGACCAAAATATCAGCAGTTCAATTACGATCCATGTATCTGTAGCACCTTCCTATCACCCATCTCTTGACCTCTCGCCAATGGGGGGCGCATTGACGAATATGGACTCTGGAACAAATACAACGTTCACAATCGATGTTGAAAATCTTGGTTCGGTTGAAGATACACTTCTATTAGATGTAGAATATGAACCGGATTTGGCGGCATGGTGGGCTAATTACACCAATGGCTCAAGCAACAATTCTGGCAATAACACCGGCGGCAACGGCACCGGCAACGGAACGGGCGGCAACGGCACCGGCAACTCTACCGGCGGAAACGGTACTGGCGGTAACGGAACCGGAAATGGGACCGGCAGTAACACGACTTTGACCGTAGACAATGTACTGATGTTTGGAAACAGTTACACATCGTACAATTCACTTCACACATTATTAGAGAATCTCGGTATTCAAAACGCTGATGCAATAACAGCAGGTGGAAAGAAATTGTCGTCTCATTGGTCTGAAGTAAATACTTCAGGACATGTATCCAACACAACCTTGCGTAATGCGAATATTGATTGGGATTACGTAGTTCTTCAAGACCAAAGCCAAGTCCCTGGATTCTATCGAACCAATGCCGATTGGCTTGCCAGTATGAATGGTGCTGTTGGATTGGCCGGAGCCATCGAAGATGAAGGGGCAGAATCGGTACTCTTGATGACATGGGGTCGACGAAACGGCGACGCAATGAACCCTACTTTGTATTCAAATTTCTCAGTAATGCAAGAGCGTCTTGAATCTGGATACATTGATTATCACGATAACATGACTGCAGCAGGCAATACTGTTTGGATTGCACCAGTCGGACTTGCGTTTGCTCACATTCATGACAGCGTCATGGCATCTGGAATAAATGCGACAGTTTCAGGAAATACATTCTATGACCTTTATTCATCGGATGGAAGTCACCCTTCACTGGCAGGAAGTTATCTTGCAGCGTGTGTTCTGTATGCCACTATGACTGGTGATTCACCAGTTGGTTCAAACGACACAGTCTCACTGAACTCGACTCTCAAACTTGAATTGCAACAGGCAGCCGCCGCCACCGTATTCAATGAAACATTACATCTTTCCTATCCTTGGCAAGCGACGGGAACTGCCACTTCGAGTATGATGATGTCTTCACCACGTGGCTTGGGAGGAGGAATACCTGCTGGTTGGAATGTACAATGGGTTGATGACGAATTTTCCAATATGCCTGCTGGTTCTTCACAATCTGCAAGCCTACACATATCTGTTCCAAGTAATGCAGCACCAGATTACTATGGATTTAGACTGTTCAGTGCATCAACAGGTGGAAATGTTTCAACTTCGACCATGCTCGTCGTTCATGTCGACGAAGAGCACAACCTCAGCATCGCTTTCCTTGACCAAAATTCAGAATTTGTCCCAGGGCTCTCTACGAATTCTAGTGTTCAAGTAACCAACACAGGAAACGCCATTGTCGACTATGATTGGTCCCTTTCACTCCTAAACGGGCCATGCCAAGCCTCACTTGCAACTGCTTCTACCCCTTCACTTGCTCCAAACGCAATGGTTGATGTCAACTTCCAAATTACTGTCGATGAACAAGCATCAAAATCTGATGATTGCGATTTAAAATTGGAAGCAATAGGAACATCCTCTTCGGAACAACATGCAATTACGCCTTTCCTTTTCACTGTCGACATGGATGAATTAGTTGACTTTGAGTTGACTAAGCCCATGGGGCAATTAGAAGTGACTCCGGGCAATCCTATTACTTACGAAATGCGCATTACCAACAACGGTAGTGAAACTGCCAATTTCTATCTTGATGTTCTCACGCCACCGGAATTGCAGACCTCATTTGTTTCAAGTTCAAGTGTACAGGTAAGTCCAGGCGACACCGGAATTTGGACCCTATCAACGGATGGGGTCTCGGGGCAAGTCGGAACTTTCATGCAGTCCTTTTTGGTTTCATATGCCGGAGAAACCTCATACTCCAGTTTTGACATAGAAGTGCTAGGGGTAAGTCATGCTACACTCTCTGGGCCGCTGGATGGCCGAATACAAACACAACCCAGTGATTCAGTTGTAACCACTTTTACTCTATCGAATACAGGCACTTCGGACCTTACACTCTATGGTTCTCTCTTTGGTTTGCCGGCTGGTACTGATGCAACACTAAGCCACACCCAAGTCCTGCTTTCAATAGGTCAAACTATCGAAGTTAACCTGACAATAGACACACAATCCTCGGCATCTGCAGGAACATATCAACTTTCATTTGCTTATTTTGATTCAAATATGTCTGTTGAAACTTCGATATCATTGCTCATCCAGGAGCGGTTCAGTGTAAAACTAAACCCGATGTTCGGCCATCAGCAAAATACTCCCCTTCCAGTTGGACCGTTTAATGCAACAAACGGAGTAATGTTCGATATGTTGAACACTGGTTCGGCACAAGACACCCTCTACCTCTCGCTTTTGGACTATGACGGCGCATTGGAATGGTTTACCTTTGAATTCATGGCAACATCCGGAGTTTTAGACTCTGGTGGTACCATGTGGAACTACGTCATGTTCCGCGAGATTGCAACTGGTGCGCCATCGAGCGGGGTTACGGTGGGCATCATCCTTCAGTCCACTTCTGATGGTAATGTTTCTGATCACCTGAATATCACCTTGATTCCGTCCACTTCCAGTGCTGAACTTCTCGTTCTTTCTGACGATGATTCCGCCCAACCTAACGGCACCATTTACGGTACAGTAGTCGTGACCAATACCGGAAATGCGTTGGATGATTTGCAAATCACAACCGTTGGAATTGATTGTGGCGTGACCAGTTCACACCAACTAATGGCTGGACAGTCTTCGGATGCGATACCATGGTCCTGTACAATTCCTTCTGATTCGGAAGCGGGCTTGAAGGAGTTGGTATTCCGTGTCACCAGTTCTTCTCGTCCCACATATTCAATCACCAGCAGTGAAATCTACACCGTCGAACCAGTGTGGGGCTCTTCAGGAGTGTTGGATATTTCTTTTGACAAACCATCTCTTACAGTTCCTTCATCAGGTGGTTCAACAGTCATGGTCACTGTGACCAATCTTGCGAATGCTCAAGTTACAGGCACCCTCTCTGTTGAAGGCATCGGAGATGGATTGATGGCAATTGAATGGGTTCGTCTTTCCGACAATACAACGACCAACGAGATACTTTTGACTTCTGGATCTTCTGCGCAGTATGCATTGAGTCTTACCTCGTTAGTCTCAACCAATGAGCAGGCTACGCTTCGAATACGTGCTTCATATCTCATTGACGATACGACATTATCAGATGTTTCGGATGACTTTAGTGTTGAAATCGATGGCCCAGAACTGCCTCCGAATGGGGTTCGATTGCCCTTTGGAATGGAACTCAGCCAATCTGATTCAATGAATGCATTATTCGGTGGATGGGGTCTTTCGTTCCTTCTTCTTGCAGTTCTGTATCTCATGCGTGGAAAGAAGAATACCACGCTTGGAGAGGATGAAGAGGAAGAGGTTGAAGAAGAAAAGGAAGAATCATCTCTCGGATTTAACGAATGCAAAATGGATGGCGGTAAGGTGTCATGTCCTTCTTGCGAAGCCCGATTAGGAGTTCCACGTGGAAGTGAACCGCCGTTTAGATTCACTTGCCCGAAGTGCTCTACTATGATTAGAGTCGTTGAATGATTCAATTTCGTCGATAGGCAACAAGTAAGAACGCAGTATGGCCAAACGGTCCATTCACTGGTCGAACACCACCTTTGGATGCTTTACCCCATTGGCGTTCGATGAGTTCCCCTGCCCATTCGATTTCAAATCCGGCTTGTTCACATGCAATCCAAGCTGCTTCAAGTTGGCTTGTGACTGGGCAATAGCATGCAATTCGTCCACCTATTCCGAGTAAGGGCGCTACTGCCTCAATCGCACTTGTGTGTTCGGGTAGATCTAGAACAATACCATCATATTCAGAACTCACTTTTTCAATCTCATTGACAACATCTTCGATGCAGCCTTCAATGTGGTGATGAGTTGGAAACTCACTCCATCCTTCCCGTCCCCGTCTGAGGTTTTCCAGCCCAACTTCTGCGTGTTCATTACGTGGCTCTACGGTAACATGTGTACCTGAATTGCCTAAAACACGGGCGATATACATCGAAAGCCCGCCGCTCCCGATTCCCGCTTCTAAAATTCGGTCTCCTGGACCGATACCTAGTCTTGAAGTAATGAATCCGGCATCTTTAGCACTGATGGTTTGAGCACGTCGAAGCATACCTTTGCTCAACTCTGGGAGTCGAAATGGTACGCGAGTCAAAATTTTCTGTCCGACCAAAACCTCTTCACCCATTTCTATCTTTGAAAAGGTCTCAACAGCATCCAAAACCCCAAGTCCCTTAATTTTTCGAACTCCAGAAATGAGTTCAACAATGTGGACTTTTCCATCGGCTTCTAGAAAAGCAGACCACTGCGTTTGGTTCATGTTCCTGCGACACACTGTTTAGCCTAAACTTTACCGTGGAATTGTAACTATTTAAAACAAGATTTTTTTCATAATTCAAGTAACTGTTAAAATTCACCGGAATAGGAGGGTTTCATATACTGTCTTGAGGGTGGACAATGCATGAAGATGTCCGCTCGCCTTCTTGCCCCTGCCCTTGTTCTGCTTTTTGTGAGCAGTTTGATGATTGGTTTGACCGATGAAATGAATGCTAAGGAGGAGCAGGTTGAATTGAAACAACCGGTGATACAAAGCGCACCAAGTGACCCAGGGCACACGGTTTTCGCGCAGTATATTACCTCAGATAACTGTGGTTTCTGCTACCAATATGGTAGCCCAGCACACGATCAAGCAAAGAATTCCCTCCCAGACCGATATGTCTACATTTCCTACCACAGCGCATCATACGGAACTACCAATGATGCAGAATCGGGAAATATCGCACCAATCTACGGTGTTCAACACCTTGGTGAAACTGGTGGAGCGCCTAAAACCTCTTTTGGTGATGCAACGCTGAATACAGGTTGTGGCTCTAATACATGCTGGGATTCCTTTATCGGTAGCGGTGGAAATATGCACAGCACATCATCTGATTATTCAGTCTCAGTCTCACAAACCGATAACGGTGACGGAACCGTTGATGTTTCGGTGAGTGCAAGTTACATCGGCTCTGGAACTGCACCTTCAAGTGTCACACTTTATGCCGCAGTTACAGAAAAGGTCTGTAATTCTCACACTTATGCTGATGGCTCAAAAGGCCATAACTGCTGGGAAGCTTGGCTCTTGAACAACGGCGCATATGCTCACAATGGTGGCAATGTTGGTAGCGGAACCGGATTTGAGACAGTAAACCTCAATTCCGGTCAAGCAGTCAAAACATGGACAGTCCCTACAAGTTTGGTAAACGGTGGAGCAAGTAACATGAACACCGTTGCTGCCCTCTACTCTACATGGAGCACAACATCATTTAACGCTGATGTTTATGCTGCAGCCGACTCAACTATGGCTCCAAAATTGGACCTAGCAATTTCAAGTGTTTCGTTAACCAACCCATCCTCTTCAAATGGAGGATTTGTTCTTGGCGATACAGTCACTCTTGATGTGACTGCAGCAAATGTAGGAGACCTAGACTATACCGATGGCGGAACCATTCAATTCTTTTACAAAGATGGAGTGAATGAAGTTCCGATTAGTTCTACACCTTTGAATAATTTGATTTCACTTGCTACGCAAACAGCTCAAACAGATTTTGATACTTCAACTCTCTCCAGTGGATGGAAGAACACCTTTGGTGCACGCCTCACGGGATTAGTTGCAGATGGAAACGGTGCCAACAACGTTGGTATGCAAGAAGTAGACCAAGACCGCCCTCCAATTACCAAGAACCCGCAAATCACAGGCGACCAATCCATTGACCGTGGTTCACACGCCCTCGTACTTGCTAAGGCAGATGCCAATGATATTGTCGACACGACTGAAACAATGTCTTTCAACATAGAAGTCTCGCCAACAGGTCTCAATCAATGGGTCAGTTCCGTTGTCTCTGGTGGTCAAAATGTCGTCTACACTGGTTCTGCAAATGAAGGACGTGAATACGTGATTACTCCAACTGTAACAATGGGCGCAGGTTGGTATGATGTTCGTGCACAAGCCGTTGACTCTCGAGGTCAAACTGGCTCTTGGATGGTGGGTGCTTCTGTATTTGAACTACAAAATGGTGCTCCAACGGTTATTACTGACCCAATTCCATCAGTTATGTGTGATATACTTACCAAGGTTTCAATGGAAGGTCACATCGTTGACCCTGAAACACCTCTGGAAGACCTCATTGTGACTTCAGACGACGAATCCTTTGTCGCTTGGCATCCAGTTACAAAAGAAATCGAAGTTAACTTCGCTTGGGGCGAGTTGAACGGTTGCCCTCTAGGACAACAAGGGATAGAAATCAGCATTGATGATGGAGGAGACTACTCAGCGACAGGCGAACTTCCATATGGGACATTACTGTTCAATGTTATTGAAAACGGACAACCTCGTTGGAACGGTCTACCATCACAATCAGTTGTTGAAGGTGGTTCAGGCGTTCTTGCACTTCTCCCTTATCTCTCCGATACAAATGATGTTGGAGAATCAGTTTCTGCTGAGGACTTGAATATTCAATTGATTAGTAATTCTAATGAAGAAGCGATTGATGCTTACCTCATCGGAAACACAATCGGATTTGATACCATTGATGAGGATGTCAATGGTCAAGCCATTCTTACACTTCGTGCAAGCGATGGTGTGAAAACATCTGATACCACACTTACCATCAACATCCAAGCAGTGAATGATGCTCCACGAGTTATTCCTTTCGATGATATCGAATCGATTACCTTGAAGAGAAATACACAACGAGCAATCGATCTCAACAGTCGTATTGTAGATGTTGATGACCTTGCTTCTGAAGCATTCATCACCGTGTCCTCCTCTGAGCCTGGTGCAGCACGATACAGTTTCATCGATGGTAGTCTCACACTGCTGTTCGAAACAACTGGTGTGCAAACTGTAACAATTACTGTTAGGGACAAGTATGATACTAACACATATGAAATGTCAGTAGATGTCTTTGATGCTTATCCATTCCTCCTCTCTCAAGATGATGATGGAAGTGGATACATGTTCGTTGCTCTTGAGGATACCTATGTTGGTCAAACACCTACAGTCGTGATGAGACTTACTGATTTATCTCCTACTTTCACATATATTGGAGTCACTTGGAATGTGTGTAATGAACTCACTGGGACATGTGATGGGCTCTATGAATATGACCTAGAGATATCGAAATCAAATGTTGGCTGGACTGAGGAATTGCTTGTTCCTTCACTCATTACAGCAGGACTAGCCCGTGAAGATGGCTCAGTATTCAGGGATTACTATGAATTGTCAATAGTAGCTAATGATGGAAGTTCGGAATACAAGACAATGACGAAAATCAAATGGCGTATTACTGAAAGTATGCCTGCTGTTGAAGACATGGAAGATGAAATGTTTACTGATTATCTTGAAGACATCACTGCTGAAAGAGCAGACCTCATTGCACAGATTGAATCTGCTGTTGAAGGCGATGATACAAGTGAACTCGAAATAAAACTCGCTGAAGTTGAAGAAAACTTCGATACAGCATGTGATGACCCACGTGCAAGTTGCATACAAGAGCAACAATCTAGTTCAGAAACTGATACTAATGTTGCGAAAGGACTTGACATCAAATTGGTGGGAATCATAGGTGGAGTCGTAATCATCTGTCTCTTGCTTTCAATGATGTTCGTTCGACGCGGCAAGGGTGATGATTTCAAGGAAGATGCTTGGAGCGAGTCTGCTTGGAATCCAAACGCGGTCCCTGCTCATGACAGCGTTGCAAATTCGATGTATGGTGGAGCGCAAAATCTGTTCCAACAACCTGTTGCAATACCTTCAACTCCACAAATTGGTGGTCCACCATTGCCACCCGGTGGCCTTCCTGCGGGATGGACTGCTGAGCAATGGGCTTACTACGGACAGCAATATCTAGATGGAAAACTTTGATTTTAGGTAAGGAATTTAGCACATGTTGATACATGGTCGAATTGTAAACCCATAAAGGGGAGCAACGCGGGGGGTAATGTATGAGCGACACCGACTTGACTGAAGATTCGTCCTCTGAAGAGGAGGAAATAGACCTCCAAGAAGATGTTGAGGAGGTCACAATTTGGGCGCCAGAACCTGGGCCTGATTCAGATGACATCGTTTCATTAAGTGTCGAACAATGGATCCAATCAGTAGATTTCACTTCTACAAACGACGTACCTATTCCCGACCGTCTTGTCGACCAAGTTATCGGTCAAGAAGCAGGTTCTGTCGTCATCAAAAAAGCAGCAGAGCAACGCCGACATATGTTGATGATTGGTGACCCCGGGACCGGGAAGTCAATGCTTGCTCGCTCTATGACCGACCTTCTTCCAAAAGATTCTCTTGAGGACCTTTTGGTGTATCCCAACGAGGATGATGAGAACGAACCACGTGTTCGTTCAGTTCCCGCTGGACGTGGCGACCGTATTGTGAAATTGCAAAAAGAATCGATGCGTACTCAACGAGAGCGTTCACAAAAGATGCTTCTTATTGCCTTTGCAGCCGTTGGTTTTCTCCTAGTTATCGCAACTATCCAAAGTGGTGATATTCTCACATTGTTGTTTGGTGGTTTTCTCCTCATGTTCGGTTATATGTTTATTCGGGGCCGTTTAGGTTCCGGTGACGAAAGCCGAATTCCCAAAGTTTTGGTGAAGCATAATAGTAGTTCAATGCCACCCTTTGTCGATGCAACCGCAACGCTTTCCGGCTCTCTACTGGGGGATGTCCGGCACGACCCATTCCAGTCAGGTGGTATGGAAACCCCTGCCCATGACCGTGTTGAACCAGGTGCGATTCACCGTGCTCACAAAGGAGTTCTATACATTGATGAGGTCAATCTATTGCGACTCGAAGAACAACAAGCTCTGCTCACTGCTATGCAAGAGCGAGCATTCCCAATTTCGGGACGCTCAGAGCGCTCTTCTGGTGCTTTGACCAAAACTGAACCAGTGCCTTGTGATTTCATTTTGATAGCCGCAGGAAACCTCGATGCAATTCAAGGAATGCACCCGGCTCTTCGTAGCCGTATTCGTGGCTATGGCTATGAAGTGTATGTCAACTCTGAAATGCCTGATACGGCACGAAATCGTCGTCGTCTTATTCGATTCATCGCTCAAGAAGTTCGTCGAGACATTGGCACATCCCGTGAGATACCACATTTCGACAAATCAGCAGTCGCTATCATTCTGCGTGAGGCGCAACGCCGAGCTGGTCGTCGTGGAAAACTGTCACTTCGTTTGCGTGAACTAGGCGGTTTGGTTCGAATCGCTGGTGACTTAGCAATGGAAGAAGGTGTAGAATTTGCAACCGCCACACATGTTCTAGGTGCTCGAAATATCGCAAAACCTCTTGAACAACAGGTCGCTGACCGAATGATTGAACGTCGCCAAGACTATGCAATGATTGTGAATTCCGGTGAACGGGTTGGACGAGTCAATGGACTTGCTGTGCTTGGAGCCAACTCAGGACTTTCAGATTTCAGCGGAATCATGCTTCCTGTCGAAGCATTAGTCACTCCCTCCTTTGGTGGTGGCGGAAAGATTCACGCAACAGGAGGACTTTCAGACCTCGCTAAAGAGAGCGTTACCAATGTAAGTGCAGTTATCAAGAAGTTGACTGGAAAAGACATCTCGGATTATGACATTCACATCCAATTTGTCGATACACACGGCGTTGATGGCGATTCAGCATCGATTACGATTGCGACAGCCATCATTTCAGCACTTGAGAATATTCCAATTCGGCAAGACTTGGCAATGACCGGTTCTCTCTCTGTCCGCGGTGAAGTCCTGCCAATTGGTGGAGTCACAGCAAAGATTGAGGCAGCAGCACGTTCTGGAATCAAGACGATTGTTGTTCCTCGGGCGAACATGCAGGATGTTCTTTTGGATGAAAAATACGAGAAAATGGTTGAAGTGGTAGCCGTTGACACTCTTGATGAAGTAATGGAATTCGCACTCATTAAGCACGAGCAAAAGGCTGGATTGGTAGAACGACTTGGACAGGTCATTGACCGTCTAACGCCTCTTCCAAGCAAAACAACTTCTGCTTGAATTTATTGATAAGGTCAAAGACCATTCGATTGTCACTGCATCAATGCGTGAGATACTAAAGTAAATTGGTGGTGGACAACTCATGACTGAAACCCCAATGCAATCTTCAGCAGTAAGTGATGCTGGAAAAGGAGCATTGCTTGTCTTATTCTTGGTCACCATGATAGACATGATTGGGTTTGGAATTGTCATTCCATTTTTGACCTATCTGGTCGAAGATTTGACTCCTGAAAATCAAATAGCCAACATCGGGCTTTGGGTTGGATTACTCATGACATCGTATTCTGCTGCACAATTTCTGTTTTCGCCCTTTTGGGGTTCCCTTTCTGACAGAATAGGACGTCGACCAGTACTCATGGTTGGGTTGATTGGAAATACGCTTTTCTTCACTATGTTTGGACTTGCCAACACACTAATTGTCGCATTATCAGCTAGATTCCTTGCGGGTGTTTTCAACGGTAATTTGGCTGTTGCTCGAGCCTACATCGGAGATGTAAGCACTCCTCAACAATTAGCAACTAGAATGGGTTTGATTGGAGCTGCTTTTGGACTTGGGTTTACTTTTGGGCCCTTTATCGGTGGCGAATTATCCGACCCAGCAGCGCGTTGGGCGTTGTTTGAAAATACAGTTTTTGAATCCCACCCGTATCTTCTACCATGTGCGGTAGCAAGTCTTCTTTCGCTTTTCTCATTGGCAGTTGCCTACCGTTCACTGCCGGAATCTCTACCACCTGAATCACGAGTTAAGTCCGAACCATTGCCATGGGCAGCACGAATGAGTCAAATGATGAAAAACTCGGCCTCTATGCTCAAATCCCAAAACATCTCGCTGATTATTTGGGTTTCAATGTTATTCACCTTCGGCTTTACAATCATGCATGCAGTTTTCATTCTCTACACTGAGATGGACCCAGTAAACGGAGGTCTCGCTTTTTCAGAGGCAGATAATGGTCGGATTTTTGCTATGATTGGAATTACTGGTATTCTTACACAGGGGCTATTGATTGGGCCGCTTTCTCGACGCTTTGGTTCTCGACGACTTATCCCAGTAGCCAGTGCTATTACTGGGCTTGGTTTGGTTTTAGTACCATATACACAAGCTGCAAATGCATGGTCTCATATTTTGCTCGTGGCAGTCCTCATTGCCTTAGGCAATGGAATATTCCAACCTTCATCGTCTTCATTTTTGACCAGGATTGCAAAAGCAAATGGTTACGAACTCGGAGTTGTCATGGGTGCTCAAGAATCTCTTGGTGCGTTTGCTCGTATTCTCGGTCCGCTGACTGGCGGATTGGTATGGACGATGACGGCATCGGGAGATTGGCCTTTTGATTATCACACTGCATTCCATTTATGTGGCATAATGATGCTTTTGGCATCGATTCTCGCATTTAGACTCCCTACTTTGGATGATGAAGAATTAATCCAAAAAAGGGCCGAAGAATAACTCCTAAACACTCAAGAGGTCTAACCCTGCCCCACCATCATGGAAGTTGCTTCACCTGCATGGGATTCAGGTAGATTTAATCGAAGAGTTTCAACCTTTGCTCACATTTCGATCCTCATAACATTGATGGTTTTCTGGCTCATTGTCCTGAAAGGTGTTCTCCAACCTTTTTTCATTGCACTCGGTATCTATTTTGTTCTAAAGCCCGGCTCAGACTATCTTTCATCCAATGGTTTCCCGTTGATATTATCATATTTGACGATGGTCTTATTCACCTTACTTCTAGTTTCAGCAGCCTCTTTTATGGCTTACCAACAGGCTAGTGATTTAGTTGAAAATGAAGAGAAGATGGAACTATATAATTCCAAACTTGAAAGTCGATGGAGTGACATTAAACAATCACCACTTCTTGGTACGATGTTTAGTGATGATTCAGATGCTACAAATACGACCCTAGTGGAAGACCTTGCAGCCATGGGTTTAATTGAAGATGAACAGAAACTATCGGATGCAGCCATGGGCATGTTGTCCAATGTGGGAGTTTTTTTCACAACTAGCGTTACAGTGATGTTCTTCCTTATTTTCATTATATTTGAGGCAAGTTTGTTGCCAGGCCGAATAGAAAGGGCATGGCCTGACGGGGGAAGCCAAAAAGTCCAAATTATACGTTCGAAAATTGAAGCGAGTGTGAACACCTACATTATTGTCAAGACAGGTGTTGGTGCAGGAACTGCTTTCTGTGCAGGTTTAGTTATGCTTTCATTTGGAATTGACTTATGGTTCACTTGGGCGCTCATAACCTTCTTGCTCAATTATGTCCCATACATCGGTTCACTCATTGCAACCTTGCCACCGATTGTCATAGGCCTCATTCTATTGGAGCCAAATGCGTTGATATTGTTGATTCTACTACTTCTTTCCAATCAACAGATTTGGGGTCAAATCATCGAGACCAAATGGGCTGGACGTGCACTAGACCTTTCACCAGTTCTTCTGTTGCTTGTGACTGCCATCTCTTTTGCTGGTTGGGGGATTCTTGGAATGATTCTCGCAGTTCCTTTTGCAGTAATTATCAAAATTGTTTTGGAAAACATCGAGGCGACTCAACCCTTTGCAATTCTCATGTCGGAACGCGCTCCATCTATTGACGAAGCTTGGGATGACGCGATTCGAGATGGAAAGATTTCAAACTTTGAAAGTCAATCACTCAACCAATTGCAAATGCTTCTTGGATATTCGGATCGGCATATCAAACTCATTGCAGGTAGAATTACTGCACAGCGAGCACTAAGTAAAAATAAGATTTCAGATGACCAAATAGAAATTCTTTTCTCCGCCGCTGACACATTAGGTTCTGATAATGAGATAGCGAATGATGTAACAACACTTCTTAGTGAAGGTAGATTAGACAAAAGCATGCGACCATTGTTGACTAATTTCATCGCCGCACTGGAAGAAGAGTGACTCACAGGACTTCTATGAGTATTTTTTCTAGTTCAGTGTTAATCATCAAAATGAGTGTTCCAAATTCCGGAGGGATATTTGGGTCTTCATAGAGTTCTTCCAATTTGGATTGAGACATAGCAATACGAACATCCAATTTTTTTGCCTTGTTCAACAACCACTGTTCACAGGTTTCTTTGGCCTGTCGTCGGATGTTTCTAGGAACTTTGGGGTCATCGATTTGGTTGATGACAGAAGCAACTTGCAGAAGACGAGTTTCGATATCCATATTCACAGCCCCATTGGTCGTATAGTGAACTGCGTGGAGGCCGTCTTTAAGGTCATTGCCGTTTTCCGCAGGTTATGAGCCTCACAGAAATTGAGATTTTGGGCTGGTCAAGAATCTCTGCTCTCCTCCTTGGGATGGGCTGGGCTGCTTGGATGGACCATAAGGAGCGTCGTGTTGGAAATGAACATTGGCTTGTTTGGGTGAAGCCAGCCTTGTTTTTTTGGGCTTTGGAATTGATGTATCTTGGTGCTGATTGGACTATCTATCTCACAGCATCAGCAGCAGTCGCCTATGCGAGCGGTTCGGTTTTTGGACGTCCAACTCTATCGGATATCAAAGCAGGTTCACGAATGGACCAGAGTGTTGCGTTGTGGTATCTCATCAGCATCATCGGTCTTATTTTTGGAGCAGTAAATTATCAATCAGTGAATCCACTCGATGTAATACTTGGAAATGAAACTGGGCTAGGTGCATTATGGTGGTCGACCTTCGCCGTTCTCCCATTCATTATTATCATTGACATTGCTTGGCGACTTCGCATGCTTCATGGTGGTGCTGATGCCAAGGCCTTGATGTGGGTGGCACTGCTTATACCGAATTGGTCTACCATGCCACTTTCCCTTTCCTCTGCAACTTCAGAAGCATTGTTTTCCTTGCCGCCAGCATTTTCTCTCTTGATGTGGGGCGGGCTTTCATTTTTGGTGATTCCATTCATCCTTCTCACTCTCAATATTTTCCGCGGTCATGTTCGGAACTTCGGTGACCTTTTGTTGGCATGGCACGCCAGCCAAATGCCCAGAGAAGAAGTCCTCAATAATCATGTATGGCTGTTGACTACCCTTATTGAAAAACCAGATGGCACCGTGGAAGTGTATCACCGGAAAAGAGCGCCGCGAAAAACTCCTTCGGATTCTGAACTGAAGGCAGCCCTTTCAGAACTCAAAGAGGCAGGAGTGAACCAGGTTTGGGTGAGCCAGAAACTACCGCTTTTGGTTTTCCTTTTCCCAGCCATAATTCCAATGATACTTTTAGGCGACCCAATGACATTAATCATGCCATGGCTCGGATTAGAATGAGGTAAGAGAAGGGCAAAAGTAAGTGCTAATCATGCACCCTTGCGCTCAATATTCTTAGGTCGAAGACCTTTGTAACTGCATTTCCGGCAGCGTGCGGCACGGACAGCATTGCGTGCATTACAGCGCATGCAAATTTTGCGATGAAGCAAACGTGCTTCTGCTTCTGGGAATCGTGCCATGGCTTTGCGACTCACTCCCCCTATTTAATCGCAACCAATGAGACAAAGGACGACATTCCCCACTTTCATAGAGTTCGTCTTTCAAACAGAGAGCATGGTTCAAGGAGTACAAGCCATAGGCATGGATATGCGTGTAGTACGCTTGCCTGCAATTCATCATGATGCCAATTTACTTGTCGTCGATGGCTCAGCCGGCAATCTACTCATTGATGTAGGAACTTCATGGTATCAAGCCCTACAGGTGGAGAGGGTGAAAGGTATTCTTGGGGGTGAGGCACCTCTTGATAGAATCTTGCTCACCAGTAAACGCTATCCATGTGCAGGGGGGGCAAAACATCTGTCAGAATCATACGCAAATTGTCCCGTCCACATCCACCCTGATGGCCAAGCAGCCCTCGAAATGGGTGATTTTTTCACAACATGGGCGAACCGATTCGATTCAGACATGCCTCCAATCGGGACAGAAGCAGTTGAAGACGGAGAAGTGTTTGCACTTGGAAATGGACAGGTTGAAGCAGTTGCTCTTCCAGGCCATTCACTTGATGGGATGGGTTATTGGATTCCCGATCAAAAGATGATGATTCTTGGTACTTTACTCCCACGGGCTGAT